>FRDC01005229.1_pt1 | contig 30486 bp, 38 predicted proteins | sample 1106171 | NCBI WGS metagenome assembly FRDC01 (sample SAMEA3930566, study PRJEB13176) | freshwater metagenome | biome: Drinking water system; feature: drinking water; material: water | place: Singapore | collected 2014-12-20 | reverse complement strand
GCATCTGCTGGCGGAGCCGTCTACTCGATTATAACTTGTTGCCGCCACACAGTTTCTATTTTCCAAATATTTGGTTGTCGAGAAAGGATGTCAAATTACTACACACCAAGTAAATTTAGGATTATAATGATAAGTATTATAATCGGAAATGAATACATAGAAATTGGTGTTCGTGTCTTACGCTCATATTCAGCCAATTTCGAATTAATTGTATTGATGTGGGACTTACCACAGTTGTCGCAATACATACCACCGTATTTTGCTGTTGGAAAAATTGGGATGAAAAATATGTGATAATAGTCTTGATATACAAAATATGAAACAGAGTTAGAGTTACAATCGTCACAGATAGAATTCTCGTCCTGATATATTTCTAAGGTCTTTGTTTTTTTACCCCACAGTATAATCATAATGCTTAAATATAGTTGTCTAAATAGCTATTTAAAATGTATATGGCCAGCAATCGGAAAGTGTTTGGTTATTTTGTCAAGCTGTCTCACGAGCTCCTTTATTTGAGTCTGGTCAAACGCTAATGAAAAATTTAATTTACTTCCAAGCCCATCACAAGCTATAATGTCAACATTAAAATGTCCATGACCGTCACCTTTTATTTTTAACTCTAAATAATCCTCCATTCCATAAAAACTAGTAGAACCCTTTAGGTCGTCATATAGCCTTGTAAGTTCTTGCTTAAATTTTTCGAAGTCAACCGTCATAAAGTCTGCTTGAAATTTTCCTGAGAAAGCACCTCCCTTGATTGTAATCAAAGTTTTAATCCAGTTCTTGTCCCAGTCGTGTTTAGAATCTTGGTATTGAAGTTCAAGCGGTTCGAGGCGTACAAGGTCGCCACCGTCAAAAAGTTCAAAGTATAGTTCGTCCGTTGTCATTATATAATATTTTGTCTGCTGAAAAATTGTCCCAGAGAATTTTTTCTGCGGCAATTAGTTATAACTTGTGCATACCCGCTACGTTATTTCGCTTATCCACCCATATTTAGGTGGTTACGCAACAAAACGCTTTTTCCAAGCTAATATAATCTTTTAAATGGAACAGTTAATCAGGGTCACAAACCACCAAAAACAAAAAAGCCCTTACATTTCTGTAAGGGCTTGATTTTTAACGTGGTCGCGAAGGGATTCAAACCCCTAACCTTCTGATCCGTAGTCAGATGCTCTATTCAGTTGAGCTACGCAACCATTTTCCTAAAAGGAGGCCGCAAAGATAGGGAAAAATCATATTAAAAAGCAATAAAACGTTACTACTAAATGAAAATATTCTTTATCGGTGCTGTTTTTATTTGTGATACCTTTGCACAAACAATTAAAAAATATATAAAACATGGCACCAGTAGCATTATTAATAATAGGCATATTCGTCCTGCTTATTTTGTTTCTTTCGTTTGTAACAGTGCAGCAGGGGTACATTGCTGTAATCACCGTTTTTGGTAAATACCGAAGAATTATCGGGCCGGGGTTAAACATGAAAATTCCGTTTATTGAAGCTATTTACAGACGTGTTTCTATACAGAACCGTTCTGTAGAATTAGAATTTCAGGCCATCACTATCGACCAGGCAAACGTTTACTTTAAAGCAATGTTGTTGTATTCTGTATTGGATCAGCAGGAAAATACCATTAAAAATGTTGCATTTAAATTTATTGATGACAGGTCTTTCATGCAGACACTAATCCGTACCATTGAAGGCTCTATCAGAGGTTACGTAGCTACCAAAAGACAGGCAGAAGTGCTTGGATTAAGAAAAGATATTACCGAACACGTAAAAGAACAAATCGACAAAGTACTTGAAGAATGGGGTTTTCACCTGCAGGATCTTCAGTTGAATGACATTACATTTGATGATGCGATTATGTTATCCATGTCAAAAGTGGTGGCGTCAAACAACCTGAAAGCAGCTGCAGAGAACGAAGGTCAGGCATTGTTAATTACTAAAACAAAAGCTGCTGAAGCAGATGGTAATGCAACACGTATTGCTGCAACTGCTGAGAAAGAAGCTGCACAGCTTCGCGGACAAGGGGTTGCGCTTTTCCGCCAGGAAGTGGCCAAAGGTATGAGTGAAGCTGCTAAAGAAATGGAACAGGCGAATTTGGATACTTCTGTAATCCTTTTCTCTATGTGGACAGAAGCTATCAAAAACTTTGCTGAATACGGCAAAGGCAATGTTATTTTCCTTGATGGTTCCAGCGATGGAATGCAAAAAACAATGAAGGAAATGATGGCCATGAATTCATTGATGGCATCCGATAAATCAACAACAGCTAATAAATAACACGGAACTGTTTGCGGATAATAAACGTAAACCGGTCCTTAAAAAAATAACCATTCCATTTATCATAAACGGAATGGTTATTTTTTTACTCAAATGCATTAGCGTTTTCCCCTTCCAGCCCATACTGGGATTCCGTTTTCATCCCTCAGTTTAAGTGTAGTTCCTTCTTTGATAATTTCCTTCGCAATAATTACCGGTTTTTCGTTTACAGTTGTTTTTGAACCTTGCACTTCCACCTTATCACCGGTTTTGAATTGAATGTTTTGCTGCTTCATATACCATTCAGGGCCTAAATGAACCGAATGGCTTTCATTTTTTGATTTAACGGTCAGGTGTACGCCCCGTGACATGCCCTTCATGGGCATTATTTGCTCAACAGCTGTGATTTCACCTTCAATTTTTGTAACTGTTTTCACATCGTAATGTCTGTTATAGCTGGATTTTTGACCCCACCCGGCCGTATCGTTCTGAGCGGGGGATACATTTAATAAAGCGGTTACTCCAGCAACTATCAGAATAATTTTTTTCATGTTAAATAGGTTTTAAATTTTATCGTGGGTACAAACATAGCGAAGTGACTGCTGCATGGAAATGATGAATGTCAAAATAGCAAATGACCTTTATTATAATTGCCCGTTTTGTTTTTTTACTGCATAGTTTATGTTATACCTTTACACTATGGAATTAAATAATGGTACAGAATTCAAAGCCTCTCCCGAGATTAGAGAAAAGCTTTCGGAATATGGATTCTCCAGACATTTTCAGGAGGGTGAAATTATTTTAAATGAAAACGCCTATATAAAAGCAATCCCTATAGTAATAAGCGGAAGTATCCGCGTAATGCGGACAGAGGAAGATGGAAGGGAAATTTTATTATATTATATAAAGGCTGGAGAAAGTTGTATCATGTCCTTCCTTGGCGGGATACATCACGATACCAGCAAGGTAAAAGCCATTGCAGAAGAAGAAACAGAACTGCTTTTTATCCCCATAGACAAAGTAAACCTGCTTATTAAAGAATATCCCGAGTGGCTTGATTATATCTTTCGACTTTACCACAAACGTTTTGAAGAGCTGCTGGATGTAGTAAATGCTGTGGCATTTAAAAAAATGGATGAGCGCTTGCTGAACTTTATTAAAAAAAAATGTGAACTCACCGGAAGCCATACGTTATACGTCACCCATGAGCAGCTCGCCAATGAACTGGGTACTGCACGTACCGTTATTTCCCGCCTTTTGAAACAAATGGAAGAAGAAGGCATGGTAAAGCTTGGCCGCAATAAAATTGAGCTTATGTGACAAAAGTCACTGTATACTGTTTTTTATTGTTTCAATTTTGTGGTGAATTAATAATCATTCACCTTAAAAACAAAAACAATGAAACCGAACATGGGCACTTTTGACAAAGTAATCAGGATACTTGTCGCAATAGCAGTTATAGTACTTTACCTTACCCACCAGATTTCTGGAACAACAGCCATCGTACTTTTAATTGTGGCAGGTATTTTTATCCTCACCAGTGTTATCGGTTTTTGTCCTTTGTACTGGCCTTTTCACATTTCCACTGTAAAAAAAGAAAAATAATATGCAAAATCTGGCACTTATAGCATTGATAGGCATATTGGCAGGTTTGTTTGGCGGAATGTTCGGCCTGGGTGGTGCCGTAATTATTATTCCGGCTATGGTAATGCTGCTGGGTTATTCCCAGCAAATGGCGCAAGGAACAACACTGGCAATGATGGTATTGCCTGTTAGTGCATTAGCGGCTTTCCAGTATTATAAAAATGGATATGTTGATATAAAAGTTGCACTGGTGATAGCAGTATTCTTCATGGTAGGTGGCTTTTTTGGAGCGAAGCTGGCAACGTTGATACCACAGGAAATATTGAAAAAGGCATTTGCCATTATGCTTATCCTTATCGCAGTTAAAACTTTGTTTTTTGATAAAAACGTGTGAAAAAGTTCTTGTGTAACAAAAGTAGCTGTACAGCAACATCCGATAAATTAATTTTGTAGTATAAATTTAAAAACAACCACAAAAATGGAAATCAAACAGTTTGAAGATAAAAACTTATCTCACTTTTCCTACGCGATAGTGAGTAAGGGTGAAATGGCAGTGATAGACCCTGCAAGGGATCCACAGCCTTACTATGATTTTGCAAAACAACAACAAGCAAAAATTATAGCTGTAATAGAAACACATCCACACGCTGATTTTGTGAGCAGCCACCTGGAAATACACACAACTACAGGTGCCACCATCTACGTAAGTAAACTGCTTGGGGCAGAATATCCTCATCAGTCTTTCGATGATGGGGATGCAATCGTATTAGGTGCTGTTACATTAAAAGCGCTTAACACACCCGGACATTCACCCGACAGTATAAGTATTGTGGCCATTGATGAAAAGGGTAATGAAAAAGCGGTGTTTACCGGGGATACTTTATTCATTGGCGATTGCGGCAGACCCGATTTGAGAGAAAAAGCCGGAGCTATTACAGCTACAAAGGCAACACTCGCAAAGCAAATGTATCATTCCCTCCGCGATAAGCTTATGATATTGCCTAACGATGTGTTGGTTTATCCGGCCCACGGTGCCGGAAGTCTTTGCGGAAAAGGATTAAGTGAACAAAGCAGCAGCACGATAGGTGCGGAAAAAAATGGTAATTGGAGCCTGCAGGATATGAGTGAGGAAGCCTTTGTTAAGGAACTATTGGCCGATCAGCCTTTTATACCGAAGTATTTTCCTTATGATGTGGCAGTCAATAAAAAAGGGGCCTCAGCCTATGGCGGTGGTATTTCAGCGGTGGAAAAAAGAGAACCCGTTTCCTGCAAGGCCTGTATCAATTCACTTGATAAGGATATTGTAGTGGTAGATACACGTCCGCAGCGGGAATTTAAAAAGTCACATCTGAAAAATTCAATCAACCTGATGAATGATACCCGCTTTGAAACATGGCTCGGAAGTATTATTAAACCGGGAGAAAAATTTTACCTCGCAGCGGAAAATGAAACGGAATTGGATAAGCTGGTGGCACGCATTGCCAAAATAGGATATGAAAATCAGATTGAACTGGCTTTTGTGCTCAAACAGGGAACACTGGAAAGTCCTTTGTTTGACAGTGAGCTGCTGCGCTCAAATGAAAATGCATATACAATTGTTGATGTACGAAATGAATTGGAAGTAAAAGCACAAAAATTTTTCTCCAATTCCATTCATATACCTCTTCCCGAACTCAGGGAACGTGTTACTGAATTGCCTTTAGATAAACCCATTGTGGTGCATTGCGCTGCAGGATACAGGAGTGCTGCGGGAAGCAGTATCATCAGCTCCGTTCTCGGAGATAAAATACCGGTTTATGATTTGAGTGAAAACATTAAAAATTTTAAAAATGAACTTCATCAACAGGCATAAACTTACCCTCATCGGAGTGGTCATTGGTGCTATAGGTGGCTATGCCTATTATCACTTTGTAGGATGTGCCAACGGCACCTGTGCCATCACCTCTAAGCCTTTAAACAGTACATTGTATGGTAGTTTGATGGGTGCCTTATTCTTAAATATCTTTAAAAAAGAAAACAAAAAAACAGAAAAATGACAACGCTTGAAAAAATTATTCGTGAAAAAAAGTGTACAATTGTAGATGTGCGCTCACCGGCCGAGTTCGCAGGTGGTCATGTAGCGGGCTCACTAAATGTGCCTTTGCAGCAGATTGCTTCCCGTTTGGATGAATTAAAAAGTCTGGAGACCCCACTGGTACTTTGTTGCGCTTCCGGAAACAGGAGCGGACAGGCACAGCAATATCTTGCACAACAAGGTATAGAATGCTACAATGGAGGTTCCTGGTTTGATGTAAATTATTATCAATAGTAAAAAACTGTTTAAAATTTAATTAAATGAGATACAGTAGGAATCCATCGCACATATTTCGACAATGCCTGTACTGAGCCTGGTCGAAGTACTCAATATGACCGTGTGCAGTCCGTCTGAGCCTGTCGAAGACTTTGCGAAGGCGATAATAAAATAATTGACTAAAATTAAACAATTACTAAAACCGTAAAAAAAATGATAGATTCAATAAAACAATTGTTAGGATTAGGTCCTAAAGTAAATTATACTGAACTTGTTAAACAAGGTGCAGTAATACTGGATGTGCGTAGCAAAGAAGAGTATTCCGGAGGTCATATCAAAGGCTCATTGAACATACCTGTCGATCAGCTAAGCAGCAATTTGTCCAGATTAAAGGATAAACAAAAAACAATCATTACCTGCTGTGCGTCAGGTATGAGAAGCGCTTCAGCAAAAAGTATTTTAAAATCAAACGGTTATAAAGAAGTTTATAACGGTGGCGGCTGGAGCAGTTTACAAAGCAAAATCAATAATCACTAAAACCCCGGTATAGATGAATGCTATAGGAATTCAATCACAGCGAAAAGAATAGCTAAATCTATTAACAAAAGAATATGGAACCACACTATTATAACGTAAATTTGGTATGGAAAAGTGAGAGAACAGGTACCCTTACCTCCCCTGAGCTAAAAGCCGGAATTGAAGTAGCCACACCGCCTCCTTTTCCCAAAGGAATAGAAGGTGTATGGTCTCCGGAACACCTGCTGACAGCATCTGTAAACAGTTGTTTTATGACAACTTTTCTGGCGATAGCCGAAAATTCGCGGCTGGAGTTTGATAGTTTTGGTTGTTCAGCAAAAGGAAAGCTGGAACAGGTGGAGGGCAAGTTTTTAATGACGGAAATAGAACTTATACCAGTTTTAAAAATTAAGAAAGAAGCGGATAAGGAAAGGGCGGAGCGTATCCTTCAAAAATCAGAAGCAGCCTGCCTCATATCCAATTCTATCAAGACAAAGGTGCATTTATCAACTGTAATCACGTATTAAAAATGTCAAAGCAATTTTCAGAAATAATAAACAGTAATATCCCTACTTTGGTTGATTTTTTTGCTGAGTGGTGTGGCCCCTGCAAAATGATGAAACCGGTTTTGGAAGAGCTGAAAACCACAATAGGCAATAAAGCAACTATTTTAAAAATAGATGTAGATAAAAATCCCAAGGTAGCAAGTGTATACCGTATCCAGGGGGTTCCAACACTTATTCTTTTTAAAAATGGTGAAATTAAATGGCGTCAGTCAGGTGTAGTTACAGCTGCTGACCTTCAGCGGATTATTCATCAATTCGCAAACTGATATGCTGAAAAATATTTTATATTCAGTGTTATGGAACAAATGCCCCAGATGTCATAAGGGTGATGTGTTTAAAACCAATAACCCTTATAACCTGAAGAAATTTGATAAGATGTATGAAACCTGCTTCTGCTGTAGCGAAAGGTATGAACGTGAACCGGGTTATTTTTACGGTGCAATGTACGTAAGCTATGGTTTGATGGTGGGTTGGTTTGTTATTACCTGGGCCACAAATACTTTTATTGTGGAAGCCAGCACAGAGGCGTATCTTATATTTCTTAGTGTTACAGTTGTTTTTTTTACACCCCTTACATTCCGCATTTCACGGTTGTTGTGGATGAATATGTTTACCAAATATGACAAAACAAAAGGGTGATCGTAAAAACCCAACGTCATTTTGAGTAATTGAAACAATCTCCACCAGGCACTTCCACAATATACAGATATAAGTAAAAATAAAAAGGTGTTCTCCATTACGGGAACACCTTTTTTTGTTTCAATTTAACTATTGGTTAGAACTATTGGTTAGAATTTTACGAATTTGTAATCCCGATAGCTATCGGAATGTAATCATTCGTTATCCGTAACCGATTAAAACGCTTTTCTCGGACGTTTTTCTCTTTTGAAATTATTTTTTCTGTCATCAGAGTTCCCGGTATTACCGGTAGAAACCCTTGCATATCTTCCTCTGTCGGAATATTCACCGGCACCACTTTCATTATAAGTTTTTGCGGTATTTCCTCCTCTGCTTGAACGGTCGCTGTATGATTTGCGTTCGCCCGATCCGGATCCCGAACCATAGCTTCTGCGCTCACCGCCACCGTAACCACCTCTTGAAGAAGAACCTCCTCTGTCAGAACGGCTTCCGTAGCTGTTTCCACGATCGCCATAGCTGCCGTTTCCACCACCATAAGAGCGTCTTTCTCCGCCACCGGTGCTGCTGCTGCTTGCACCACGCGATTCGATACGTACATTACGGCCGTTAAATTGTATGTTTTTAAATGTGCCTGTAATTACCTCAGCCGATTCTGTTTTTACTTCAATAAAAGAGAAGCTGCTTTGCACATCAATACTCACAATAGTATTGGCTGCAACACCCGATACTTCACTGATGTATTCTGTCATTGAACGACTGTCCAGCTTATCCATTTCACCTAAGTTGATGAATAATTTTGTATTGCCGTTTGTTGAAACACTGCGTTGATCTCTTCCAGAAGAAGAAGCATTCAAATCCGGAGCATTTTTGTAATAATCAAGGAAACGATTAAACTCAGTAGATACAAATCGTTTGATAATATCCTCTCTCGTTAAATCCTTCAATTCCTCATAAATTCCCGGTAAATAGCTTTCAATTGCTTTTTCATTTACCTCAACATTGTGTATTTTTTTCACTAAGCTGAACAACTGCTTTTCACACACTTCAAAGCCATTCGGAACTTTAGCCTGTGTAAATTTAGTTTTGATCAAACGCTCAATAATCCTGATTTTTCCAACCTCTTTCATGTTAATGATAGCAATGGAAACACCTGTTTTGCCTGCACGTGCAGTACGTCCGCTACGGTGAGTGTAATTTTCAATCTCGTCAGGCAACGCATAGTTGATAACGTGCGTTACATCCTGAACGTCAATACCACGTGCTGCAACATCAGTAGCAACAAGCATCTGAAGTGAGCGGCTGCGGTAACGTTTCATAACATGGTCGCGCTGGCTTTGTGATAAATCTCCGTGCAATGCATCTGCATTGTAGCCGTCTTTAATCAGTTTGTCAGCAATCTCTTGTGTTTCAATTTTTGTACGGCAGAAAACAATAGCAAAAATATCGGGGTTTGAATCTGCAATACGTTTAAGCGTTGGATACTTATCGCGTGCCTGTACTACATAATAAACGTGCTCAATGTTTTCATTACCTGAATTTTTTGTTCCTGTAGTGATTTCAATTGGCGAACTCATATAGTGCTTGGAAATACGCAATACTTCATCCGGCATGGTTGCAGAGAATAACCATGTGTTTTTTTCTGCAGGTGTTTGAGAAAGAATGGTATCTAAATCTTCTTTAAAGCCCATGTTCAACATCTCATCCGCCTCATCCAATACAGCATAACGCACTTTGCTCAAGTTCACATTTCTGCGGTTAATCATGTCGTTCATACGACCCGGGGTAGCAACAACTATCTGTGCACCTCTTTTAATCTCGCGGCTCTGGCCTTCAATGCTTGCACCGCCATATACGGCAACAATATTGGCTCCATCAATGTATTTGGTATAGTTCTGTAAATCACGTGTGATTTGCATGCACAATTCACGCGTAGGACAAAGAATCACCGCTTGTGTGTCGCGTGATTTAAAATCGATCAATGATATTAATGGTAATCCGAAGGCAGCTGTTTTACCTGTACCGGTCTGAGCCAATGCCACAAGGTCGGTAGTGCCTGTTAATAATGCAGGAATGGTTTTTTCCTGGATAGGTGTTGGGGCTTCAAAACCCAATTCTGTTACAGCTTTAACAATAGCATTGTTAAGCCCTAACGCTTCAAATTTGTTCATTTAGTATTTTTTTGGTTTATAATTACTTTAATCAACCTGTAGGAAAATGAGTTGAATTGTACAAAGTAACTTTTAGAAGTACCCGCCACCCCTGGCCTTTTTTTCGCGGCCACTAGTCTTAAGCGGCATGCAATATGGGTGTAATTAACAGGTAAGAAACTGTTGTTTAATTCGTCCGGCAAATATCCTTTTGACTAAAACTTGTGCAAAGATACGATAAATTCTTGTATTCCAGACATTTTAACGTAATTTTAATATTGGAAGGATAGATTTGAGATGTGAGATATGAGATTTGAGACAATGAAAAGCGCTTTTTCTTTTTTAAAGTTGCAAACGAAGGCCCCACATCAACTTTAAGCCGCTTTTTATACGTATCGAATAAGTCCGGTCTTAGTATTTTTAGCCTGGAAGCCGTGGTTTGGTAAACCCAATTAATTAATTATTTATAAAATATGGAATGGGTTGATACTATCTCACATCTCACATCTCACATCTCACATCTAAAAAGACTAATCATTCAGCTTTAATACCGCCATAAATGCGCTTTGCGGAATTTCCACACTACCTACCGAACGCATACGTTTTTTACCTTCTTTCTGCTTTTCGAGTAGTTTACGTTTACGGGAAATATCACCACCATAACACTTTGCAGTTACATCTTTACGCATGGCCTTAATGGTTTCACGTGCAATGATCTTAGCTCCGATAGCGGCCTGGATAGGTATTTCGAACTGCTGACGCGGAATAAGCTCTTTCAGTTTTTCACACATTTTTTTGCCAAACTCATACGCGTTGTCGCGGTGAATGAGTGACGACAAAGCATCTACAGGCTCTGCATTTAAAAGTATATCCAGCTTCACCAAAGCGCTTGCACGGTAATCCAGCGGCTGATAATCAAAAGAGGCATAACCTTTTGAAATTGTTTTTAAACGGTCATAAAAGTCAAATACAATCTCTCCCAGCGGCATGTCAAACATCAGTTCTACGCGGTCTGTAGTAAGATACACCTGGTTGGTCAATATACCACGTTTACCAATGCACAAGGTCATGATGTTACCAACAAATTCCGACTTGGTAATTACCTGTGCTTTTATATAGGGCTCTTCCACGCGATCCATGCTTGCCGGATCCGGCAGGTCAGATGGGTTGTTTACAATGATCATCTCGCCACGTGTGGTGTATGCGTGATAAGATACGTTTGGAACAGTAGTGATTACGGTCATGTTAAACTCCCGTTCCAGGCGCTCCTGTATGATCTCCATGTGCAGCATTCCTAAAAAGCCACAACGGAAGCCAAAGCCAAGCGCAGCAGATGATTCAGGTTCCCATGTAAGTGAAGCATCATTCAGCTGAAGCTTTTCCATGGAATAACGCAGCTCTTCAAAGTCTTCCGTATCTACAGGGTAAATACCCGCAAATACCATGGGTTTCACATCTTCAAAACCAAGAATTGGCTCTTGCGAAGGATTAATAACAGTTGTGATAGTGTCGCCTACCTTTACTTCGCGGGCATCTTTGATTCCGGAAATAATATAGCCCACATCCCCGGTTTTAATTTCATTGCGAGGCTCTTGTTTTAGGCGTAAAACGCCAATCTCATCGGCATTATACTCTTTTTCAGTCGCTATGAATTTTACTTTTTCACCTTTCTTAATCGTACCGTTTATGATTTTGTAATAAGCGATAATCCCTCTGAATGAATTAAAAACGGAATCAAAGATTAAGGCTTGTAAGGGCTTTGTAGGGTCTCCTTTGGGGGCAGGTACGCGCTCAACAATTGCTCCCAGTATATCATGCACACCCATTCCGGTTTTGCCGGATGCAGGTATGATTTCTTCTCGTTTACACCCCAAAAGCTCTACAATCTGGTCTTTCACAGCTTCGGGCTCAGCGCTTGGCAAATCAATTTTATTTAAAATGGGAATAATTTCAAGATCGTTTCCCAAAGCAAGGTAAAGGTTGGAAATGGTTTGTGCCTGAATTCCCTGAGCAGCATCCACAATCAGCAGAGCCCCTTCACAAGCTGCAATGGAGCGTGAAACTTCGTAAGAAAAATCAACGTGGCCGGGTGTATCAATCAGGTTTAACACATATTTTTTGCCCTTGTATTCATAATCCATCTGGATGGCATGGCTTTTAATTGTGATCCCACGCTCTTTTTCAAGATCCATGTCGTCCAGCACCTGGGCCTGCATATCACGCTTGCTGATAGTATTGGTATATTCAAGCAAACGGTCGGCAAGTGTACTTTTTCCGTGATCGATATGTGCTATGATGCAAAAATTCCTGATGTTCTCCATTTCATTTCCTTTGTTGAGCCCCAATATGGGACCGCGAATTTACTAATAATCTGTGTAATAAAGAAACCCGGGTATGTGGCCGTTTTTATGGCGCAGGGAGCGCAGGTGGGGAGCGTAGGCCGTTGCCGGCTGCATGAAAGCAGGATGTGAGTTGGTGAAAAACGTTAGGGTAAATCGTTTAAACAGAGGCTATTTGAAGCCCTCGCTGAAGAACTCTTCCATCGACATGTCAAAAGCTTTTACAACCTTAACAAGGCTGCTATATCTCAGATCTTCACCTTTTTCGTACCTTCCGTATTGTGCTCTTGAAATATTTTTTTCATAAGCAAAATACTCGTAGCTGGTATATCCTTTCTGAATCCTCAATTGTTTGATACGATCTCCCAGTTTTTTTAATTCTGCTTTTGTAAACTGGGAGTGTGTCAAATTTTCCACATTTTTTTTCATAGGCGCAAAAATAATTCTGTTCTCTGTTTGTTGGTTACCATTGTTTAGGCGCGCTTTATTCGTGGCTTCAGAAATTTTCGCATTCCCCCTTAATGAAATTACTGTGTCAAATTTTCTACAATTTTTTCACCCCGCAAAATAAATTCGATGTTTAACCGTTAGTTACCATTGTTTAGAAACACTTAATTAGTGGCTTTTTCGTTTTTAATAGCGATATTTGCACTTCACCTTGAAATATTTGCCGGTATTATGACAGATTTTAAATGGAAAAGTTCCACAAATGACGAGCTTCCCTCCGACAGGCAGGATGTGCTTATATCCATTAATGGGATATATTATGCCGCTGTTTATGATGCTCCGGGAAAGCGGTTTGTTTTAAAGTACGAAATAGGTGTTTCTTTTCCTGTGAACAGCTCCGTTATCTATTGGAAAGAACTTACTCCGCCTAGCTTCTGAAACGGTCTGGTTTTTATGATTAAACTGCAATATCTGCAATCTGCTCCGCCTTTAATTATAATTAGTCTAAATAACAATTTTTCACATTTTCAATACCAATAAAACCGTAACTTTGTTAGCCGATTTGGTTATTATAAAAGAAATAACTAAAATTGAAGCCCTAAACATTACCAATTGTGTATTGATATGCCAGCAGGAGTAAGCACACCCATCGATTTTTTGCCTATTGTTTTGTCGTTTATTGTAGCCTTTGGATTTGTGGCCACAACCATATTCGTAACGCATAAATTAGGCCCTAAAAGAAAAACCAAAATTAAGGACGATACTTTTGAATGTGGTATTGAGTCCCAGGGAAATGCGAGGATTCCGTTCTCCATCAAATATTTTCTTGTTGCCATCCTTTTTGTGTTATTTGATGTGGAGGTGATTTTCATGTATCCATGGGCAGTTAACTTTAAAAGCCTTGGAGTTGTTGGTTTTCTTGAAATGCTCACATTTGTAGGGTTTTTATTGGTAGGGTTCTACTATATCCTGAAAAAGGGTGCTTTAAAGTGGGAATAAACACTCTCTCCGAAGGACTTCTTCGGAGCGGCTCTTCTGCTTTATGCAGGGAGTAAAAAAAGAATTATTAACGAATCAAAGTCCCGTTTAATGCCGGGTTTGGAGGGGTAAATGAGTACAATCGAAAAATCAACAATAAACGTAGTGCCCGCACCATTGGGTGTTGAGGGTCCGGGTTTCTTTGCTACCAGCATTGATAAGGCAGTTGGAATGGCACGTGCAAATTCTTTATGGCCTTTGCCTTTTGCAACGTCTTGCTGCGGAATCGAATTTATGGCCACTATGGCCTCTACCTACGATTTGGGCCGTTTTGGTGCCGAACGTTTGAGCTTTTCACCACGCCAGGCCGATTTGCTGATGGTGATGGGAACAATTGCTAAAAAAATGGCTCCGGTATTGCGCCAGGTATATGAGCAAATGGCAGAGCCTAAATGGGTATTGTCTATGGGCGCCTGCGCTTCCAGCGGAGGTGTATTCGATACTTACAGCGTATTGCAGGGGATAGACAGGATTATTCCTGTTGATGTATACGTTCCCGGTTGTCCGCCTCGTCCGGAGCAGGTCTTGGACGGTATCCTGCAAATACAGGAACTGGTTAAAAACGAATCTGTAAGACGCAGAGATACTGACGAGTATAAGCAAATGCTGGCCAAATACGGAATGGAATAAATTATGGAAAAAGACGCATTGTTCACAGCTGTTCAGAATAAACTGAGCGCGCAATTCGGAGACGGTTTGATTGCATCCGAAATACTAGCCGATTACCCTGTATTTACAGTAAAAAGCAATCAAATCTGTGATATTGTAAGGTTTCTGTATGATGATCAGGAATTGGCTTTTCAGTACCTTACAACGCTTGCAGGACTGCATTATCCTGAAAATAAAGGGCAGGAACTCGGAGTTATGTACCAGCTGCACAATCTTCCAAAGAACTTACGAATACGCTTGAAAATATTTTTCAGCATCAGCGATCCTGTTGTGCCCTCCATTACGTCTGTATTCTCAGCCGCTAACTGGATGGAACGCCAGGAGTTTGATTTCTTTGGAATCATTTTCAGCGGTCACCCGAACCTGAAGCGCATCCTTAATATGGATGAAATGACCTATCACCCGATGCGTAAGGAGTATGCACTGGAAGATGGTACACGTGAAGATAAAGACGATAAAATGTTTGGAAGATAAATTCAGTTGGCAATTAAACAGTTGATAAAAATAAAAAAGTGAAATTTAAATAGTGGGAATAGCTTGCCTACTGCAAACTGCAAATTGCAAACTTTTTTAAAAAATGAGCAAAGAAAAAAATACAAACACCGATATAATTGAGAAGGAATATTCCATTCTCAACCTGGGCCCTACACATCCCGCTACACATGGTATTTTCCAAAATGTCCTGAAAATGGACGGGGAGATCATCATGGAAGCTGAGTCTACTGTGGGGTACATTCACCGTGCTTTTGAAAAAATTGCCGAGCACCGCCCGTATTACCAGTTTACACCGATTACCGATCGTTTGAATTATTGTTCATCTCCTATTAACAATATGGGCTGGCACATGTCGGTGGAGAAGCTTGTAGGGATTGAGATTCCGAAGCGTGTTCAGTACATGCGTGTAATTATTATGGAGTTGGCGCGTTTAGCGGATCATATCATTTGCAACAGCGTAATTGGTGTTGATACAGGTGCAATGACGGGTTTTTTATACATTTTCCAGATGCGTGAGCGTATCTATGAAATTTATGAAGAACTTTGCGGTGCCCGTTTAACTACCAATATCGGCCGTATAGGAGGATTGGAAAGGGATTTCTCTCCTAAAGCATGGGATTTGCTGGATAAGTTTTTAAAAGACATGCCACCGGCATTAAAAGAGTTCGAGAACCTGTTGATGCGTAACCGCATTTTCATGGATCGTACTATTGGATGTGGCGGCATCAGTGCTGAAAGAGCTTTGAATTATAGCTTCTCAGGGCCTAACTTACGTGCGGCAGGAGTAGATTACGATGTGCGTGTAATGAACCCGTATTCTTCTTATGAAGAGTTTGATTTTACTATTCCTGTTGGTACCAATGGCGATACATATGATCGTTTTATGGTGCGTGAGGAAGAAATGTGGCAAAGCTTAAGCATTATCAAACAAGCGGTAGAAAAAATTAAAAATGAGCCTGCAGGCATTTACCATGCTGATGTTCCTGAGTTTTATCTACCTCCGAAAGAAGAGGTGTACAACAATATGGAAGCGTTGATCTATCACTTCAAAATTGTGATGGGCGAAACAGAAATACCTAAAGGTGAGATATATCATGCTGTTGAAGGGGGTAATGGAGAATTGGGCTTTTTCATTATCAGTGATGGTGGCAGAGCACCTTACCGCGTACACATTCGCAGGCCATGCTTTATCTATTACCAGGCATATCCTGAAATGATTAAAGGTGGATTGCTTTCAGATGCAATCCTAACAATGAGTAGTATGAATGTGATTGCAGGGGAGTTGGATGCGTAATTAAAACAAAATGGATTACAAAGAAAGAATTGTTTCAGATTATAAAATTATGCTCGGTAAACCTGTTATAAAAGGAACTCGGATTACTGTTGAGCTTTTATTGCGTAAACTGTCTGAAGGTGTATCTGTAAAAGAGCTTCTGTCCATGTATAATAAATTAAAAAAAGAAGATATATATGCTGCTTTAACTTATGCTTCTGAGGTGATTGGAAAAGAAGAAATCCTGGTGGCTAAAAAATGATTATTGCAGACGAGAACATTGATAGTAGAATAATAAAAGCAGTAAGAAGTATCCCTGTAAATACGGTTTCTGTTTCGGAAAATTATCAGGGAATAAGCGATGAAGATGTTATTTTTCTTTCGAAAGAACTGGAGAAAATAATTTTAACAGAAGATAAAGATTTTGGGGAATGGGTTTTTGCCCACAAAATAAAGGGTGTAAGCGTGATTTTTTTACGGTACAATTACAAAGAAACGGATAGAATAATAGATATTTTGGTAGATTTATTAAAGAACAAGAGAGAAAAACTGTTTAATAAGTTTACCACTGTAACCGTTGATAAAATAAGAATACGAGAAATATAAATGAGTAGCCAGGTAAAAGGAACACAAGTATTTAATGATGCCAAACGCGCTGGAACTGTTTTTAGCGATGAGGCAATGCAAACAGTTCAGAAAATAATCAAACGTTATCCGGAAGGAAAACATAAATCGGCTTTATTGCCGGTATTGCATGTAGCACAAGCTGAGTTTGGCGGATGGCTTAGTCCGGAAACAATGGATTATGTTGCTTCCATTCTTAAGATTCAGCCGATTGAAGTGTATGAAGTAGCATCGTTTTATTCGATGTACAATCTGAAACCCGTTGGTAAATGCCTGCTGGAGGTGTGCCGTACATCTTCCTGCTGGGTGCGTGGTGCAGAAGATATTGTAAATTACCTGGAGAAAAAATTAGGTGTAAAAGAGGGGGAAACCACACCGGACGGCATGTTTACCATTAAAACGGTAGAGTGTTTAGGAAGCTGCGGTACTGCACCAATGCTGCAATGCGGAGCATCGTTCCACGAGAACCTTACATTTGAAAAAGTAGATACCATTATTGAACAGTACCGCTCTCAGGGCAAACAAAGAAGTTATACGGATTTAGATTATAAAAATACATTATAGGCCCCACCCTTACCCCCCCGAAAGCGGAGGGTATTGAACAGGTCTATTTGTTAAGTGATAGAAGAATAAAAAAATAAAACAAATCCTCCCCCCTCTCCTTTGGAGAGGGGCCGGGGGTGAGGCTTATGGCAAAGAAATTATTATTACAACACGTCAATGTTCCGGGAATAGAAACACTGGAAGTATACCGCCAGCACGGTGGTTATGCTTCTGTTGAGAAAGCCCTGAAAACAATGGCTCCGAATGATGTTGTTGAAGAAGTTAAAAAGTCGGGGCTCAGAGGCCGTGGTGGTGCGGGTTTCCCTACCGGCATGAAATGGAGCTTTTTGGCGAAGCCCGAAGGTGTTGCACGTTATCTTGTTTGTAATGCCGATGAATCTGAGCCTGGTACTTTCAAAGACCGCTACCTGATGGAGAAAACACCGCATAGCTTAATTGAAGGAATGATTACTTCTAGTTTTGCTTTAGGTGCAAGAACATCTTATATCTATATACGTGGTGAATATTTTTATGTATCACGTATTCTCGAAAAAGCGATCGAAGAGGCGTATGCGGCCGGTTATTTAGGAGAAAATATTTTGGGAAGTGGTTTCTCACACGATTGTTATGTTCAGGTTGGTGGCGGTGCCTATATCTGTGGTGAAGAAACGGCTTTGTTGGAATCATTAGAGGGTAAACGCGGTAATCCGCGTATTAAACCTCCATTCCCTGCTATTGCCGGTTTGTACGGTTGTCCTACAGTGGTAAACAATGTGGAAACAATTGCAGCAGTTTGTCCTATCATTAATATGGGTGGTGATGAATATGCAAAAATCGGTATCGGCAGAAGTACAGGGACCAAGCTGATTTCAGCATCCGGTCATATCAATAAACCGGGAGTTTACGAGATAGAGCTGGGATTACCCGTTGAAGAATTTATTTATTCTGAAGAATATTGTGGTGGTATCATCAATGGCCGACAATTAAAAGCCGTTGTTCCTGGAGGTTCATCCGTACCAGTATTGCCGGCACATTTAATATTAAAGACTGATAAAGGCGAACCACGTTTGATGAGCTATGAATCGTTGAGCGATGGAGGCTTTGCAACCGGCTCTATGCTTGGCTCAGGAGGCTTTATTGTTTATGATGAAACAACAAGTATTGTAAAAAATTTATATACATTCGCACGTTTCTATCATCACGAAAGCTGCGGACAATGCTCGCCTTGTCGTGAAGGTACTGGCTGGATGGAAAAAATTCTTCACCGGATTGTTGAGGGACATGGCAAACCAAGTGATATTGATTTGTTGTGGGACGTACAGCGCAAGATAGAAGGCAATACCATTTGTCCTTTGGGTGATGCCGCTGCATGGCCCGTAGCTGCTGCTATTCGCCATTTCCGTGCGGAATTTGAGGAATATATCAATCATCCGGAGAGGATTAAGGATGTGAAACATTATTATTCAGTTCATCAATTGGCGGAAGCATAAATATGAAAAAGGGGATTATAATAGTTTTTTTGCTTCAATTGAGCTTCTTGTATGCACAAAATTCCAATGGGCAGCTTGAAACTGTTGCAGGTAATAGTAATGGCGATGAAACTATTGTCGTTAAAAATTCATCCGAAAAGAATGAAATTTTTTCAATAGTAGAAAATATGCCTGAATTCCCTGGTGGAGCTGAAGCAATGAAATCGTTTGTAAAAGAAAATTTGGTTTATCCTGAAGAGGAATATAAAAAAGGCATATCAGGAACCTGCTATGTTACTTTTGTTGTCGGTACGGATGGGAAATTAAATGACATTAAGGTTTTAAGAGGAATTCCAAACGGAGAACTTTGTAATAAAGAAGCCGTTAATGTTGTAAAAAAAATGCCGGTTTGGATACCAGGGAAACAAAATGGGAAAAATGTGTCCGTTCAATACAATTTACCAATTAAATTCACCAGCAACAACAAACAAAATGAATTAGTTGCAAAAACGCCTCCTGAGCAAAATGGGTTTAAAGATACAGCTGCAGTAAAAAGTGATAAACAACAAGTATTTACTACGGTTGAACAAATGCCAGAGTTTCCCGGAGGTTCAAAAAAAATGATGGAATTTATTCAGAAAAACATCAATTATCCGGAGGAGGATTTGAAAAAAGGAATAAGCGGCACCTGCTATTTAACGTTTAATGTTGATGAAACAGGTGAAATAAGGGATGTTAAAGTGTTGAGAGGAATAACCAATGGACAACTGTGCGATGCCGAAGCGGTGCGTGTTGTAAAAAGCATGCCCAAGTGGATACCGGGAAAACAAAATGGAAAGGAAGTGAGTGTGCAATACAATTTACCAATAAAATTTACACCGCCCAATGATGTAATAAAAACGCATTAAAAAGAAGAAACAAAATATTCGATTTTATATTGTGAATCAATTGCAGGTAGTTAAAAAAGGGTAATAGGAGTAAATCAAAAACGAGAGCTAAAAAAATAATATAATAAGTAATTCATTTTGTGTAGTTTTCAATTTGCCAACTGCAAATTGCCAACTGCCAACTTAAGAAAGTAAATGGCTAAAGTAACAATAGACGGTCATAACATTGAAGTGCCAGATGGGACAACTATCCTGCAGGCAGCACGTATGATTGTTGATAGTAAAGGATATGAAGGGGAGAATATTGCTCCGCCTACAATGTGTTATTATTCAAAATTAAAAACCAGCGGTGGCTACTGTCGTACCTGTATTGTAAAGGTTACCAAAGGTTCTGAGAAAGACCCACGTCCAATGCCTAAGCCTGTTGCGTCCTGCAGAACAACAGTGATGGATGGTATGGAAGTGGTGAACATTACATCTCCTGAAGTACTGGAAGCGCGTAAAGGTGTTGTTGAATTTTTATTGATCAATCACCCTCTGGATTGTCCTATCTGCGACCAGGCAGGCGAATGTCATTTACAGGACTTAGGTTACGAGCACGGTTTGGCAAAAACACGTTATGATTTTAAACGCAGAACGTTTAACATGATTGACATCGGGCCGTTTATCAAATTACACATGACCCGTTGCATCATGTGTTTCCGTTGCATTAAAGTAGCTGACCAGCTTACCAATCACCGTTACCAGGGAATGATCTTCCGTGGCGATGCTTCTGAAATCAGTACCTATATTTCAAAGGCTATTGATAATGATTTTTCCGGAAATGTAATTGATGTATGCCCGGTTGGAGCATTGACAGATAAAACATTCCGTTTCAAAAGCCGTGTATGGTTCACCAAACCTATGGATGCTCACCGAAACTGTACAAAGTGCTGCGGTAAGGTGGCCATCTGGTTAAAAGGCAATGAAGTGCTTCGTGTAACAGCACGCAAAAACCGCTGGGGCGAAGTAGATGAGTGGATTTGTAATGAATGCCGTTTCGAGAAAAAAGATGCTACAGACTGGGTGATTGAAAAGCCTACCCATATTGACCGCCATTCGGTAATTTCGGCAAATCATTATGAGAGTTTAGCAAGTTTAAAACTGGATATCGGTAAACAACAAAAACAATTGAATAAAAAATAAAAGCCCCACCCAGCGCATCCCATGCGCCTACGCTGTAGCTTCAGCGCAAGCGTGAGGGGAGGAGTTGGAGGGCAAAAAATATTATATAAAAAAATAAACACGCTAAAAGTCCCGCATTTATGCGGGATTGGAGGGGCTCCTTTATGACACTATCAGTTTTATTATACGATATACAAACATTTTTAATATACAAAGGTATTTTGGCCGTTGCGGTGTTTGGGATCACTTTGGTTGTAGCTATGTACAGCACTTATGCAGAGCGTAAGGTGGCGGCATTCCTTCAGGATAGGATTGGTCCTAACAGAGCTGGCCCATTTGGGATTCTTCAACCCCTTGCCGATGGTGTAAAAATGTTTATGAAGGAAGAGCTGATACCAGGCACGTCAAATAAGGCGTTGTTTATTATCGGACCTTCATTGGCAATGTTAACGGCTTGTATGACAGGTGCCGTGATTCCCTGGGGGCCATCTGTTACCATTGCCGGGGAAATCTACCCATTGCAGATTACCGATGTAAATATTGGTATTTTGTATTTGTTTGGTGTTGTTTCTCTGGGTGTATACGGCATTATGATTGGTGGCTGGGCATCAAACAATAAATACTCTTTGCTTGGCGCAATACGTGCCTCTTCCCAGATGATTAGCTACGAAGTTGCAATGGGTATATCTATCATTGCATTGGTAATGTGTACTGGTACTTTGAGCCTGGCTGAAATTGTTGAACAACAAAAAGGCTGGTGGAATGTGGTAATTCAGCCTGTTGGCTTTTTAATATTCTTAATCTGTGCCTTCGCTGAAACCAACCGTGCGCCTTTTGATTTGCCGGAGTGTGAAACAGAGCTTGTTGGCGGATACCATACGGAGTACAGCTCCATGAAGCTGGGCTTTTACCTGTTTGCTGAATACATTAACATGTTTATTTCATCGGCAATTATTTCTACTTTTTATTTTGGCGGATACAACATGCCTTTTGTTGATCAATTGAACCTGGACTCAAATGTATTGGCAATACTTGGAGTAGTATTCCTGTTCGCTAAAATCGTATTCTTTATATTTCTGTTCATGTGGGTACGCTGGACAATACCACGTTTCCGCTATGATCAGCTGATGAATTTAGGCTGGAAAATATTAATACCTTTGTCGCTGCTGAATTTGCTGGTAACAGGCGTAGTGATGATGTGGGGTGAAATTATTAAGTTGTTTTAAAAAATGAAGTTGGCAATTTGCAGTTGACAGTTTGCAAAATCAAAATAAAGGCTGGAATTGGTAGATATTGATTTGTAAAAGAAGGAATTAGATAACTTAAAATAGGTTGCCAACTGCATACTGCAAATTGTTAACTTAAAAGAATGGGTACTTTTAGAGATTTGACTGTATATAAAAAAGCATTTGAATTGTCGATGCTAATCTTTAACGAATCTAAAAAATTTCCAGATGACGAAAAGTTTGGATTGACAAGTCAGATTCGCAGGTCATCGCGTTCTGTTTGTTCAAATATAGGCGAAGGGTATAGAAAAAGACAGTACCCGGCTCATTTTGTAAGTAAGTCTTCTGATGCTGACATGGAGAATTCGGAAACGCAAGTGTGGTTAGATTATAGTTTAGCATGTAACTATATTTCAGAAGAATCTTTTAAAAATTTATTTGTACGTTCAGAAGAAGTTGGTAGGTTAATTAACCATATGATTGAGAACCCAGATAAATATAGTGGTAGTAAATAGTAGTTTTGAAAAATTTAAATTAAAGCAGAAATGTAAATTTGCCAACTGCAAATTGCCAACTGCGAATTGAAACAATGCAATTAACAAATAGATCAAAAGTTGTAGTTAAAAAAGAGATGACGCTTGTGGAAAAGCTTTATCTGCCTGCTATTTTTAGCGGGATGTTGATTACATTCAAACACTTTTTTAAGAAAAAAGTAACCATTCAATATCCTGAACAAACGCGTGAATTCAGCAAAATATACCGCGGTCAGCACGTATTAAAGCGTGATGAAGCGGGTGCAGAACGCTGTACTGCCTGTGGTTTGTGTGCTGTAGCTTGTCCGGCAGAAGCCATAACCATGATTGCTGCTGAGCGCGAGCCGGGAGAAGAACATTTGTACCGCGAAGAAAAATATGCAGCTAAATATGAAATTAACATGCTGCGCTGCATTTATTGTGGCGACTGTGAAGAAGCATGCCCGAAAGAGGCGATTTTCCTGACGGATAGAAAAGTAGATAGCTTATACACCCGCGGTGAGCTGGTATATGGCAAAGATATATTGGTTGAGCCTGTTGACAAACGTGTGGATGTAACAAAACGTGAAACATCTAAGGTTGCTGAGTTTAAAGCACACAAAGAGTTTGCACACAATAAAACATTTGATAAAAAATAAGAAACGGTTGGCAATTGGCAGTTGGCAATTTGCAAACTGTTAACTGTTAACTGTTAACTGCAAACTAATTAATATATGATTACATATTTATTTTCTTTCCTGTCCTTCCTCGCGATTATGTTCGCATTAATGGTGGTACTGTCTAAAAATCCTGTCCACAGTGTATTGTACCTCGTCCTTACTTTCTTTACAATAGCCGGACATTATGTATTGCTGAATGCCCAGTTCCTGGCAGCTGTTCACATTATTGTATACGCGGGTGCTATCATGGTTCTATTTCTCTTTGTTATCATGCTTTTGAACCTTAATAAAGAAACAGAGCCTCAGAAAAGTGTATGGCTAAAGGCTTCTGCAGCCATTGCTTCGGGCTTATTGCTGGTAGTGCTTGTTGGCTCTTTAAGAGGGGCAGATACAATTGTGGCAACAAATGCATTTAACCCGAATATTGGTTTGATTGAAAAGCTTGGTAAAACACTGTTTGGTGAATTTTTACTCCCGTTTGAAGTTGCATCTATATTGTTATTGGTAGCAATGGTGGGTGCTGTAATGTTGGGTAAACGCAGTATTAAATAATTGTTTGAAAAGAATGTCTCCTGTAAAAACAGATTTTTTAGGTCTCAGAACAGTTGTTTACCGGGTAAGCGACATTCAGAAAGCCAAAGAATGGTATTCGAAAGTATTGAATATTCAGCCGTACTTCGATGAGCCGTTTTACGTGGGGTTTAATGTTGGTGGTTACGAACTTGGCTTGCATCCCAATGAAGGCGGCACTTCAAAAAAATCTGGTGGTGCGTACTGGGGAGTTGATGACGTTAAGGGTAAGTACGAAGAGCTGTTGAAGATGGGTGCCGTTGCTGCTGAAGAGCCGGCAGAAGTTGGAGGCGGAATAGTAGTGGCTGCAATAACAGATCCTTGGGGAAATGATTTTGGTATTATTTATAATCCTCATTTTACTTTAGATGGGGTAAAATCGGGACATGTAACAGAAAATAAAAAATAAACGAGAATGAATGCAATCGAAGTAATTCCTTTAAACTGGTATTTGTTGTTAAGCACCGTATTGTTCACCATTGGTGTGCTGGGTGTGCTTTTCAGACGAAATGCCATTATTATTTTTATGTCAGTAGAGTTGATGCTGAATGCTATTAACCTTTTACTGGTCGCATTTTCAAGCTATTTATCTGATAGTAAAGGACAGGTATTTGTGTTCTTTATTATGGCTGTGGCTGCCGCTGAAGTGGCGGTAGGACTTGCAATCCTGATGATGGTGTATAGAAATACAAAATCCTCAGATATTAATGTGTTGAATAAATTGAAGTGGTAATTTAAAATAGTTGGCAAAATTGCAATTGGCAGTTTGCAAAAAATAAAAATTAAAAATACAGTTTGTGTAGGAATGATTGGTAATTGCCAACTGCCTATTGCCAACTGCAAATTGAAAGGTTTATGATAAAATTAGTTTGGTTAATTCCTTTGCTTCCGCTGATTGGATTTTTGATCACTGGATTGTTTGGAAAAAAATTATCGAAAGGATTGGTTGGTACAGTTGCTTGTGGAGCAATACTGGCATCCTTTGCAGTTTCATTGGGAATATTTATAGAGCTGAATGGAAGCGCTCAGAAAAGCTTTACCCTTGACCTTTTCCCCTGGATAAGCGCAGGCAAGCTGTCGGTTCCTTTTTCATTCCTGGTAGATCCTTTATCTTCCTTGTTTTTGTTGATAATTACAGGTATCGGGTTTTTGATACATGTCTATTCAACTGCTTACATGAGCCATGACGAGGGCTTTTCAAGATTCTTTGCTTATCTGAACCTGTTTGTGTTCTTCATGTTGTTGCTGGTATTGGGTTCCAATTACCTGATTATGTTTGTGGGCTGGGAAGGTGTTGGATTGTGCTCCTACCTGTTGATTGGCTTCTGGTTCAAGAATACGGCATATAACAATGCTGCTAAAAAGGCATTCATTATGAACCGTATTGGTGACCTTGGTTTTATCCTTGGAATCATCCTGATATTTGTGACTTTTGGAAGCATTGCTTATGGCGATGTATTTGCAATGGCAAAGAGCTTTGCATCAGACAATACGGTAATTACTACCATTACATTGTTGTTGTTTGTTGGTGCAATCGGTAAAAGTGCTCAGCTTCCATTGTATACGTGGCTTCCGGATGCAATGGCAGGTCCTACACCTGTCTCGGCTTTGATCCATGCTGCTACGATGGTTACTGCAGGTATTTACATGATTGCACGTTCCAACATTTTATTTACGCTTTCTCCTTTAACCATGGAAGTGGTTGCTGTAATAGGTGCATGTACACTTTTGTTTGCAGCAAGCATTGGTCTTGCGCAAAACGATATTAAAAAAGTTCTGGCATATTCCACTGTTTCTCAATTGGGCTATATGTTCCTGGCATTAGGTGTTGGGGCTTATACAGGTGCTGTGTTCCATGTAATGACGCACGCTTTCTTTAAAGCATTGTTGTTCCTTGGTGCAGGAAGCGTTATCCATGCCATGAGCAATGAGCAGGATATCCGTTTTATGGGAGGATTGAAAAAGCACCTGCCGGTTACACACATTACATTTTTGTTGGGCACCCTGGCAATAGTTGGTTTTCCGGGCTTTTCAGGTTTCTTTTCAAAAGATGAAATTTTAGCTCATGCATTTGAGCATAATAAACTGCTTTGGTTTATTGGTATTTGCGGTGCGGCAATGACCACCTTTTACATGTTCCGTTTATACTTCCTCACGTTTAAAGGCGAATTCAGAGGGACTAAAGATCAGCTGCACCATCTGCACGAATCGCCAAAACCAATGACTTTGCCTTTGGTATTGCTTGCAGTGCTTTCTGTTGCAGGCGGTTTGGTTGGCATTCCGGAGGTGTTGGGGGGTACACATTTCCTGGATGAATATTTGAAACCGGTATTCGAAGATTCTTCCTTCCGTATCATTCACCACATGTCGCACGAAACAGAGTACTTGTTGATGGGTATTGCTGTGGCAGTTATGGCGGCTTCCATTTACTATGCATACAAAGTATATGTAAAAAACAATACTTTACCAGCTGACGAAACCGAAGAGCTGAAACCGTTGCACCGACTGGTATACAAAAAATACTGGGTGGATGAACTGTATGATATTGCAATCACCCAGCCTTTGAATTTCATTTCTTCTGGCTTGCACAAGGTCGTGGATAACCAGATAGTGGATGGGATTGTAAATAGTGTTGGTATTGCTGTAAACTGGACCAGCAGCAAAGTTCGCCTGGTACAAACAGGAAATATCGGGGTTTACATTTTTATTATGGTGATAAGTGTTGTTGTGATTTTATTTGCACGCATGATATAGGTTACGGATAACGAATAGATACGAATTTATGAATTGGCCTTTTGCTATTGCCAAAGCATACTGCCAATTGCAAACTGTTTAATAGATTTAGAAATTATATGCTTACATTATTACTGATAATTTTCCCTTTGCTTGCTTCAATAGCATTGCTGTTTGTAAAAGGTGAACAAGTTAAAAAGATTGCTTTTGGAGCAGCAGTTGTTGAGTTCTTAATTTCTATTGCTGCAGTGGTTATCTTCCAGCGCAATGCAGACACGCAGTTTGAGCTTAATTACCCCTGGATTCGTACATTGGGTATTAATTTCCATGTGGGTATAGATGGAATTTCGTTGCTGCTTGTATTGCTTACCACCTTCCTTGTTCCGGTTATCATACTTACCTCTTTCAAACATGAATACAAAAACCCATCTGTATTTTATGCGCTGATACTTGCTATGCAAATGGCCCTGATAGGGGTGTTTGTATCACTGGATGGCTTCCTGTTTTATATTTTCTGGGAGTTGGCGCTCATTCCTGTTTATTTTATTTGTTTGCTTTGGGGAGGCGACAATAGTGGAAAAGTTACATTCAAATTTTTTGTTTATACACTGGTAGGCAGTTTGCTGATGTTGTGGGGCTTTATTTACCTGTATATCCACACTCCGGGCAACCACTCGTTTGACATTGCTGCTCTTTATGAGGCAGGACGAAGCATGGATGTTGTTCACCAGGGGTGTGTTTTCTGGGCTATTTTCATGGCATTTGCCATTAAAATGCCGGTATTCCCTTTCCATACATGGCAGCCGGATACATATGTTACTTCCCCAACACCAGGTACCATGCTGCTTTCCGGGATCATGCTGAAAATGGGAACCTATGGACTTATCCGCTGGCTGCTGCCTGTTGTGCCATTGGGAGCAGCAGATTGGAGCAACGTGGTTATTATCTTATCTGTAGTGGGCATTGTATATGCATCCTGCATTGCTATTGCTCAAAAGGATTTCAAACGTTTAATCGCGTATTCATCCATTGCTCACGTGGGACTTATTGCTGCCGGTATTATGGCTGGTAATGTTCAGGGCATACAGGGCGGGCTTGTGCAGATGCTGAGCCACGGGGTAAATGTTGTTGGACTTTTCTTTATTGTTGATATCCTTTTCACACATACCGGTAAACGCGATCTGGATTCGCTTGGCGGTATCCGTAATGTAAACCCTCAGTTTGCAGTACTTTTTTTAATTGTTCTTTTAGGCAGTGTTGCTTTGCCTTTAACCAATGGGTTTGTAGGGGAGTTTTTATTGCTGAACGGTTTGTACCAGTACAGTGCATGGGCAGCAGCCTTTGCCGGGCTAAGTGTTATACTAGGTGCTGTGTACATGCTTCGCAGCTACCAGGCAATCATGCTGGGTGAAACAAATACTGTTACAGCGGGCTTTACAGCCCTTACCGGAAATGAAAAAACAGTATTGGTAATTATTGCCGCTGTAGTGATTGTATTTGGGGTATATCCGAAACCATTGATGGACATAGCAGAGCCGGCAGTTGTGAAATTGGTTGAGTTGATTAAATAGTAAAAATTTGCAAGTTGACAGTTGGCAGTTTGCAATAAATTAAATTAAAATATACAGTATGGAATGAGTGTTTGGTAATTGCCAACTGCCAATTGCCAACTGCAAATTGAAAAATATGACAGCTTTAATATTACTTACTTCTTTAGGTGTAATCACGTTGCTTGCTGAAATATTCAGCTTCAAAAAATTATTATATCCTTTTGTGCTTGTTGGCCTCGTGGCTACGTTTGTTATCAACCTGTTCGACTGGAACCTGTCCCGTACCATATTCTACGGAATGATGCAATACGATCATTTTGCCGTGGCATTTACATCCGTAATATTGATTATTGCTTTCCTGTGGTTCTTAATGTCCGACAGCTTTTTTAAAGAAGAGACCAGTGTAACCGATCATTTCAGCCTTGTTTTATTTGCGCTTGCAGGAACAGTGATCATGGTATCATTCAGTAATATGACGATGTTGTTTTTAGGTATTGAGATACTTTCTATTTCCATGTATATATTGGCTGGTAGTAAAAAAGACGATTTGGGTTCCAATGAATCTGCTTTTAAATACCTTATTATGGGTGCCTTTGCAACAGGGTTCCTTTTGTTTGGCATAACATTGATCTATGGTGCTACAGGCTCTTTCGACCTTGCTGAAATAAATACATTTGTAGCATCACACAAAGGCTCTGTACCAATGATATTTTATGCCGGTGTGTTGTTGATGCTCGTAGGCTTGTCATTCAAGGTTTCTGCGGCACCTTTTCACTTTTGGGCACCGGATGTATACCAGGGCGCACCAACTGTTATTACTGCGTTTATGTCCACCATCGTGAAAACGGCAGCATTTGCGGCTTTCCTGCGTTTGTTCTATACGAGCTTCATAAGTGTTTCCGAAATATGGGTAAGTGTGGTTTGGGTAATGGCTGCTTTAACTTTGCTGGTGGGCAATGTAACTGCAGTGCTGCAAACAAGCACCAAACGTATGCTTGCTTATTCAAGTATAGCGCATGCCGGTTACATGCTTCTGGCGCTGGTTGCCGGCAACATATACTCCAGCAGCTCCGTATTGTTTTATACACTTGCTTATTCCATAGGCTCTGTGGGCACTTTCTGCGTATTGAGAATTGTGGTAGGTGCCAAAGGAAACGACAATACAGAATCCTTTAACGGATTGGCAAAAACCAATCCTTTCCTGGCATTTGTGATGACAGTGGTGTTGTTGTCTTTGGCCGGAATACCACCAACAGCAGGTTTCTTTGCTAAGTATTATATTTTCACCACTGCTTTCCAGGCGGGATATACCGGTTTGGTGCTTGTAGCCATCATTGCTTCGCTGATCGGGGTTTACTATTATTTCCGGATAATTATTGCAATGTATTTTAAAGAAGGCTCACACCACCCGATTTCGCTTCAGTTAAACCATAAGCTGGTATTGATCCTGGTAACCATTGCAACCATTGCTTTAGGCTTGTTCCCTGATTTTATTATCGGGATGTTGTAAATCGCATTTTTACGTTTTCTCCTTTGGCTATTATTTTCAATCAATAATAACCGAAGGAGATTTTGTTTTAATGAATTCATATCTTTTTAAAAGGCTGGTTTGGCTGTTACAGATTCTTCTTTTTTGTCCAGCATCAATACCTCATTTACCTGTATTTCCATGATGTAGCGTTTAGTGCCTTCCTTATCGGTATAGCTACGGGTAAGTAATTTGCCTTCTACAGCTACTTCACTTCCTTTTTTCGTGTATTTTTCAATGATTTCAGCAGTTTTTCCGAAAGCAACGATGTTGTGCCATTGGGTTTCTTTCACCAGCTCACCTTTTGCGTTTTTATAGGATTCATTGGTAGCCAGGCTCACTTTTGCGAATTTGCTGCCGTTGCTTAGTTCTTTCACTTCTGGGTTCATGCCCAGGTTTCCGATCAATTGTACTTTGTTGCGTAGTGCGTTCATGATGTTTGGTTTTTATGGTTTATAATCTTTTATTTAAGTGTCTGTCTATTAATTGTTTATGCTTCTTTTTTGTCCAGCAGTAATACCTCATTTATCTGAATTTCAGTAATGTAGCGTTTTGTGCCCTCCTTATCGGTATAGCTGCGGCTCATGAGTTTGCCTTCCACAGCTATTTCGCTGCCTTTCTTCGTATATTTTTCAATGATTTCGGCTGTTTTTCCGAAAGCAACGATGTTGTGCCATTGGGTTTCCTTTACCAGCTCGCCTTTTGCGTTTTTATAGGATTCATTGGTAGCCA
>FRDC01003441.1_pt1 | contig 30490 bp, 28 predicted proteins | sample 1106171 | NCBI WGS metagenome assembly FRDC01 (sample SAMEA3930566, study PRJEB13176) | freshwater metagenome | biome: Drinking water system; feature: drinking water; material: water | place: Singapore | collected 2014-12-20 | reverse complement strand
GCAGTGGTGCAGATTGGATCGTAATTTCCGGCTAAAAAATCTTTATCTATAGCGTTGCTAGCCCCGTAACACTTTTTTATTTGCGACAGAAGTAATAATTGGAAATTGCCTAATCGACGGGATGGCGAATTAATGAAAAATAAAAGCGCTCTTGGTCAAATTGCTCTCTGAGGTTCCCTCGATATTTCGTCTGCCATCAGATGCATTTTATGCAGTCTGCTTTCCCGATTTTGTTCCTTCCAGCGATTGAGATACTGAACTGGCGATTGATAGCCGAGTGTTGAATGCTGGCGGGTTCGATTATAAAAGACTTCAATATATTCGAAGCTGACAAGCCTTCATTGCAGCATGGGTACGTAACGCACGCCATGGTATCGCTCGTTCTTGAAACTATTAAACCAGCTCTCGGCCGGCGCATGGTCCCTTTGCGACTCATCGAGCAGGTCATGCCCAATTCCTTGAGCTGGTCCTGAAAGGCCTGGCTGACGTATTGACTGCCGCGATCCGAATGATGCATGACGCCCGCTTGCGGCCGCCGGCGAAACCAGGCCATCGTCAAAGCGTCCGTCACTATATCGGTCGTCATGCGCGGTTTGAGCGACCAGCCGATTACCTCTCGATTGAACAATCCAGAACAATCGCTAGATACAGCCAATTATTCCGCGCGGATAACTTATCCAATTAAATAACTCATATCACCTAACTCGTCTGCCGAAGGTTCTGACTTTAGCGGTTTGATAAAGCGCATGGCTCGCTTAAAGAGCGAGCCCAGCTTGCCTGCACGGATGGGTAAATCTCAGCCTTATGGAATTGCGGTGGTTTCTAGCAACTTTGCCGCTTTCTGTACACCTTGCTTTCTTACGCCCGACAAGCGATGCGCAGCAACAGCTATGAACACAGCTTGTACGTCTTCGGGCAAGACCATTTTTCGGCCGGAGAGCAGTGCCCATGCGCGGCTTGCAGCCAGCAGATAAAGGCCGGCTCGCGGACTTAAGCCATGATGATCGCTTTGCCGAGAGCGAGCTAATAAAGCTTGTACATAATCTAGCAGAGCAGCAGCTACGTGGACTTGCCCAGCTAGATTTTGCAGCTGCAAGAGTAAAGCCGTATCGGCAATTTGTTTGAGGTGACCTATTTTGCTGCGTCGATCGCCACTCTCCAGTAAGCTGCGTTCAGCTTGAGCTTCGGGATAACCCAACTCGATACACATTAAAAAACGATCGAGTTGTGATTCAGGTAAAGGAAAAGCGCCAGTTTGCTCGAGAGGGTTTTGGGTGGCGATGACGAAGAAGGGATCGGGCAAAATACGCGTCTCACCGTCGATCGAAACTTGCCGTTCCTCCATCGCCTCGAGCAGCGCGCTTTGTGTTTTTGGCGGTGCGCGATTGATCTCATCAGCTAACATCACAGGCGTAAAAATAGGACCGGCGTGCCATCGAAAAGCTTGTGCTTTGGTGTCGAAAATCGATACACCGAGGATGTCGGCCGGCAATAAATCGCTGGTAAACTGCACGCGTTGAAAAGACAGTCCCAAAGTAGCGGCCAAGGCTTGTGCAAGAGTTGTTTTTCCGACCCCGGGAATGTCTTCGATCAACAGATGCCCACGGGCAATTAAACAGGCCAGTGCCAGTTTCAAGGTGATGGGTTTACCTACGATGATTGATTCTAATTGGCGTAGAATTTTATCGGTGAGATCGGCTGGTAAAAGCGGTTCGGTAGGTTTCATAAGGCGGTAATTAACAATGTAATAGCAAAGTGACTGTGGAAAAACCTAAAGCAAAGCACATGCCCGTAGCCTTTATTTCCCATCCAACATGTTATCAGCATTTCATGGGTTCTTTTCACCCTGAGTGCCCGGAGCGCTTAGCGGCGATCGAAGAAGCTTTGCGTAGTTCAGATTTAATCGATCAGCTCACATCCTACGAGGCGCCACTCGCCACCCGCGAGCAATTGTTGAGGGTGCATGACGAATCGTATCTGGATAGTTTAGAAGAGGCGAGCCCCCAACAAGGGATGATACAGCTTGACCCAGACACGGCGATGAATCCTTTTACATTAGAAGCCGCTAAGCGTGCTGCCGGGGCAGTGGTATGGGCCACCGATTTGTTGGTACAGAACCGCGCCAGTCGAGCTTTTTGTAGTGTGCGCCCGCCTGGCCATCATGCTGAAACTGCGCGAGCTATGGGATTTTGCATTTTTAACAGTATCGCAGTAGGTGCCGCACACGCGCTTATGCAACACGGTTTACAGAGAGTAGCCATTATCGATTTCGATGTCCATCACGGTAACGGCACTGAAGAGATTTTTACCGGTAGCGACCGAGTATTGATGGCCTCAATTTTTCAATATCCGCTATACCCGTATTCCGGTTTAGAACCGCGATCTGCGAACATGGTCAACATAGCCTTGCCGCCGGGCAGCGGCACACTGGAGTTGCGGCAAGCGGTGCTGGAGTATTGGCTGCCGGCACTGGAGGAACATGCGCCGGAGATGATCTTTATTTCCGCAGGATTCGACGCTCACCGCGAAGACGATATCGCTAACTTAAATTTCATCGAAGAAGATTACGCTTGGGTCACGCGACAATTGGTGCAGATAGCCGATCGATATGCGCAAGGCCGCATCGTGTCTTCGCTCGAGGGCGGGTATGCCTTAGCCGCGCTGGGGCGTAGCGTAGTGGCGCATGTGCGAAGCTTGCTCGGAGATACTGCGTAGAGAAGATAAAACTGCATTAAACCTAAACCCATCAACCGCGGAACACACGCGGGTAAGCTTTTTTTATCACTTTTTGAATCAATGCAGGAAGATTTAAGAACTCAACCTCAATACCACGATATGCTCGTTTGTAGGAATCACCTACGTCATGAGCAACAACAAAATTACTTCCCTGTGGATACGATTGGCGAAAAGCCAATAAGCTAGTGGGATCGAATGCCGCAGCCACCCATTTGCATTCGATAGCAATAGGTGCTTTGCCTCGCAAGCTCAGAATAAAATCGATTTCATGATGGCGTTTATCGCGCCAATAATGAATTTGCCGGGTTTGCAGATTGGCGTGCAATTCATTGAGTACGACATGCTCCCATAAAAATCCGAGGTCATCCGATCGTAATTTGTCCCAACCTCTGTGGTAACAAACGAAGCCTGTATCAAAGCCGTACACCTTGGGTGCGGTAACGATCTCGTGTGTCCGACGTGAACTGAAGGGGCGTAAAACATGCGCCACGAAAGTGGCCTCCAGAACCGCTAAATAATTGGTGATGGTGGTTCGACTCACTGCACAATCTCGTGCGAAACGGGTAGCTTCAAATTGGCCGCCGCTTTGCACAAACAGTAGTTCAGCGAAACGCTGAAAGGAATGACGGCGTTCGAGTCTAAACAATTCTTGAATATCTTTCGCCCAGTAAGCATCCATCCATTCTTGGAAATCGTACTCGGGTAACTTATTAGCTAAAAAGAAAGGAGGTAAACCACCGAATAACAGCCGGTGCTCTAAAGTTGTATTGCCAAGGTCCTGCCCGTCTGCGATGGTCATCGGGGTAAGCCAAAGATCGGCTTTACGACCCGCCAGAGTATCTCGAAATTTACTCGACGCGCCGAGTGTAGATGAGCCTGTTGCTATGATTTTAATATTGCGGAAATGATCCGCAGCGATTTTTAAGAGCTCGGCCGGATTACCTAGGCGATGAATTTCATCAAGTATGATTGTCTTGCCACGCAAGTTATCGAGAAAATCTTCCGGGCTAGCCAACAATCGTCGCACACGAGGCAACTCACAATCAAAATAAAGCGCGGTTGGTAAGCTTTGGCAAAGCATAGTTTTGCCCGAACGACGTACGCCGGATAGCCACACGACACCTTTTGCGCGCATGGCCGAACGAAGCTTATTTAACCACATTTGTCTAATCTTCATGCCATTAGTTTTGCATATAGTGGCACTAAACGCAAACGTACTTGCGTTTAGTATGCAGAAAAGCTATTTGCCATGGAACACGCTGAGCCATGGTAGAAATTGATTGCCTCTTGACTTGAATAGCGGAGTTCCGGTAGGTTCGCTTGATCATAAATTTTCAGGAGGAAGCTCATGCCCCCAATCGCCAGAAACACCTTAGCCATTATTGTAGGCCTCATTGTTACCTTCTCTTTAGTGGCAGGTATCGAAGCGCTTGGACATATCGTTTATCCTGTACCAGATTGGCTAGATTTCTCGAAGCCAGAAAAAGTGCGAGAGTATGTCGAAGGCCTTCCACTCGGAGCGTTATTGTTTGTGCTGACTGCCTGGATCGTTGCCACTTTTGTAGGCGGTTTAATCGCAGCGCTTATCGCTCGAACACGCTCCTTGCTTTTTTCAGGCATTATCGGGGCATTTGTGCTTGCGGCCACTCTTGTAAATATGATGATAATTCCGCATCCAACTTGGTTCACGGTTACCGGAATAACCGGTATCGTTCTCGCAGTTTTGGCAGCAAGTAAGTTAGTGTCTGCAAGATCGAAGCAATAAAGTTCGTTGAAGCTTCTAGCTATCACCTACACCATGCTATTAGTTGGAATGCTCGATTCCCCTTACGTCCGCAGGGTAGCTATTTCTATGCAATTGCTTGGACTGCGCTTCGAACATCGTTCATTGTCGGTATTCCGCAGCTTTGCGCAGTTTCAACGGATCAATCCCTTAGTGAAGGCGCCGAGTTTAGTATGCGATGATGGTGAAGTGTTGGTAGATTCGACCTTGATTCTGAACTACGCAGAAGCACTCGCTTTTCCTCGAAGTCTTATGCCGACCTCGCCTCGCGAGTTACAGCGACATTTTCGGGTGATTGGTTTGGCGTTAGTCGCCTGTGAGAAAAGTGTGCAGATTTTTTACGAAAAAAACCTGAGACCAGCTGAAAAATTATACGAACCGTGGCTCACTCGCGTGACGAATCAGTTGCAAGCGGCTTACGATTTGCTCGAAAAGGAATTAGTGCACAGTTCATTTGCCGTTACCAGCGCGCAGATCATGCAGGCCGGCATAAGCACTGCAGTGGCATGGTATTTCACGCAGAGCATGATTCCCGATGTGGTACCTGTTAGCAACTATCCGTCGCTAGCGGCTTACTCGGAGCGTGCAGAAACTCTGCCTGAGTTTTTGGCTGCGCCGCATGGTGAGGGCACATATCCAGCTTGACATCATCCCGATCCTGAGCGAAGCCTGCACTGAGCCATCGTCGAAGTGTCGAAGGGGAGCAAACAAGTAAAAACAGCGCGGAAAGTAAAATCAACTTCGTTATTCGTTGCTAGCGTGTAGATTTTTCTCGCACGCGCTGTGCCAAGCAGATTTCTCGCATTCGCTCGAAATGACGTGCTTCGGTCATCCCGAACGAATGTGAGGGATCAAGCTCATCTGCGCGAGCGGTTAAAACCAGTATTCGTATTTTGTTCCAGCGTTGAGGTTTTTCCCGCACGCGCTGAGTCAAGCAGATTTCTCACTTTCGTTCGAAATGACAAGCTTTGCTTTTATGTGCATCAAATAATAGGTAAGTTCAAAGTTTGATATTCAAGAAAAGTTGCCATTCCATAGCGCCCAAACTCGCGACCTAAGCCGGATTGTTTGAAGCCGCCGAAGGGGGCTTGGGGATTAAAACGCCCGCCGTTGATATCGACTTGTCCAGTGCGTAATCGACGCGCTATAGCCAGTGCGCGGGATTCATCTTGTGACCATACTGCGCCAGATAGTCCATAAGGCGTGCTATTAGCAATAGTGATCGCTTGTTCTACATCGGTATAAGTTAGGATAGATAAAACCGGTCCGAAAATTTCCTCGCGTGCAATAGTCATTTCACTGTGCACTTCGCCGAGAATGGTCGGTTGGACGAAATAGCCTTGTGGCAAGCCTGCGGGTGGCGCGCTACCACCGAGCAAGAGTTTTGCGCCTTCGCTGATTGCTTGATCGATATAACGCCGTACTCGGTCACGCTGCACGCTGGAGGCGAGGGGCCCGAGCTTAGTGGCGTCGGAAAAAGGATTGCCTAGCGTAAACGTGCTGGCGTAATCGACGGCGAGTCGGCAGGCTTCGTGATAATAAGAGTGAGGAACGAGTAAGCGCGTGAGCGCGCTACAGGTTTGGCCGGAATTCAAATAACAAGAATTGACTGTGTTGCGGATTGCGGCCGGCCAATCGGCGTCTGATAACACGATAGCCGCTGATTTTCCACCTAACTCTAAAGCGATCCGTTTGATTTGATCGCTGGCTAAAGCGTAAATGCGTTTACCGGCGCGGGTGGAGCCGGTGAAAGAAATAACATCGATTTCAGAGTGGGTGACCAGAGCTTCTCCAATCTCCGCACCGTAGCCTGTAACCATGTTGAATACCCCGGCGGGCAAATCTATGCTGTCGATAATCTCGGCGAGGATAAATGCAGATAAGGGCGCGACTTCAGAAGGTTTTAACACCACGGTGCAGCCTGCTGCTAGCGCCGGGCCGAGTTTAGCGGCGATTTGATGAAGCGGATAATTCCACGGGGTGATGGCAGCGACCACTCCTGCAGCCTGCCGGATCACTTGTGAATGAGCGACCGATTCGGTAAGCGATAAGTTTTCAGCCAATTTCGCGTATAACTCGAATAGCTGAGCGGGAGCTGCCGCTTGAATTCGTTGTGATAACTTAAGCGGCATACCGACTTCCGCGGTTATGGTACGAGCGATCTCGTCTTGGCGAGCGAGTAGTCCGAGACGAATTTGGTCAAGATAGGCGCTTCGTTCGCTAGGCGAGGTAGCCGACCATATGGGGAATGCGGCCCGCGCTGCGCTTATCGCCTGCTGGGCTGTGAATGCGCTGCCTGCTGGAATAGTCGCTAACACCTCTTCCGTTGTAGCGTGATAGACCGGTATAGTGGCCGTAGTATCCGCGCTGGCCCAATGTCCATTGATGTAATGTTGTGCAGAGGTTTCAATAGGCAAGTTTTTCATTGAGTCCATTCTATCTAATCTGAGGAGCACATCATGCCGCTAGGTGCACCAAGCATTGTAAGTCCAGTAAGCGCGTGTAGCGAGACCATCCAAGTTCGTGGGCAGTTCTCCCATTCCAGGGTGCGGATTTTTATCCGCGGCGATCCGAACCCAATCGCGGACAAGCAGGTTACTTGGTCAGATGTAGCTATCGCCATTGATCGTTCTCGTTTAGCCGCAGGCCAACTATTAATCGCCACTCAGGAATTGGCCGGAGAGAAGAGTTTGCCGTCAGCAGCCAAACCGGTTTATGTTGAAGCGGCGATCAATGGTCAAGTAAGTTTTAGTTTGCCGCTGCATGTGTGTGGACGCAGCGTGATGCTGTTTGATTGTTCTCCTGGAGCAGAGCTTACTCTGTTACAAGGTAACACTTTATTAGGCAAGACTAAGGCGCTGGGCGAAATAGCACAGCTCGATCTTTTTCCAAATAACCGAATCTCCGCTGGCACGGTGCTAAAAGTGCAGCAGAAGATTTGTACCAGTCCTACTCCGGTCGATACCTTGAGCGGCATGCCTACCCAGCCGCCCATAGGCGCAAACCGCATCTTGCCGAAGCCTATGATCGAGCGTCCGGTCAAAGCCTGCCATCGGCTAGTCACTATTCGAAAAATTGTTCCTGGCGCCATAGTCCGGCTATTACGCCGCGGTGAGCCAATCTTTGAAAGTGCATGTCCGATTGATGTGCAACGAGTGATAGTCGAGGCGCTGGCCGAAGGCGAAGAGCTCGCTGCCGATCAAGAAATGCCTAGATGTGAGATTCAGCGCAGCGATCAAGATCGACTGCGAGTAAGTCCGATCAGCCCGATTGAGAGGCCACGTATCGATGGACCGCTCTGTTCCGGCTTAAGCCAAGTGATCGTTTCAAGGCTCGAGCCGGGCGCATTAGTGCGCATCTACGCCGATGGTCAAGAGATCGGTCGTTGGGAAGCTTGGGATCGCAGTTGTACATTTGATTTAAAAGCGCCGATTCCTCCAGCAAAAATTACTGTTCAACAAGAACTTTGCGATGTGCAGAGTTTACCTTCCCGCTCTTATACAGCGGCCAGTGGCCGCAGCGGCCGATGGTTTGTAGTCGAAGACAGCGCTGGTAATGACCTGAAGGCCAATGCATTTGCTGTTCATGTGGCGTTGCTACACACCGGCGAGATTGTGCTCTTTAGTGGATCACAACATGATCCTATCCAAGGGCGACCGCGTGCGAATCCGCCGGCAGTCGACCATACCGAGATATTTGACTGCAGGACGCTGAGTGTCCGTAAAATTAGTTCACCCGAGTTTGATACTTTCTGTTGTGGGCATGCCTTGCTTCCCGATGGGCGCTTACTGGTTGCCGGCGGCACCGAGTTTTATCAGTTGCCGCTAGGCCAGGGACATTTCCATGAAGAACATTTTCCTGGATTAAGTGATGCCGCCTTGTTTAACCCAACGGCAACGGGTAACCCCTGGAGCAACCCGGGGCATATGCCTAGAGGAGGGCGCTGGTATCCAACCCTAGTCACGCTGGCGAACGGTGAGATCCTCGTTCTGTCGGGGCATCCTGAGGATACAGATAGATCGCGACACAATAACCATACGATGTTGTTGTTTCGTCCAGCAGCGACCAATCCTTGGCAAGTGATCGGCGATTCAGCGCAAATTCCTTCCGGATTCAGCGGATATCTTTATCCGCGTTTGCATGTCCTGCCTGGTGGCGATGTTTTCTCCTCGACGCCGGTGTTGGGCGGTAAGAGCGCTCGTTGGACACCGGGAAGCGGTACCGCTTGGCGTGATGTAGCCACTGCGCCAACAGCTTATGGTGGTTTCGATTTCGCTTCGGTACTGTTACCGCTCTTGCCGGATGATAATTATCGTGCGCAGGTTGCGGTTTTCGGTGCAGGGGATGCACCTCCTGATCCTCCACCCCCACTGCCTCCGGCACCAGCGCCACCTCCTACACCACGAGGTGATCCGGCAGGGCACATCATAGATTTTGGTACCACTGCCTACCCGAATCCGAATCCGACCTGGGCAAAACTGCCTTCACGCGCACCTTATGCGAACAACCGGCGACGAATGTATGTTTGCGCAGTTATCCTGCCCACTGCTGAGGTGTTTGTTTGCGGCGGCGTAGTGACTCCTGGGCTCATAAACAGTAACGCGGATAATAGCCCGGTGTTTGATCCCGAGATGTTGGTGCGAAATCCCAATGGCGCATGGCGATGGTCGCGCATCCGGCGAGCGGTTTCCAGCATACCGCGCAATTATCATTCAACGGCATTGCTGATGCCGGATGGCAGAGTGTGGACTGGAGGATCAAATATCGGAGGTGTTCCCGGTGGAGCTGCTTTCAGGCGCCTACAAATCGAGATTTATGAGCCGTGGTACATGTGTAGGCAACGTCCGGTCATCCGTGCCTGGACAACAGAAGTACAGGCAGGTACTCGTATACAGGTAAAAGTGCACCCGAGATGGCTGATTACTCGTTTAGCCATTATTCGTTGTGGCAGCTTCACTCACGCTTTTGATGGCGATCAGCGTTACGTTGGCCTGGTCGATGTTACCCGCAATGGTGATTCCTACGTAGGTGGCGTACCGCAAAGAGATATCGCGATTCCTGGATATTACTTGCTGTTCGCTGTGACTGATGAGGGTGTGCCGTCGGTGGGAAAATTTATTCGAGTGCATTAATGCTTGTCGATTTCCCTCTGGGTGGCTAGCCTCGTCGCTCCATCTACGCGCTAAGAAACGTTTCCATCGTTAGCGCCCGATCAGGAAACGCCTTGAGCACAAGCTTGTCGCCCGTCACCAACGGAACGGACAAGGCAGTAGCAAGTGCGACGAACTCCGCGTCGTACGCGGTCAGCGCGCTGCTGGCGACAACATCGAGCACGAGGTCGTCGGGAATGATGTGTTCGCACTCGGTGAGTGCCTGATCGGCAACGCTCAGTATTGCTACGATCTGTGCGCGCGTGAGTAACCCACGCCGGAGATACGTCGTCAACACATTACGTAGTTCAGAACGCCACAGAATGGGCGCGTGCCACTCGGGGTCTTTTTGACGGACCGCTTGGGCGATCTCCGTATTCTCGCCCCGTACCCAACAGTAATGGATGATGTTGGTGTCGACGACGATCACTTAAGGCCCTTCCGTTTGTAGCGGTCGCCAATTCGATGATCTACGTAGGGAAGCTGATTGGTGAAAGCCTTCATCTCTCGCAAAAGTTTGCCTCGGTCAACCTTCGGTACCGCAACGTCGCGTTCGAGCCTAGTGAGGATTTCGCTGTTGAGGCTGCGCCTATTCTTCTCAGCGCTTTCCTTGAGTTGAGCGTGTAGGCGAGTCGGAATGTTTTTGAGGGTCAATGTGAGCATGGTTTTTTCTGTGGAACCATAATGGAACCATTCTAAAGCGTACGCCGTTCTTTGTCCATATACCGAGTCCCTGGAGCCGCTTGTTTGTTGCAGTGGGTTTCAAGAGCCTTGATCCGCTTCTGGCCGGCCAGCTTGTCTTCCATGTTAATGTGTTGATCGTCGCGTGGCGGGTTTTCCCCTTCCAGGGGCGCTCCCGGAAAACCAATCCCCGCCTTCAAAGAGACAGGCTTGCGGTCACGCGGGGCTAAATCAAAGGTTCCTTAAGTTGCACAGACTTCAATAGCTTCGGTATCCTATGGCAATGGAGAATCCATCCCACGACAAAGCCATTGTAGTTGAAGGGCTACGTAAGAATTACGGCGATGTAGAAGCGGTAAAAAGTATTTCCTTTGTTGTTCAGCGTGGTACAACCACAGCTTTATTAGGTGGTAACGGTGCAGGCAAGACCACCACGTTATCTATGCTGCTGGGCGTGTTATTGCCGACCTCGGGGCAGATTGCCATTTTGAATGAAGACATCTTGCGGCATCGTTATCGGGTGCTACCGCGGATGAATTTCACTTCACCCTATGTCGATTTACCCAAACGTTTAACAGTACGCGAAAACCTTATCGTTTATGCCAAGTTGTATGGCATCGCTAAAGCGAGATTGCGCATCGAGCAGTTAGCTGACGAACTCGATTTGAATAGTTTTCTAGATCGCGCTTACGGCAATTTATCGGCCGGGCAAAAAACCAGAGTAAGTTTGGCGAAAGCGCTACTTAATGAGCCAGAAGTATTGTTGCTCGATGAGCCCACCGCTTCCTTGGATCCCGATGTCGGTGATCGTATGCGTACTTATTTGGAAAATTATCAGCACAAAAGCCACTGCACCATGTTGCTCGCCTCACACAATATGGGTGAGGTTGAACGTTTGTGTGACGATGTAATTATGTTGCGCGAAGGTGTAATCGTTGATCAGGGTTCGCCGGCGACTTTGATCGAGCGTTATGGTCGGCAAAATATGGAACAAGTGTTTCTCGATGTGGCGCGTAAACGCCAACCAAACGGTGAAGCGGTATGAGTTTGCTTCTTTCAGTTCGAAGAATAAGCGCGATAGTGCTGCGGCATTTTTATTTGTTTCGCAAATCATGGCCGCGTATTTTGTCACTTACTTATTACCCAACTGTGACCATGATCATGTGGGCGTTTGTCACGCTTTACTTAGCGCCTACCAATAACTTTTTAGCCGATGCGCCAGGTTTCTTCATCGGCGCGGTGTTGCTGTGGGATGTATTGTTTCGTGGGCAGTTGGGCGTCTCGCTGTCGTTTTTTGAAGAGATGTATTCGCGCAACTTGGGTAATTTATTCGTCAGCCCTTTGCGCCCTGCGGAGCTCATCGCTGCCCAATTGGTGATGAGCATGATCCGCACTTTAGTAGGAGTAGGCGGAGCGGCATTTTTTGCGTGGATTCTATTTAAGTACTCTATTTTTGGGTTGGGTTTTCCATTGCTGGCATTTTTTATCAATTTGATTGTGCTTGGGTGGGCGATCGGTTTGATGGTTTCGGCGATGGTATTGCGCTGGGGATTGGGTGCGGAAGAGCTCGCTTGGGCAGCGATATTTTTGTTAGCGCCGATTTCCGGTGTTTATTATCCCGTAAGCGTGCTTCCCGATTGGCTGATGCCGCTGGCCCATGCGATTCCGGCCAGTCATGTTTTCGAAGGGATGCGCGCGGTATTGCTTGAAAAATTGTTTAGGTGGGATTTGTTCATGCATGCTTTGCTATTGAATGTCCTCTACCTCGCCGCGGGCGTGACCATTTATTTGAAAGCGATCCGTTATGCTAGGCAGCGGGGGATGTTGTTGCAGATGGGAGAATAGTTATAAAAAGATCACTGCAACTAAACGCCGGCCTTCGCTGCTTAAAATGTTAAACGTGCGACATGCGGCTTGCGTATTCATAATTTCCAAGCCGATTTGCGCTTGAGCGAGCGAAGCGGTCAGCCGTGGATGAGGGAAGCGCTGCGTATCACCTGTGCCGAGCAAGACTATTTCCGGATGGTAGGTGATCAGGCCAGCAAAATCTTCAGTCGTTAAGGTTTCGAATGAACCCCCCGGCCAATCGTTGATCTGATCCGGTAAAACAACCAAGCTTTGTGTATAGCGCTGTTTATTGATTTCCACATAACCCGACCCATAGCCGGTGAATAAATTGCTGTTAGATTGGGCTAAGTGAAATTTCATGATGGTCTTGCAAAGGATGAATTCCGCCATTTTAGCGTGAGCTTGCTAAAGCTGACAGCTTGGGGTTAAATACCAGCGGTAATACCAAACGTAATCAAACCATGTTAACAGTCAAGTTAGATCCGGCACTCGAAGTAGAAATCGAAAAAGCGGCAGCTTTGGCGGGAACAAGCAAAAGCGAATTTGTGAGGCGAGCGGTTAAAAATGTCTTGCGAAAGCCGAATAAACGCAAGCCTACACCGTACGAATTAGGCAAAGATTTATTCGGAAAAGCCACCGGCAGCCCATGGCTTTCACAACAGCGCGCCCGTGATTTGTTGTAAGTATGGCAATAATCCTATTGGACAGCGGCCCGATGGTGGCGCTGTTTAATCGCAGAGATCGCTGGCATACGCCTATATTGAATTATGTAAGAGAGTTTCGAGGAGAGTTTGTAACATCCTCGGCGAATGTAACTGAGGCTGCTTGGCTTACTTCTCGAGCCTGACAGAAAATGTTACTTAATTTGCTGAAATGGTTGGAACGAGAAGCCGTTACGATCTGTGCTATTGAAACTAATGATCTCAGGCGTATTAGCGAGCTGGCCATAAAATACAGTGACCTTAACCCCGATTTCGCAGATCGGGCGCTTTTATCGCTGGCAGAACGCATCAAAGTTGATACAGTACTTACACTGGATAAAGCTGATTTTTCAATATACCGTTTAAAGAATGGTAAACACTTGAAAAATGTGCTTGCTCACTGAGTTAAGTTTACTATTGCGCACGAGATATGAACCCCGTGCTTCGAGCAAGCGCGGCTCGCGCCCCCTTGGAACCCCCAACTTCAGAGAAACTTCGCGGCGAGCCGCGAGGTGTCCCGCTAAATAGATTACCGTGCCCGACTTCCCGCGCATTCAACGCCTCCCGCCGTACGTATTTAACATCACGTCCGAACTCAAAATGGCTGCTCGCCGTCGCGGTGAAGACATCATCGACTTCGGCATGGGTAATCCAGATGGGGCTACGCCTAAGCATATCGTCGATAAATTGATCGAGACTGTGCAACGTGGTGATACACACGGTTATTCAGTGTCGAAAGGTATTCCAAGACTGCGACGCGCCATCTGCCAATGGTATCAACGACGTTATCAGGTGGAATTCGACCCTGAAGCGGAGGCGATTGTTACCATTGGTTCGAAAGAAGGAATCGCGCACTTAGCGCTCGCAGTGCTAGAACGGGGTGACGCCGTGTTAGTGCCCAATCCCAGTTATCCGATCCACATCTATGGACCGGTGATCGCAGGCGCAGATATTCGTCATGTACCGATGACCCCGGAAGTCGATTTTTTCGCCGAGCTTGAAAAAACCATCCGGCTGAGCTTTCCTAAGCCCAAGCTGTTGATTATCAACTTTCCGGCCAACCCGACCGCGCAGTGTGTAGAGCTGCCATTTTTCGAAAAAATAATTGCACTCGCAAGAGAATACAACATCTATGTAGTGCACGATTTAGCCTATGCCGATATCTGTTTTGATGGTTGGCAGTGCCCATCGATCATGCAAGTGCCGGGTGCGCGTGATATCGCGGTGGAATTTTTTACTTTGTCTAAGAGCTATAACATGGCGGGTTGGCGAATCGGTTTTATGGTGGGCAATCGTGATTTAGTATATGCCTTATCGCGTATCAAGGGTTATCACGATTACGGGACTTTCACGCCGATTCAGGTCGCATCGATCATCGCTTTGGAAGGACCGCAAGAATGTGTGACGCAAATCGCTCAGACTTACCAAAATAGACGTAATGTTTTAGTGCAGGGTTTGCACGAAGCGGGATGGCCCGTGGACAAGCCCAAAGCGACCATGTATGTGTGGGCTAAAATTCCTGAGCATTATCGGTCGCTGGGTTCGCTGGAATTTGCCAAGCGCTTGCTCGCGCAAGCAAAAGTATCAGTTTCACCGGGGATTGGTTTCGGTGAATACGGCGATCAGCATGTGCGTTTTGCCTTAATCGAAAATGAAGCGCGAATTCGACAAGCATTGCGCGGTATCAAGCAAATGATCCGTGAAGCGGAGTGATGCGATGATCAATATCATCGAGATAACCGATGCGCGGGGCGAAATGCTCGAACTGGATTGGCTAGAACGAGCTGAGGCAGTGCATAGAGAATTACGCCCGCATCTGCCACAAGATTATGTTGCAACCCTACGCAATGTCTTTACAGAAGGTGGACGAATGTGTGTGGCGACTGAAGGTAAAATAGTTTTGGGCGTCGCCGTTTATCGAGTTTATAGCGATACCTTCAATGGTCGTAAATTCTATGTTGATGACTTGGTGACTGCCGAGTCGCGTCGCTCGCAGAGAATCGGTCATGACTTGCTGCGTTATTTAGAGGAAAAAGCGCGTAGCATGAAATGCAATGCGCTGGTGCTCGATTCCGGAACACAACGTACTGCTGCTCATCATTTCTATTTTCGCGAAGGGCTGGTGATCACTGCTTTTAATTTTAAGAAGGCCATTCAATGAAACCCATTCAAATCGGGCTCTTGGGGTTTGGCGTGGTCGGTCAAGGTACTTTCCGCGTGTTGGCTCGTAACTATCAAGAAATCACTCGGCGCGCCGGTCGTTCGTTAGAGGTCGTGCTGATCGCTTGCCGCGACGGCGAAAAAGCAAAAAAAAGCGGTGCAAGTGGCGTGACCATTACTACTGATCCCTACCAAGTGGTGGATCATCCCGACCTCGATATCGTGGTCGAATTGATCGGTGGTTATGATCCCGCCAAAGAGCTTGTTCTGCGAGCGATTCAAAACGGCAAACATGTCGTAACCGCCAATAAAGCACTATTGGCTTTGCATGGAACCGAAATATTCGCCGCTGCACGGGCTCGCGATGTAGTAGTCGCTTTTGAAGCGGCGGTGGCCGGCGGTATTCCGATCATCAAAGCACTGCGGGAAGGGCTGACGGCTAATCGGATTGAGTGGATTGCTGGCATCATCAACGGCACCAGCAATTTTATTTTGTCCGCCATGCGGGCTAAGAAACTCGATTTCGCGAGTGCGTTGAGCGAAGCACAAAAGCGAGGTTATGCAGAAGCGGATCCACGTTTCGATATCGAAGGTATCGACGCGGCTCATAAGCTTACCATCATGTCGGCGATCAGTTTCGGCATCCCCATGCAGTTCGCCAAAGTCTATGTTGAGGGGATCAACAAACTCGACAATATCGATCTGCGTTATGCTGAAGAACTAGGCTATCGCATCAAATTGCTGGGTATTGCTCGTCGCGCTGCTGAGGGGATTGAATTGCGCGTGCACCCTACGCTGATCCCGGCTAAACGTTTAATCGCCAATGTGGAAGGTGTGATGAATGCGATTTTAGTGAAAGGCGATGCCGTTGGTGCAACGCTTTACTACGGTGCAGGAGCAGGGGCCGAGCCCACCGCCTCATCAGTGGTAGCGGATATAGTCGATGTAGCGCGAATGTTGACGGCTGATCCTGAACACCGAGTTCCGCATTTAGCATTTCAGCCCGACAGCTTATCGACTGAGCCGATTCTGGCAATGGAGAGTGTGCGCACTTCATATTATTTGCGCTTGCGCGCACTCGATAAGCCCGGTGTGCTGGCTGATATCACTAGAATCCTGGCTGATTTGGAGATCTCCATCGATGCCATGATGCAGAAAGAGCCGGAAGAAGGTGAGGAACAAGTCGATATTATTCTACTGACTCATCAAACCTTGGAACGGCATATCAACTCTGCTATTGCGCAAATCGAGGCCTTATCGACGATTAGTGGTAAAGTGATACGTCTGCGCATGGATGAATTGGGTTAACCCAAATGGATGCACACAATGAAAAACTGATCTGGGAGGGCAGTCCTTCTCAAGTTAAGAACTTACCGATTTATTTATTGTGTTTATTATTCTGCTGGTTGATCGTACCGATTTTTTATGCTCTATGGAAATGGATAGAACTTAGGTGTTTTACCTACCGTATCACTTCCGAAAGAATTAGTATTAGACAAGGTGTATTCAACAAGCGTACCGATGAATGGGAGCTTTATCGGGTGAAAGATAGCACTTTAGTAGAACCGTTTTGGTATCGTTTATTCTCCTTAGCCAATATTGTTATCAACAGCTCGGATCGAAGTATGCCCACTTTGTTGATAGAAGCGATCGGCAACGCACCAACTATCCGCGAGCAGATTCGCCTCAATGTTGAGCGTTTGCGCGAGCAAAAACGGGTTCGCGAGTTTGATTCTTCACCATGAGCTTTCAAGCTAGTTCACGCCATCTCGGCCAACAGCAAGTACATTACGTTTCCACGCGAGGCGGCATGATGCCGATGCGCTTCTCGGAGATCCTGTTGGAAGGTTTAGCGCCCGATGGCGGGCTGGTGATTCCAGATACTTATCCTGAGCTTACCAGCAATGAATTAGAGCGTTGGCGTGGCCTTAGCTACTGCGAGTTAGCTTATGAGGTTTTGCGCAAATATATCGACGATATCGCAGCGGTCGATTTACGTATTTTATTGGAACGAACTTATACCGCAGAGATTTTTGGCAGCGAAGAGATTACACCGATTAAAACTCTAGAACCTGGAGTGCACTTATTAGCGTTATCCAATGGGCCGACTTTGGCGTTCAAAGATATCGCCTTGCAATTACTCGGAAATTTATTTGAATATGTTTTAACCCGGCAACGCGAGCAATTAAATATTCTCGGTGCGACCTCTGGCGATACGGGCTCGAGTGCCGAATATGCCATGCGCGGCAAAAAACGCATTCGCGTATTTATGTTATCGCCTCAGGGGCGGATCAGCGCTTTTCAAGCAGCACAGATGTATTCATTAAACGAGCCGAATATTTTCAACATTGCTGTTAATGGTGTATTCGATGATTGCCAAGATTTAGTCAAAACCGTGTCCGCAGACCGCGATTTCAAGGATCGTTATCATTTAGGCACAGTCAACTCGATCAATTGGGCACGTATTGCTGCTCAAGTAGTGTATTACTTCAAGGCCTACTATGCGGTGACCGAGAACAACGAACAGGAAGTCGCTTTCGCTGTGCCGACCGGTAATTTCGGTAATGTACTGGCTGGCCATGTCGCACGGCAAATGGGTTTACCGGTTCACCGATTGATTGTTGCAACTAATGAGAATGATGTGTTGGCGCAATTTTTCCGTCACGGTGTGTACACAATACGAATGCGTGAACATGTTATCCCAACTAGTAGTCCGTCGATGGATATCTCTAAAGCGTCTAATTTTGAGCGCTTTATGTTCGATGTGGTCGATCGCGATAGCACTGAACTGCGTAAGTTATGGCATGAGCTGAATAGTTCGCGCAGCATCGATGTATCCAAAACGGCCTATTTCTTAAAAATGCATCAACTAGGTTTTATCTCGGGAAGCAGTACACATCAAGATCGACTAGCAACGATTCGCGATTGTTATCAGCGTTACGGCATCATTATCGATCCGCACACTGCCGACGGAGTAAAAGTAGGGCTAGGACATCGCGAACCGGATATCCCGCTAGTGTGTTTGGAAACGGCTCAAGCGGCAAAATTCCCCGACATAGTGCAAGCGGCTATAGGACGACTGCCACCACGGCCAGAGCGATTTACCGATCTTGAGTCATTGCCGCAATGGGTGCATAACTTGGAGGCTGATCCTGCGGAGTTGAAGGCCTATATAGCCCAGCACTGCACGGATTCAAATTGAGGTTTCTGTGATTTACTCTCTACGCAATCTGTTGATCAATTGCCGAGCGGGAATGCGTTTAGCGTGTGCTCTGCCGGTCAACTTGCTTGCTTTTCGGGTGAGTGCTGCACAGTTGATCGGCTTAATTTTAGTGAGCTTCTTGCTCACTTTCGCAGTTGATTTAATTCAAGCGGGCCTAAACGGACGCTTTAATTTTTTCGGCGCGGCACAGCAGGTAGTGCAATATGTCGTGATGTTGTTATTGAGTTTTTTTCTTGCTCAATGGTATCGACAACCACAACTTACATTCAGTATACCGGTCGTATTGCTCGCGGCTGAAGTAACTGTGTCAATTCTCTATTTACCTTATAGCTGGTTAGCCTATCGGCAAAAAACATCACCCCTTGTGCTGCAAGCAGGCTGGGCTTTTTTTACGCTGTGGTTTTTTTTTATAGTCATACGCAGCGTTAAAGTATCGCTCACCTCACAAAGATCGCGCTTAGCCCTGCACCTCGGCAGTGCCACAGCCTTACTGATACTTGTTTTGTGGTTGCCGCATTTCCTCGGCTGGTATCGAAATTACGATCTATGGGTCGCCAGTGCCCATCAAACTCATGCCAGCTTACCGAGAGTAACCAACGAGGAAGTATTGTTTGCACAACCGACCCTCTTGCAGGATAGCTTGCTTCGTCTGGAAAAAAGCCGCAATGGCATTGTTGATCTTTACTTCATCGGTTTTGCCGCTTATGCCGAACAGGATGTATTTATGAAAGATATCTTGACCGCGCAACGGCTGCTCGACCAGCGCTTTGATACTGCGGGCCGTTCATTGTCGTTGATCAATAACCGTCGGACACTTTCCCATTATCCTATAGCGACAGTTAGTCATTTACGTCATACGCTTAAGGCGATAGGCGATCTAATAGATGCCGATGAAGATATGGTATTTATTTATTTGTCCAGCCATGGTTCCAGCAAACATGAGTTATCGGTGGAGTTTCCACCTCTGGAATTACAGCAAGTGACGCCAGCTTCACTCACCGAAGCGCTCAAAGCAGCGCGGATCAAATGGAAAGTGATCGTCGTCTCAGCATGTTATTCAGGTGGTTACATCGAACCCTTGAAAGACGACTTTACTTTGGTCTTAACGGCTGCGCAGGCCGATCGTGTATCGTTTGGATGCAGTTACGAAAGCGAAGCAACTTTTTTTGGCCGCGCCTATTTTGAGCAGGCGTTGCGCGAAGGAAGCTCTTTTATTACAGCTTTCGAACGCGCCAGGGAATTAGTTGCTCAACGTGAGAAAGAAGAATCGCAGTGGCCGCCGTCTAATCCGCAAATCTATGTCGGTAAAGCTATCGCCGAGAAGTTAGCGAATTTTGAGCGCGGTTTAGCACAACGCGACTTGTCAGTTGCAATCCCATAATGTCCGGTCCGCTCAAGCATCTACGCGTTCTTGATCTCTCCCGAATATTGGCGGGACCGTGGTGTAGCCAAAATCTGGCGGATTTAGGCGCCGAAGTGATCAAAATCGAGCGGCCTGGCACAGGCGATGATACCCGCCTGTGGGGCCCACCTTACTTACGCGACGAGCACGGCAACGACACCAGTGAAGCAGCCTATTTCTTGGCATGCAATCGAGGTAAGAAATCGGTCACGGTCGATATCGCGCTACCTGCCGGGCAGGCGATCATTCGTGACTTGGTTAAGCACAGTGATGTGTTCCTAGAAAATTTTAAGGTCGGTGATATGCAGCGTTACGGATTAAGTTACGCTGATTTGAGCGCACTTAATCCTAAACTGATTTATTGTTCGATTACCGGTTTTGGACAGACCGGACCCTATGCCGATCGAGCAGGTTATGACTTTATCATTCAAGGCATGGGCGGCTTGATGAGCATTACCGGAGAACGCGATGAGGCAATCGGAGGTGGCCCACAAAAAGTGGGCGTGGCGGTAGCCGACGTGATGACTGGCATGTATGCAACTATCGCCATTCTCGCTGCAGTGGCACATCGCGAGCGTACCGGTGAAGGCCAATATATCGATATGGCTCTGTTCGATTGTCAAGTCGCCATGCTGGCTAATACTGCCGCTAACTATCTTTGTTCCAGCAAGACACCGCAGCGCTGGGGAAATGCTCATCCCAATATCGTGCCGTATCAAGTTTTCGCTACTCAAGACGGCTGGATCATCATCGCAGTGGGCAACGACCAACAATTCATAAAATTTTGTACGGTAGCCGGATGCCCTGATTTAGCGCGTGATGAGCGGTTTTCCAGCAATGCGAATCGTGTACGTCATCGGACTATTTTGATTCCGTTGCTCGCCGAGCGTGTAAAACTCTTTGCCAGCCGATATTGGTTGAGCGAGCTTGAGCGAAACGGCGTACCATGCGGCCCGATCAATAATCTTGCTGAAGTATTTGCTGATCCGCAGTGTCAAGCGCGACAAATGCAAATCGAGCTCACTCATCCTATTGCAGGAAAAGTTCCTCTGATTGCAAGTCCGATGCGTTTTTCTAAAACGCCTTTGCATTACAGTTTGCCGCCACCTTTGCTGGGGCAACACACGGCAACAGTGTTGCGTGAACTGCTGGGCATGAGCGAGCAACAATTTGCACAGAAAGAAACCCATGGCGGCGCGACTTGAAATCGCCAATCTCCAACATCGATACGGCGATATCACCGTTATTAAAGACTTAAGCTTCGATCTTCAACCCGGTCAAATCGGTTGTCTGCTCGGACAAAGCGGTTGCGGCAAGACAACACTGCTACGCTGCATCGCCGGGTTCGAAGAGCTCACTCAAGGTTCGATTCGCTTCAACGGCCGCGAAGTAAGCCGGCCGGGTTATCTTCTGCCTCCAGAGCAGCGCCGTATCGGTATGGTCTTTCAGGACTACGCTTTATTTCCTCACATGAACGTGACTGAGAATATCGCCTTTGGTATACGCGATAACGCAAATAAACAAACAAGAGTAGCGAATATGCTGGAGCTGGTGGGTTTGCTCGATTCCGCTAAAACTTATCCGCATCAACTCTCCGGAGGGCAGCAACAACGTGTTGCCTTGGCTCGCGCTCTTGCTCCTCAACCGGATTTGCTGCTGCTCGATGAACCTTTTTCTAACCTCGATATCGATCTGCGTGAACGTTTATCGATTGAGGTGCGCGGCATTATCAAGCAAAGCGGCACTACTGCAGTTTTAGTGACCCACGATCAACATGAAGCTTTCGCTATAGCCGATGAAATCGGTGTAATGCGCAACGGATCGATCGAACAATGGGATACCGCTTACAATCTTTACCACAAACCCAACTCACGTTTTATCGCGGATTTTGTAGGCTTAGGCGTATTTATACGAGGCATGGTTACTGCAACCAATACGATCTCGACCGAGTTGGGAGAATTGACCGGCGGTAGCGTATCGTTTGACGCCGGGAGGGTCGTTGAATTGCTGTTGCGGCCCGATGATATCGTGCATGATGACGCCAGTCCTTGGTTGGCTGAAGTGGCCGCCAAGGCATTTCGAGGGGCGGAGTTTTTATATACGCTTAATCTTGCTAGTGGCACGAAAATTCTTTCCTTTGTACCCAGCCATCACAACCATGCCATAGGCGAAAAGATCGGTATCAAACTAGAGATCGATCACGTGGTTGCCTTTCCTATTTAATCAATAGTCAAGGTTACACACGGGTTACATCTAAAAAAATTAGCACACTAGGCAAGTAAATGGCTCCGTGAATTGTAGTCTACAAGTTTGATATAAATTATTTAAACTTGCCACGCGCAAATAATTTGTTATGCTCATGCCATTGCTGGAAATTAAATGGCATTTGAGGAGGAGAAGTGCAAGTAGTCGATCGTTCTCGATCGCGCAGTAGGACTGCCCAGAAAGCGCCAACAAAATTAACAAAACATGCTCATTCTGAGCACAGTGCACAGCTAGCGAAAATTACGCCGCCAAAGTACGAGTACTTGATTACCCGGCCGCGTATCACTCAAAGGCTGAATGATGTATTACATCTAGCTGTTTGTTGGATCGCTGGCCCAGCTGGTACGGGAAAAACCCTAGCTGTAACTGATTATCTTAATTGCCATAACCGTCCGGCTTTTTGGTATCGCGTGGATGAGGGTGATCTTGATCCAGCAGCTTTCTTTGATGATTTCAGCAGGCTTATCCACTTACCTGATGGGCGAGCTCTGCCGCGTTATGGGGCTGAGTACGCCGGACATATAAGCGTTTTAGCTCGCCGTTATTTTCGTGCCTTCTATTCGCTGATACCTGCAAACAGCATCATCGTTTTTGATGATCTGCATCAAGTCAGCGATCAAATTTTCCAGCAGATCATGTCTTTGGCATTACTCGAAATGCCGCAAACTATGTCGTGTTTTTGCTTGAGTCGAAATCTACCTTTTAGCCGTCTAACCGATCTGCAATTTAAAAACCGACTGATTACAGTTGATCACAATGAATTAAGTTTTAATCGAGAAGAGACCACGCAGTTATTTTTACGTTATGGCTTAAACGGCGTGCTGGCTGAGCAAGCCTACCAACTTACTCAGGGTTGGATTGCAGGCCTAGTATTGATCGCCGAGCGTCATCGTCAGCAGAACGCCGTTGCAATAGACGAGCATGTGTTCAAGGAAAATTCACGCTCGCTGCTGTTCTGTTACTTAGCCGATAAAGTATTTCGTGTTTTACCGGATACGCACCAACAGCTGCTCGTGCGAACGAGCGTATTGCCAGAAGTTAATGCGCAATTAGCCAATGAGCTTTTGGAAATTAATGAGGCCCAAGAAATACTAGAAAAAGTTTACCGACGTCAACTTTTCATCTCGCGACGAACAGACAAGGCTATTTTTTACCGTTATCATGATTTGCTGCGTGATTTTCTAATCGATGAATTAAGTAAGCAAACCACTCCAGAGGAACTGCGAACCTTTAGACGAAAGGCCGCAGTACTACTAGATCAACATCATTACGTATCTGAAGCCATTGAACTTGCTCTCGAGATTCAAGATTGGCAACTGGCTCTGTGCTTACTAGCAAATCATGCGGAAGCCATGTTGAGAGCGGATCGTTATGAGTCGTTTATCGCTTGGTCGAAGGAGATACCTGTTTCATATCTGCTGAATGATGAAGCGATTTGTTATTGGCTCGGCGTAGCCAATATGATCTACGATGATAGCGAAGCAGAAAAGTGTTTTTTGCAAGCTTACGTACTCTATTCTCGTAAACGAGATAAGTTAGGCCAAACGCGAACTATTGCACAAGCTATTTTGGCCCGCTACTACGGATGGCGCTCGCTGGAGGGAGTTGAATGTTGGGTAGAAAAAGCGTTACGGATCCAGCTGGTCTCAATAAAGTTCGATACCGTTGAAGATGAAGTTTTAAGCCTATCTGGGTTACTTAGAGCGCTGACTTTGGCGGAACAAAATGAGCAAAACACAAAGTATGCTCGCGAAATCAGCGATCGATTGTTGTCATTACTCTACTTAAGAGCTAAGGCGATCGACGTTAATTTGCTCATCTTATCTGCCGATACCTTGATGTACTTTTATGGAAGATATGTTGGGGTTGATCTATTTGACCAGGCTGTGGCAGTGGCTCAGCCTGTTTTAACCGACACGCGGTTGAAGCCGTGGGTTTTAGCTACATGGAAAACAACTTACGGTGCTTTTAACGCCTTACGTTTTCCCCTTACCGGCCTCAATCAACGTTACTTAATCGGGGCTGAGGCGTTACGTCATGCAGTAGCGATCTGTGAGCAAGAAAAATTACCCAATATTGAGTTCGGCGCGTTATGTAATTTATTTCACTACTATAGATCGCGCGGTGAGTACACGGAACTTCGAAAACTGATGAAGCGGATTGAACGCTTGGCCAATGTTAATGAACAAACTCAGGCAAAGAAACTAAAAGAAATACAAATAGCCTATTTTCTTGCTACCCAACAATTTGAAAAGGCCATTCAGATCTCTGATGAGTTAATTGCTCAATTCGATAAAAAACAACCTCTAGATCAATTGATCTCTTACCGATTGACGCGGTTTTACCGTTTTCTAACTACGGAAAGCTATACGGCAGCAATAGCATATCTTTCTCCATCGCTGCACGAGTACAAAGGCGTGCTGCGCGACTATATACAAACTTGTATTGAGCTCACTCAAGTGTTAATGCTCAAACGAACTGAGAACCAAGCGCATGTTGATTTGCTACGTTGCGCCTTGCAAAGAGCTAGTCGGAATATGTGGATCAATTTGCTGTCTTATGTCCCAAACATCGTTGCCGAGCTGATGTCGACCGCGCTACGGTATGAGATAGAACCCAATTTTTGCCGTTCTATAATCGAATATCGAAATCTAACACCTCCTACACCGACTACTATTCATTGGCCGTGGCCAGTTAAATTATTCGCCTTTGGTAGGTTGGAAATTGAAGTTAACGAGAAGAATACCGTGCTCGGGCGTAAACATCATACAACTCAGGAACTCCTGAGTTTGTTAGTAGCTTTTGGTCCAAATGGTGTAAACAATCATTTTTTATTCGAATCGCTTTGGCCTGAAAGTAGTTTAACTGCGGCTAAAACTTCGCTCAAAGTAGCTATCCATCGTGCACGCAAACTCTTGATATACGATCAAGCTATTTTGTTTGAAGATGACAGAGTCAAGTTAAATCCTGCTGTAGTTTGGGTCGATGTGTGGATATTTGATCAGCAGGCTCATCAGGTGATCAATAAACTACCTGTTCACTATCAGAGCCAAGTTTTTGCAGCAGCAGAGAATCTGGTGGAGTTGTACAAGGCACTGCTGTTTGGCGCTGAGCGTAATGAAACATGGTATGTCCCGTTGCAAGAAAGACTCAAGGCAAGATTTATTGAACTTATGATCGCTTTGGGTGAGCAGTATGAGTTACAACGCAGATGGGAGGACGCAGTAAAGGTCTATTCGTCGGGCTTGCAAAAGGACAATTTAGTTGAGGAATTCTACCGAGGACTTATACGCTGTAAATTAGCTTTACAAGAACCTAATGCCGCGTTACATGTTTTTCGACAGTGTCGCGAAGTGCTCTCTATAGTACTTGGTACAGCACCGACACCGGCTACCATGCAATTAATAAATGATGTTCGCAAAACAGGCGAACGAATGGAATTAATCAGAAGTTCCTTATAAGGAGGAAGTATCATGACGAGCAAATTACCATTGCTAGCTTGCTTTTTAGCGGTGTCAATGATCATGCCGCGCCACGGTTTTGCACACACCGATTTAGGGCAAGGCGTTCCTGTGTTTGATCCTTGTGAACTGATGTCTATAACAGCAAGTTGTATTGTGTTTAACAGTTTTCCAGTGATGATGGTAAGCGAGGGTGTTTTAAGCTTAGCTCCTGAGTCGAGTACGGTTATTTACCATCTTGAAGCAGCTGAGATTTATCCTAATCTCAACCCGGTTGGCAGAGGCTGGCGTCAAACAAACAATTTTCTCGGCGGCCTTGTTTGCTACGCCATATACGACAGCAGTGATCAGCTTGTCAAAACCGGGGAAATGACAATTAGCCCCACAAGCTCAAATACAGGAAGAGGCGTACTCGCTTTAGATGACATGGTAAGAGATGATACTTACAGGATAGAAACTTGTGGCGGAGTGTATTGGGTTGGTGTGAATGGTGCGATCTACTCGGGCTCTCATCGGCGCGAAGCGGTATTAAGCATATGATCATCTAACGCCCAAAAATCCGATGCCAGTATTACTCCTAGAGCGCTGGCATCAGGCAGAGTGAAGTACCACCTTCATTCGATGATCTAGGGTGTCATTTCGACGAGCGCAGCGAGGAGAAATCTGCTACATCTGCGCGAGCGGCTAAAACGACACAGCCTGGTCATCCCGAATGGCCATTAGCCCCCCGCGATGGGGGCTAGGCAGTTGATGCAAATTCGTTGTAATCACGTTTGCACCGCAATGGTCGTGGTTACGGCTTAGCATGATGTAATAAATCGAACTCGGTCTTGTAACGGAAGCATCCAAACGCATGAGTGTTGAAGCTGATTTCCCCACCCGACTCGCGAGCCGGCAGTAAGATGCTTATTTTATTTCCATCGAGGACGTGGGGAATCCCAAGCTCGGTCAGCTGCTGGCTAAGCCCTGCAACAATCATCGATAGGGAATTACCTTTATTGACACCTACAGAGAAATAACCCAGCGCTGAAACCAAAAGAAGCAATACCCACATTCATTGGGAGACCTTCATCTTGCCCGCCATCTAACGTAAAAGTAGCCAGAATGTCTGCTGCCCATTCAGGCACATTATTGCCATCCGTAGTTAAACCCACTGAACTGTTCACGTCGGTAATAGCCGTTCTGCGCAGTGTATCGTTCCATTCATCTACCCTGTAATCAACATGCACTCTTGCTAAGGTAACTGTCTCTTCACTGTCTACCGCTTTTACACCTTCCGACATTGTGGTGCGCGACTGATCAGCATCGGGATCTGCATTAAATGCAGCGAGTCGAATTGAGTTAAATTTCTGCTGCTGAGATGCACCATCGGTGAAAGGAACAGAAGTCGCGACCATCCGTCCATCAGGACCTAATGTTTCATAGCTTATTGTGCGCGGTATAGTACAGTTTTCTGGTAGAAATTCACCGCTTTCACCGGCTCTTGTCTGCGCAGTTGAGCCGGTTCGGGGAGTAAGGACTACAGCTATAGTGCGCACACGCATAATTTCTCTAGCAGCAACCAAGATTTCACCTCTATCAGTAATGTCCTTAGCAGAATAAAGTGTAAAACCCTCTATTGGCGTGGACAGCGTATTTAGATCTTTAACCTCCCCAGGTTGCGATGCACGCCAAATGAAAGCATTACTTACAAATCGGCCTTCAACATGATTCATCCGCTCTCCAACAACAACATTGCGATTGCTGATGGCAAAAGGCCGGGTCGCCCGAAGTGTGCCTAACGGTGTCGGCTCTGGCAACAGCTGCAATTCCAAACCCAAAAATTTAACGAAACTATGTGTCACCGACCCAATACCTTCTACTCGCACATTCCCAGCACCTGAGATTACGCCTTCATCGTTAATATCATAAGCCAGCATTGAGGTAGCGCTAGCAAGAGCAGCACGAGGAATAACCTCCATCACACTACCAGGAACTTTTAAAAAAGCATCATTGCCTGACCCGCCGACAACATGATTTAGGCTATTAATCGCGCCAGGACTTGTCGTCGTCGGTGCCATCATCCCCAAGTGTCCGAGATCAGCTATTGCAACCCCTGGCTCCTTAATAAAAGCTCGCCCTCGAAAAGGAGGACCTGTTCTATTTGAAGCTCCGACAACAACCCCACTATCATTGATTGCATAACCAAAACTATTTGTATCATCCATCAATAATCCGAGTAATTCTGCTGCTGCAGGCCCATGCTCCTTGCGAAAGGCTTGGTTATTCAATTGACCCGTTATCATCCCTGAGTTATTGATACTTCCCCCGAGACTACTACCAGCAACAGCAGCCCCAAAAACATCGGCAATTTTTTTATTTCCAACAGCGCCCAGATCATCACCTGCCTTACCTCGCGGGTCATGGCGATAAACTCGATTAGTAGTAACTCCCACTCTCTGGCACTGAAAACCAACTTGGCCCTTTTTATTCATACTCCTGGGGAAAATCTGGCTACAGCCATCGGGTATTCCAATATCAATGGCGCGGTATTTCTTTTGCTCCCCAGCATCGCCTGCCCATACTATAGAGGGGGTTAACCACCCACTCAGAAACGTAACCCCCACTGTCAATATCATTGTAAGTAATTGCATACAAGAAAACCTACTTTTGATTTTGTCGCTCATCATTTAATCATCTCCTAATTCGTAATTTAGTTAGTTAGGCGTTTGGCCACATTACGAAAAAGTAGCTGAGAATAAAAGTTACAAATGATTACAGATGCACTATGCGTTAAAGTGGCTGTCTGCACGTCAGCTTGACGTCCATAGTGGTGGTTTCACTAACCCATCAACCCAACCTAATATGACAAAGTTACATTAGCCCTGAAAGTAAATAGAGCGATGGGAAAGGTTGAGGTGTAGAAGCTTGAAACTAAACCGGCAAAATCACAAGCATAGGCAATCACTAACAAATCACTCACGCACGCGGAAGTTTCTGCTCGAAGTATAGCTTCATCGGGTGTCGGACCGTCTTCAAAACATTCCCAATACCAAACAGGAGATGGCGGTAGCGTGATAGCAGTATGCTGAGAAAACACCAGGATATGCGAAATTATGGGCTCAGATTGAAAAGTACCCGACGACGGCACCGTGCCCTGGCTTTTTGCTATACAGAAAAACACGAGTAGTAACACTGATAAACCTAAAAACGGCAGTCTAGTCTGTTTTCAACCCTTACTTTCTAACGCCAAGATACCTGGTGAAGCCTGCGTGGCGAACATGAATTTGGCAAACGCCCGCTGAAGAATGGCGTGGAGGCGTTGTGCATTGGTCAACTGCTCCGCAGTTGCTTTCAGGGAGCTCAGGAATTTCGCCAGCTCTGTCAAGACGGCTTGCACCGCGGTGCTTTTGGCGTGTGTGCTGGTAATGGTGAGAGTTGTTTGACCGGCGTGTTTTGTTTGGGTAGCCACACCATGCAGCAATAACGGTCGGCTGGTGATGGCCTCGTGATGTTTGTTTGGGTTGGCCAGCCGTACGAAGAGATTCCACCAGTTGTAGATGAGCGCGACCAGACGCGCCATCAATTGGCAACGTTTCAAATCATGGGTGGTGAAGCCGCCCCAGCCCCACTGATTCTTTAGTTCATCGAAATTGTTCTCCGCATTACAGCGATCGCGGTAGAGTTGGGCGAGGGCGAGCACCGCCAGATCGGTCGAGGTGACGAGAACGGCATACTCATAGCGTGCCGTGGGTACATCGGCCTCGATAAACGCGAGTTGATGTTGGGGATCGTCTTTGGCCTCCAGGGCCATTTCACCGCGAAGTGCTCGGCGCAACACCACCACCCGTCGTGCACGGCTCCAGCCGCTGAGCGTAAGTTCAGCCTCGATGCCCTCCCATTCTTGCCCGGCGTTCGTCCAAGCCTTGGAACTAAATAGGCTACGGATCAGCCGCTTGACGTTCGCCGACAGCCTTAATTTGAAGAGATAGGGTTGATCGCTTGCCTCAGTTTCTCGCATCACCGATTCGTTACCAAAGCCCATGTCTGCGCGTAACAAAGTGGGGCGCTCGTGGGGCGATAAGTGATCGAACCATTGCCACAGGCCTGGCATCCCCTGAGAGGCAGCGCTCTGGTTACCGGGGGTGACGGCTACTTTAAGCGCCAAGCGCGTATTGGCCATGACGGCACTGTGATAACAGTGTGAGGGGCGACCCGGTTTGTGCGGGTTGTAGCCGATCGCTGCGCCTTCTTGTTTGCCGTACAGACATTTTACGGTGGCATCAAGCTCGAGTATCCAGGGAGTAGAGAGCAGCGGCTGCGTGGTTTTGCCTATGTGCCGATCGAGCCAGGCGATGCCTTCAGCCTCATCGACTCGATGCAATGAGCGCCGCGCAGAGTCTTCGGAAATAAACTGCGTGATACCAAAAAAATCCGTATGAATGGCGTCATGACGAATCGCGCTAATGTGCGCGTAGCGGAAATGACCCGCGAGAATCGATAACGTGAGCGTTGCCAGCACGGCACGTTTGCTGGGTGCATTGTTGCTCGCAAACTTGAGCGGACACTCTTCTACAAAAGCATCAAAAAGACCGCTGACTTTGAGAAAATCAATGAAGAAAGGCAGCTGTCCTAACGGGGTAACCGCAGCTGGGGATTCCACTCCACATGTACCCGGCCACCAAAAGTATCAAGTGCCAAGGGCCGATCACGTCGACCTACCGCCTTGCGTTTCGCTTCACCCATGCGGTGAGTCCTCCTAGTGCCAAAAATGACGCGTAAACCCTTATCTTAATTGATCTTCGTCTAGGGTAGCCAAAACTTAACTGCCGTTTCTAGGATGAACGGCGTTAATGCCTACGGCTTTGATATTTTACGTAAACTCAATCCTAAATATCATTACACCCACGTGCAAGCTGATCTGACTGTTCCAGGAAGTACGGCTAACTACGAAAAAGTATTTGGTCGCGCAATTTCATTCTTCGGACTAGCCACTGCTGTTAACGTTTTTTCCGCAGAACAACGTCTACAAGTATTTGGAAATATTCGTTTTAGTATAAAACCGGGGGTAATTAGGGCGAAACGTAACCAAAATAGAGTT
>FRDC01003019.1_pt1 | contig 30497 bp, 37 predicted proteins | sample 1106171 | NCBI WGS metagenome assembly FRDC01 (sample SAMEA3930566, study PRJEB13176) | freshwater metagenome | biome: Drinking water system; feature: drinking water; material: water | place: Singapore | collected 2014-12-20 | reverse complement strand
AATTGAAAGATAGTCCGCAAAGCTGAGGTGAGGCCGAAGTTCTTTCATTAGGGGAAAACATCTCTCCAAATCGCTTCTGCTCACAGTAAAAAGTCGGTCGTCCATCAGATCGACTCCTACACCAAACTGCCAAACTTGTACTCGCGTTCCACTTTGCACACGCGAACTTCGTAACCAGTGTACCAATCCGATTTTCCTTTGGTTTGAGCTTGCTGATGTTCGACGTTTTTTTTCCAGTTGGCCACGTCATCCATGTTTCGCCAATAGGAGACAGTGATTCCCAATCCGTTTTTCTCTCGAACAGATTGAATCCCCAAAAAACCGGGCCGAGAGGAGCTCAATTTTTCCATTCGCTCTGCCATTTTGTCGTATTCCAAGACATCCATTTTTCTCAGCGAAGTGAAAATCACGGCAAAATAGGGTGAAAACGATGAATTCACTGCAACCCGCGTCTGAGAACTTCATCTGATAAGTATTTTTGAAACTTGTCGACTGTCGGCTGAACGCAAGTGCCATCGAGTTCGATGCGAGTCACCCATTTCACCAAATGGTCCATATAAGAAGTGATTTCCTTGAATCCCGTGGAACCGTTGCGCAAGTCTGTCTGAAATTGAAAGAACCGAACCTGAAAGCCGTGATCTCGAAGTTTGATGTAGTCCGCCGGAGGATTTTGCAGAATTTTTCTCAGCCGATAATACCCCTTCGCCCAACAAGTGAGGTTCTCTGAATTCACGGTGGAGCTTCCACCTTCATAAAACAAAACTCTAGGCTCCTTGTTGCTGGGCACAGAGAGCAAACCATATTTGTAGATTGCTCCCTCAGCCGTCTGCCCCAGCTCCCAAGCACCCAGGCTGATCATTTGACCGGTGTTTCCGAGCGGGGCAGGTGACGGAAGTTGCGGAAGCGCTGGGCAATTGCCAATATCAATGTCCTCAGAATTCAAATCCTGGCCGTCAATGCAATTGTCTTCAGTGAACACAGGCTGAGCTGTTTGAGCACCCGCTTTCAAAGACAAGAAAAGTAAAACCATGGGAAAGATTTTTGACAAACTCATTTCAACTCCTTCATCCAGTTACATATCTAGTTTTTTTGAGAAAGAAAGCAACATGGGTAAAAGATGCCACCCCTCGAAGGCTGCTTTCAAATGACTGCCACAGGTGCCCGCCGGTGAGCGATTCGGGGTTCCCAAAATGGCAGATCCGGTGTTACTCTTACAATCAATATGGCACATTACGTCGATGGATTTGTGATTCCGATCAAAAAGAGCAAACTCGCAGCCTATAAAAAGATGGCAACCCTGGGTCGCAATGCCTGGATGAAGTTCGGCGCACTCGCTTACTACGAGTGCGTGGCTGACGATACGAAGATGCCCTACGGAGGCACACCACTTCCTAAGATGGCCCGGCTCAAAGCTGGAGAGACGGCGATGTTCTCCTTCATCATCTTCAAATCCAAGGCGCATCGAAACGCCGTGAACAAGAAAGTCCACGCCTACTTCGCGGAGAAGTACGGGACCGAAGGCGGTGACATGCCCTTCGACACCAAACGCTTCTCCATGGCTGGCTGCAAGGCGATCGTTCGGAGTTGAACATCCCAGCAGTCAAAGCGGAGCGCCGCGCCTCGCCGGAAATCGTGCAGCAAATCGACACAAAATGACGACTGTCAAATTTTGAGATGACCGGACCGGTTGAAAACTGGACCTCAGTTTCTGCTCGCGCGTGCTTGACAAGTTTCGCTGAGCTCACAGTCTCACAGGAGAAACTATCAGGGCTTCAAGAGAATATTTGTAGCTTCTTTATTTTAAATGCGTGCCCTGAGCGTATTAAAGGAGGTGCAATGTGAGATTCCCAGGTATCCCACCCAATCTTCGCCGGTAGATTCGGCTCATCATCATTTCACGAGGCAAGTGAGCAATTCGATAACTTTTTCAAGGAGGTAAAATCATGTCTTTCAGTCATATCGATCAGGCCAGCGACAACTTAATGTATGAGTTTCATGTGAAAGAGTTGACCCATGTCGAGGCGCTCAGACAATACGCCGATCATGCTGTAAAAGAAATCAAATCTGTTTGTGGTTGGGACACCGAGGTCCAAATCCACATCGAACCGGAGTCCAAAGACAAAAAGATATTTTCCGTTTCGATGAGCGTATTTGGAATGGGCGAGCCAGTTATCGTGAAGAAAAACGGCAAACAAGTCCTTTCAGTTCTCAGAAAAGTAAAAAAGTCTGTAGTCCGCCAAATTCACCGACTCGCACGAAAAAAGATTAGCCGTCGAAGGGTCTTTTGGACGGAGCAATGGGCTTCGTAAATCGGAAAGGGGGGATCCACTATGTTGACAGAATCACCAAAATCATTTCAGAGGGCTCAAAATCCTGTCGAATTTCATGAAATTTTCCATGAGACCCTGAGGAACAACTCTGATTCCCGCTCACCAAAGATCGAGCTGAGAGGTCTGCTTGTGCCCACGCACCAGCTCGTTGCTGATCGCATCTACAAATTCAAATTGGATACGGATCTCGATGAATATGCACTTGATCTCAACAGCACGCTTGAGACGTTTGCCAAGAGAATTGTCTGGGAGGAAGTGGTCGTAAAAGGTCACATCGAAATCCAGAACAAAGTCATCATGGTCGAAAAAATACGCGTTGTTCGCTCAGGCGATCGATTCAAACTGAGTTCATCCCTAGATGACCATCACTTCAGTGACGAGCACTACAAACGCAAAATTCATCGGATGGGAAAATTAGAACCAGCCATCGATTACCTAGCTTCATGATGGAGGAACCGCATGCTGAGTGGGATGATTCGTGAAAATTTGTACTCCAACCCACAAAAGCGTGTCGTCTTGGTCACCGGAGCAAGCACCGGTCTTGGTCTTGCTCTGGTGAAAGAGCTTTTAAAGTCGGGCAAATATCACATCATCGCAACAGCCAGAAGAACCTCTCTTCATAGATTTCAAGATGCGGGCGTCGTGGAATGCGAGAATCTTTGGATTCGTCAACTCAACGTTCTTTCAAAATTCGAGAGGGACAAGATCATTCAGGAAGCCACCGAAAAATTGGGCGGCGTGGATGTCCTCGTGAACAACGCTGGATATTGTTTGCGAGGAGTGGTCGAACAGGTGAACGAAACCGAGCGCTTGAAACAAATTGACACAAACTTTCGGGCACCCATGGCACTGATCCGCGGTGTTCTTCCTCAAATGAGAAAAAAAAGATCTGGCCACATCATTAACATCTCCTCGGTGGGTGGAATGATGGCAATGCCGACAATGTCGATTTATAGTGCATCCAAATTCGCCTTGGAGGGCGCAACTGAGGCGCTCTGGTATGAGGTGAGACCCTGGAACATCAAAGTGTGTCTGATTCAGCCGGGATTTATCAATTCCGACTCATTCAAAAATGTTGAGTTGACGCGAGAAAGCCGCAAGTCGATTCAGGACAAAAACAACCCATACTACTACCACTACAATTCGATGGCCCCCTTCATAGCGCGGATGATGCGGCTCTCGCCTTCAACCCCCGAGAAAATCGCTCAAAAAATTGCCAAATCGATCAGCGACTCAAATCCCCCGCTGAGAATCCCCGTAACCATTGACGCCTATTTTTTTGGTCTGCTCAGAAAGTTCCTACCGCGAACGATTTATCACGCGATTATGTATTACAGTTTGCCCAGAGTGTTTCGCTGGGGAGAAGACGATCACTACCACATGGACGCTGAGTATGAGCGAATCGAGGCCTCAAAAACCAGGGAAGTCCTTGGCCAAGATCCATGCCAACCAGCCAGCGCTCCGAGCGGACCACAGGAATGTTCTCAGCCAATTCGTTCTTACCAGTCGACGCCAAGATCTTTCATCGAAACCCCGAGAGAGTCGATTGTGGAGAGGAACACTCACTAGAAAAGTGAGACCCCATAGCATCGCGACTCCGAGCAAGTTCGCAATGAATGCTGGAGTGCCGGACATCCCAATCCACACAGCCGAAAAAAGTTCGACCGTCATGGCAGGACCAGCAACCACTGCAAGCGCGCGCGAGTGATGGGAGTGAAAGCGAACAAACTGAGTTTTTTCAATTTGCACAAAGCTTGGATAGTGAATCAACTGAATGACCAGAATCACCCCGGTCATAAATATGCAGGACGCAACTTGAATCAGAATCGGCAGTTCGGTTCGAATCGGATCCAACAGCACTTCAATTCGATCCTCGAGGATTGCCCCGCTTCAAGAAAACGAGAGTCACTTCTCCCAGGTAAATACCAAACTTGCTCATTTTCGATTTATTCAGCATCACCTGATCGTTCATCAGATACATCCAGTCGTCAAATTTGACATGATAACTTCGATCACCGACGGGAAGGTCGAGAGTGTAAGTCCAGTGAAATGCGTTCCCTGCGGCCTCGCCATTCGCGCTGCCAACGACGTCACTAGCAGATCCGATGAATTTTCCTTCTCCAATTTTTTTTAGGGTCCAAACTCTTTTTGAATTTGTTCCATCTGAGTACTCAAAGGTCTCATCAAGGATCCCCGTGTCACCCTTCCAACTCGCCTTCATGAGGACTTTAAATCGTTTCACCACGAGGCCAGATCGATCTTGAAAAATGCCGTGGGCCTCGAGCTCTCCGTTTAAGTATTGCTCCAGCACAAGCCGTGGAGTCTCGTTCGCGTAATCTTGAACCCGGGTGGAGGAACAGCCTGCCAAAACTGATATTGCGCTTGCCATATAAACGAGTCCCTTCATCGATCGCATCTCCGCTGTGAAAACATCTTTGCATTTGGTCTTTCGAAATCATCCCCCAAATTCTTGAACATGCCAACCTGATACCAGGAGTGACCGCCGAGTCAGATCAACGCCTGACCTCGAAGAGCCATATACAAAATCATCGCCGTCAAACTGAAGTACACGCAGCCAAAGACAATGACTGCAGCCCTCGATTTAAGGAAGAAGAACGCCGACAAAGGCATGACCTGCAGGGCATGCATTCCCAGGAAATGTGAAATCCTCAGATCGCCAAAACTTTTGCTCCAATTGAGAAACCAGTAGCCCTCCGAACCATCCGGCGCACCAACGGTGTGAGACATTTTTGATCCCATGACAAATCCTTCAAACGAAAATATGACGAAAATGATCAAGCCAATTCGAATGCCCCAAAGGTAGTGAGTTGGCAGGTTCGGAAAATCTTTGGTGAAAAACAAGACGCCAACGTAGGCCGTCCAAAAAGTGACGAGTGCTGCTGCGATCGCCATCAGAACATAGAGGTAGCCATAATAGGAGGTCATGTTGTAGTGAGACGCCTGGCCGCGAATGGCCTGAATCGCGATGTAGATGATTTCAAGACCCAGCAAGCCGGCGATTCCCCAACTGAACATCTTTTTGTGAAACGCTGGAGGAAGGTAGAAAACGAGCCACGCCATTGTCCAGGAGTAAATCCCTATGGAAAGCCCAAACTTGACGGGCTTATAGAAAGCGTGAGTTCCAAGAAACTCGACATGAACGAAAAACGAGGCCACAAAAAGTACGACAGCAACAAGAAAATTGAGGGATCCGAAGTCAAACAACACCTCGTTTCGCTCCCGCAAGTTCCTAAAAAATTGAGTGATCCTGCCCAAACCGTTCATTTTCCTGCCATCCCAAACATGATTTTCTTCATGACCTGCACGCGTCCCCATCGATTCATGGTCAGTAAGGAATAGCCCAAAAGTTTAGCCAAATACCCGGGGCGAACCGTCATCGAGCGTCCCAAGGCTGTGAGCGTGGGATTCACTACATCTTGCGGTGTGGCCGAAAAGCCCATCGTCATCCGTGCCCTTGAGGCGAACCCGGAATTCACCGGGCCCGGCGCCGAAGCAAGGACATCAACTCCGTGTTCTTTGAGCTCAACATGAATCGCTTCAGCGAAATTTTGAATGAACGACTTTGTTGCCGAGTACGTAGCGGAATACGGAGTCCCCTGAAAGGCGACAAGTGAGCTGAAAAGCACGATGCCGCCGCGCTTTTTTTTGACCATTTGTTTTGCAAAAAAATGTGTTTGCTCGACGACAGCTCGGCAGTTGACGTCAATCATGTTCAACTCTTGTGAGATCGGTTGCTGAATGAACTCTCCGGAGCTGCCGTACCCTGCTGCGGCGATGAAGAGTCCGATGTCTAAGTCCTTAGTCCGTGACTCGAGAGTCGGCATGAAGTTCGGCGAGGAGACATCCATCGGCACGGAAACCGTCTGGATTTTGCGCTGATCGGCAATTCGATCCGAAATTTGTCGGAGTAGGTTTTCTCGTCGTCCGACCAACACCAAGTTGAATCCTAACTCCGCCAATTGATCGACAATGGCAAGACCGATGCCATCCGTCGCTCCCGTTACCACGGCCCACGAACCGTACTTATCTCTCAACTTTGAACTCATGAGTCTCCCGACTGTTGAACTTTTTCGCAAAGGTGTCTTGCAAGGGACCTTATGTAACCATTGGTAACATTGGATGTATCCGTTGGCAACAGAATTTTGTTCGGGTATTTTAAAGCATGCCGAAAATAAAAAAGAAGTCGTTAAAAGACTACCGACATGGGGACCTGAAGGTTTCGCTGATCAAGGCGGCCCTGGGTTCGATTGCAAAAAGTGGCGAGGTCGAATTCTCGCTGAGGGACCTGGCCCAACGTGCGGGTGTGACCCATGCAGCGGCATATCGTCATTTCTCGTCAAAAAAAGACATCTTGGCTGCGATTGCAGAGCAAGGTCATGTTCAGCTCAGTGAATCTTTCAGAAAGGTTCTGCGCGCGAATCCAGAGGACCTGGAGGGGCTCGGAGTCGCGTACGTGGAATTTGCTATCAAGAATCCTTACCACTTCAAGGTGATGTTCCATCCGGACGTCAAGGCACGAGAGGGAAACGGTTTGCAGACTTCCGCAGAGTACGATGCCTTCGGCCATTTGCTGGAGTCCGTCGAGGCCAACAAGAAAGGTGGTCAGTTTTTGGACCAAGATGCCCACTTGATAGCAATGTCTGCTTGGGCAGGGGTTCATGGTCTGGCCACATTGATTGTGAACGCGGGCTTGGAAAAAAAAATGAAAATGGATTCAATTTCAATGACTCGAACTTTAGCTGGTCATCTCATGCGGGGATTCCTGAAGCGAAACTGAAACTGGACCCTTGCCCCCGATCACTTTTTGAGTCGCTTCAGATCCGTGTAGTGATTGGCTCGAAGCCCCTGGGCAGCGAGAGCAATGGTTTCACTGATCCGCCGGGATCTTGTTTCGCTGGTTTTTGCGGCGTTAATCCACTCGAGTATCGCTCGCTTTGAAGAGGGAGCGACGGATGCAAAAAACTCTTTTGCCTTTTTGTTTTTCTTGAAACCAGTTTTCAGTTCTTTTGGAATTTCAAATCGATCCGAGGAATTGAGTTTGTCCCATGACCCATTTTGCTTCGCGAGGTTGATTTTCTCCAACCCGTACACGGTCATTTTTCGGGAAGCAATGAGCTGTTTGACCCGACGTTTGTTGATGGCAGACCAGGCGCTCGTGGGCTTCCGTGGGGATATAAGCAGTTTGTACTTCTCAGAGTCGATCTTACCGGGGACACTATCGATCCACCCGAAGCAGAGAGCCTCTTCAACAACATCGCTCGCGGATAGGTTGAATTTTCCACTCGAGATTTTATAGATGACGACCCAAACACTTTCCGTTTGTTGGACGTTTCTTCTGAGCCAATTCCTAAAATCTGATCTAGATTTGGGGGTTATCTCTTGAAATGTTTTTTTCACTCGTGCTCCCCCATTTGATGATGCTCACTCTTGGATTTTTAGCCAAAAGTCAAAACTCCCTCAACAGAAACCTGTTTGAACTGACCACCGTTGTTCCGCATCGATCACGGCAAAAAATTGCATAGGTTCCTGGAGCGGCGCCGTTGAGGTTTTGCAATGTAGGTATTGTGAACTTGGTAGCCCTTAAGAGGAGCCTCGGCCATTGTTTAAACGCATCACATAACAGTAGTCTTGGCCAAAAAATCGATTCTCAACAAATCTGAATCCAAATTTCTCGTAAAATTTGATTGCCTGTTTGTTGCTATCGAGCGGATCGATAACTATGGCTTTCACGTTTGAATTTGAGAAACATCTTTCAATGGCTAAATTCATCATCTGAGTGCCGAATCCTTTGCCAAGAAATTCTTTTTCTCCAATCCAAATATCAATAGCTCGAAGATTCTCTTCGCAATCTCCCCAGTAATGTGTCTCTTCTTCTTTTGGATCGATGATCTGAATAAATCCGATTGGCTGACCATCGACCTCGGCCATCAGTTGCTCGCGCCAATTCGAAAATCGCTTCAGTTCCACAGACCAATTCCAGTCATCATTCGGATCAGACTCAATAACATGAGGTTCAATATCCCAACGCTCTAGGGTCGCCAAATCCTCAATTGTTGAAATTCTTAATTTGACGATCGATTTGCGACTGTTCATGGGTCCTTCTTTTGCAACCTCGCCGGCGAGAGTGCCTCAGGCTCCTCTCCTTGATCCATCAAGAAAGGAGTTTATTCTTTGAAGGTCACTCCTAAGTTTATCTAATTGACTGGCCCAATCCTGAATTTCTAAATCCACCTTTCCGAGAACCCGATTACCCATTCTGGTGATTGAAATGAGCTTTTTTCGTGAGTCCCTTGGGTCTTCAGCCACAAAGACGTGGCCCTTCCTTTCGAGGCGCTTGAGAGTTTGAGTCAACGTGCTCGGGTGAACACCCACAGCTTTAGCAAGGTTATATGCGGATGCGCCCGGCATATCAACCAACTGCCTGAGAAGGCACCACTGAACAATACTCAAACCAATTTCTTTTTCAGTTTTTTTGTTGAGGTTCTGAATTGAGATTCCAATCCGAAACAACAAAAATATGGGTCGATCAAAATCAGTCAATTTACACCTTTCCTATTAAATGGCTGATGATGCCTAACTAGGAGTTTGAGCAATTGATTTATTTTTGATTGTCGCTCGATGAAGTATGCAGCTTGTGTTTTCTTTTTCGTTCCCACACGAACTGGGACAATCTGACCCGAACTGTAAGGAAGTCCAAAGACATCCTCATCGGTATCGTCATCTCCAATGTAAAACAGATGCTTCATGCCGGATCGCTTTAGCAACTCAAGCATTGCAATTCCTTTGTGTGGAGCTCCTAAAGGCACTATGTTAAAAACTGACTTTCCCGGAATAATGCGAGGGGTAGGGACGAGTTGACTAACCGCCTTGTTTATTAAAGTTTTTGCTTTCGCCTTATGGCGAGAGCGACGATAATGAATTGCAATCGAATACCTTTTGTCTTCAATCTCGATACCCGAATCAAAGTCAGCCGCCCTAAGCCAAACTTTCCACCTGTTACAAACACTTTCTGCTTCCTCCAAAGATGAGGGGTTATCATCAATTCCTTCTAGCCCGTGATTGCCAACTAGGAATTTGGGGCGAAAGGGAAGTCGTTGCTCCATATCGCTAATACTTCGGCCAGAAATGATCGCAACTGGAACGAGCTCAGAAAGTTGTCGCAAGAGAATTGTGGTTGTCTTGCTCATATAAGCATCCGATGGAACACGAACTATCTTCGCAAGTGTTCCGTCAAAATCAAAAGCATAGAGAGTCTTGGTGAATGACAGTGACTCCAAAACAATTCTACCGCCTTTCGCGAAGAGCGGCATCATGTTGACGCCCACCCCTTGCTAGCGCGGCTGTCTGTGATATGTCCAAATAGACGGGACCGTTGTCGAAGCCGTGCCGCATCCAGGAGCATCCGTCCAGCCCATCGGTAAACATTAAACTCCTGAAGCAGTCCTCTCATGCTGCGAATCCGATTGCGTTGTTCACCTTCGGGCATTTCAAGCGCTAGATGGAGAGCCGCTGCACACTGGTCGACGTTATATGGATTCACTAACAAGGCCTCTGGCAGCTCCCGTGCCGCTCCGGTGAATTGACTTAAAATCAAAACACCCTGCTCGTCATCACGGGAGGCAATGAATTCTTTTGCGACAAGGTTCATTCCGTCATGAAGACTGCTGACAAAACACAAATCGGCCCCCCGATAGTATTCATATACCTGTTGCGGTTCCTGATGTTCGACTCTCAAGCAAATTGGTAGGTAGTCACCTTTTCCGAATCGTTTATTTATTTGTTCTGCCAAGGTTCGCACATCTTGATCGAATCTTTGATACTGGTCGATGGCTGAACGAGAAGGCGCTGCAATCTGAATGAATGTGAATTTTCCGATCCACTTTGGTTCTAGTTCCAAAAGGCGCTCCACGGCTAAAAACCTCTCCAGGATACCCTTCGTGTAGTCGAGTCTATCTATTCCGATCCCGATCTTGCGATCTTTAGGGAGTCCGTTGACTTGTCGAATTTGGTGCCGACATTCACTCACGGGCCCTTGTGTATCTAGCCACTTAACCGGATACTCAATAGAGATGGGGTAGTGGTTTACTGCAGTCAAGTGTCCCTTATAGGAAATAGTTGAGGTCTCACGATCAGTTCGACTTTCGAGAAAGCGGTCAACCGTGTCCATAAAGTTGTTGCAGTGGAAACGCGTATGAAAACCCAAAATGCTGCTTCCAAGAAGGCCATCGATAAGCTCCTCTCGCCAAGGGCAAATGCCAAACACCTCGGGATTCGGAAATGGTATATGCCAGAATGTAATGATTGTAGCTTTAGGAAGTCGATCCTTAATCATTTTAGGCAGCAGCGCAAAGTGATAGTCCTGAACTAGAATAACAGGATCATCAGTTTTGGCCTCCTCAAGAACTGTATCTGCAAATTTTTTATTGACTGCCACATACTGCGCCCAATCTTGCGAACGAAAAGTGGGACGAACATGCGCGATATGACATAAGGCCCATATACCTTCGTTGGCAAACCCATAGTAGTAGCCCTGTTCCTCCTCTCTCGTAAGCCAGATACGCCTTATTTGGTAGGCTGGATTGTCTGGTGGCACGCGAATATGGTCGTTACTGTCCACCACTTCGCGGTCAGCGTCTCCGCTTCCATGAGCAATCCAGGTTCCCGAACACGCCCGCATTATAGGCTCAAGGGCAGTGACTAAACCACTAGCCGGAACCTGAATTTCAACTTTTTCATTCCGTTTCACATGAATGTATGGTTCTCGGTTGGACACAATGAGAACCTCATCTCCAGCCAACTCAGTTTGAAGAATTTCTTTGAGGGCGCGAGGATTCCAACTGATCTGATTTTCATCTCGTGTGCGCCTATCAGTTTCCAAATCTCTAATCAACACTCGAAGGTCTTTTACGATCGGTCTTAGCTCTGGAGAAATTATTTGAGACAACGGGCGCACCAACCCTTCTCCTTTGAGAATGGCTCTAAGACCCTTGATCCATCCCTTCCAACTCATTTGTGCGATGAACACGGTCAACAACGAAACAACTGCGCCTAGCGCCGCAAACAAATACACGATATAAGCTTTTGTATCAGCGCTTCGTTTTTGCAGAAAACTCATGTCATGTACAAGAACTAACTGCCCGAGATTTTTTCCAGAATCACTGGTGGGATGAAATGCAAGATGAAGTGGACCTTGCGGCAGCTTCAGTACTCGACTGTGGGGTTTGCCATTTACGGACGTTTCGCAAGATATATCGTTTGGAAAAGTTTGTGTTTTGTACAAGAGTTTGTTTTCCCGGCTGCAAAACGCTAGTGCATACAAACGTTCGTCCTGAATCGCTCTGTTAAAAAGGCGCAGAATTTTCCTACTAGACGGCTTTTCAAGCAGAGGAATAAGAGAGTTTTCAAGTGTGTTGGTGATAAGCTTGGTGCGAATGTCGATATCGCGGCTAAACCATTTATTAAAAATTAGAGTATCGACCAGTGGCACAACTGTATAAGCGATAATACCCAGGGTTATCACCAAGGGGATGATGAAGCGTAAGGACAATCTCATAGATTGAACACTTTTACTTTTATATCAAATAAAAGTAAACTTTTTCCCGAATGCTCAAGATTAGAGTGGTCTATTTTGGGTTGGCCGTTTTCCTGTGTGCACTCGGTTCGTGCACACATCCTCGTGTTGAACAGGTTGAGTCGTTAAAAACATTTTCTTCCGATCAAACCTACGATGGCCAAGAGCGGCCCAAATGCAAAGCGCTTTTGGATAGGTACTGCGCTTATTTATATTCCCCAGACACCTTGGGAAATCTAGAGGTAAGAAGAGCGGCAAAGCCTATTAAGGTTCTTCAGGGCGAAACTCAGAACGAATTCTCGCAGGTTTTTTATCGATACGCCCAGGCTAAACTTCGCAATCGCAATTTTTTACCCAAGGATTTCTACAGAGCACTCGCGCGTTTGCAATATTTCGATAAGCTTGAAGAATTTTTGGATCGTAAGCCTAGGCGCCAGATGAACAAGAATCAACGGCTGTCCTCTGATAGGTTGGACTATGAGTTGGCCTACATTTGGTCTGCTGCTCTCAGCGAAACCATTTTATCGCGGATGACCAACAAGTACCCAGGATTCCATCAAGTCTCGGAGCGACTCGTCCCCTTTGAATTGGAGCTTGAGCGACGACGCATTCGTAGAAACCTAATCTCTGATGTTTCGCGTGCAATCTGGAGAGATGACAAAAATTGGGAGGGAGTGGAAAGAAGTTTTCTCCGACTCAGAGAAAGCTATCTGAAGGTGATCTTGAAGCTTGATATCCCAGAAGAAGTTCGGAGGGATTGGAGCAATAGAATTTCAGAGGTAAAATTGGTTTTACCTGGAGCTTTTCCAGCCATTTCTAATGAGGAGTGCTCGACTACTACCGTAAATGCGTACTATTACACCTATCTGAACGTGTTGACGGTTTGTGCAGGTGATTTTAACAGCGAAGATATTGCACAAACGCTCGCCCATGAAATGGGTCACGCTTTGGGTATTGACAGGTCACAGTACCTTTTCCAATCAAGGTCCAATTTCGGAAAGAAATTAAATTCCCTTCGCTCGAAAATTTGCGAGGCGAAGTCTTTTTCGTGCAATGATTGGAGCAAGTATAAAGAAGAATTTCAATCCTCTTTAGAGACACTAAGCAATTATCAACCACAGCTTCCCGAATTTCAGAGGTGTCTCAAACGGCGTCAAACATCGAAGGTCCTGACTGCGGAAGAGGCCTTGAGATTTGCAGGAACCATAGTCTCAGATCGTATCTCTGATTTAGCATCTGGAGATCGTTTCTTAAGAATCACGAAGTCAGAAATTCCAATGATAAACGGGAAAAACCAAAAAAATCCTAACTATTTGAATCCTTGCAACTACTATTTGTGGACCCAAGGGGAAGAGCCCATCGATGATGAACTGACAACGCTTGTATACTTTACGGCTGAGTATCGCTGCGCGAATGGTACACCTTCCGAAAAAATGAGACTTGCTATTGAAACGGCAAAAGCAATGAGTGTTCAGCTAGTTTCAAAAGCTCTGCAAATTGAAGGGGAGTTTTCCCAACGTAGTGTTTTGGAAACAGAAGGGTATTCATCGCCGCCGTATGAGAGGTTTGCGGATGTGATTGGAAGCTACGCCATGGCAGAACTTCTTGCCGAATTGCCACTTCAATGGGACAGGCAGAATAAGTTTCTAGCGAGTAGCTCCTGGCAATGCCAAAGGCCATCTCTCGCCAGCAATTTTCCCGATGAAAGTGCTATTGAAAAACAGTATGTTTTTGATGCCCATACTGAGGGCGATCAGCGAAGAAAAGAATTGTTCTCCGCGCCAATACGCAACGCCATTGGATGCGATAGAGATTTCGAGTTTAACGAATGCCGTTTGCCTTTCAGAAAAGTAGCCATGTAAGAGATCTTCAATTATTGGGAATTTACTTTGGTGAAAGCCTTACCGTGAATCCGACTCGAAGTTGAAGGTCGGATCTGGGGAAGCAGATTTTTCTAATCTGGTGAAAAAGCCTTCTCCGGAACCACCATTCGCTTGAATAAGCGTTTCCCCCCACCAAAGGTGGACAACCAGGGTTCTCAAACTCTGAAAATGGTGGAGGCGATCTGATCACAAACTTTCGAACACCTGCCTGTGGCTCTAAACCAATTACTTATTTGCATCCTTCCATCGAAGGCCAGAATCAACTAGGGCCTTATCAAGGAATTCTGAATTCGCCAGCACTTCTTTTCGAATCCAAGCGTAAACATCCTCTGTTTCAAAGATTTCCTTGGCTCGTTTCTCTCCGAGATATTTGGTAAGCGCCTTAAGCTCATAATAGCAAACTCCAAAATGGAGGTAAGTAGACTCTTCGTCGAATCCCCCACCGTCTTTATGTGACGGCACCTTGGGATACTTGCTCTTCATTCGTAAAATAAAGTTTTTCAGCTGGGGGCCTCGCTCGTTAGCTGCAAAGAACCAATGGATCTGTTCATGTAGAAAAAGTCCTAGATATCGATCCGGATCAGAAATCTGTCGGGTGTTCAGGGTCAGAACCGGATGACTATGAGGAATCACCATCGATTGAATCCTAATAAGTGGAGTGAAAACATAAGGGCTGAGGTCATGTTTTTCTACGAACCCTTCAATAAGATTCGCAGCTTTTTTTTCATTTGGATTCCCGGAATGAAGATCGATTTTCAGCTCAATGTTGCGTGCAAAGGCAAGCACCGAAAACACCATCACGAGAACCATCTTCATTCCGACCCAAAACCCCGATAAATTGGTGGAGGCGAACTTCGGCAAGTCGAACCCCTGTCGTCCCCATTGCTATTTCCCTATCGGAAACTCATCTGCAGGACAAGGCTTCTGTTCTCCCGAATAAGCGTTGTAGCACATACCTTTGTCATTCCAAACGACCATGAACTGCAAGTTTCGTCCATTTTCTGGAAATTGACCCAGCCCTGGAAATGAATAACGACGCTCTGATGTTTCGCGAGGTTTTTCCAAACTTCCCATGCCACCAATAAAAATCTTGTTTCCACTTTTCAAAATCTTGCCGATTTTATTTATTCTCCTGAAACAATCTTCCTTGCCTAAAATGTTCCCCTGACTCACAGTCAAAACAGTTTTGGTTTCGTCCAAGACATTCATCGAAAATAAATGGGCGTCTTTTATATCTCCTGTGTAATCCGTAAGACGGTAACACTCAAGAATGACTCTATTCGGAGTAACCAAGAGTTGAGTTCGTCCTTCGGCCTGACTATCAATCTTGTAAGAAGACGAAGCACAACCCACCAAAACAACTAAGATCAATAAAAAAAAATTACTTATTCTTAAGCTTGTCATAATTTTCCTTGAAATTCTTAAGTGCTCGCTTCTTTTCATCACTTTTACTTTTCAGCAAACCTTTGTATTCCAGGATAATTTCTTCTGAAGTCGCCGCGCGCCCCAGTTTGCCTTCGGCCAGTCTTTTCTTTCTATGAAGCCATCTAATCGCCATTGGTACGTTGATGTTCGGATCTTTCAAATCTTTCTTGCGAATATCATTAAAGATAAAGTCCTTAACTTCGCCTTTTGGATCTTGAAGTGCCTTGAATGTTTCAGGTGTGATTTGAGCGATACCGAAAGCTATTTTGTTCTCTGGAGGATCCTCTCGAAAACCAGACTCACTTGCGATCAAGGCTTTTACAACATCGGGATCAAGAGGGGGATTCGCTTCAAACTTCTTATTAAAATAGTCAGTCCACACAGCGATCAAATCGTCATATTTATCACTGTTTTTGTGGTTTAACTTTTTTGAAGCAGGATAAATTATGCCTTTGCGATCATAACCTTTGAAAACTGATTCTATTTCTTCTCGATCAAGATAAGCTCCCTTAAGCCGCCTTGGATGACGATCCCTTATCGTAATTCCCGTGGGATTCTTTTTGCTGACCGGAACATGCATCGGGTGTTCACGAACAATGACAACCTTTTTGCGTTCCCTCTTCGCCATTACAGCTCTCGTGGCTGCGCAGAGATTTTCTCTTTGGCCGTCTTCTCGTGAGAATCAAACCCTTGATCATCGCCATGAATAGAGGCAACATTTTGAGGTTCGTAAACATAGACATCAAGATCCGGCAGTGTTCCCAAGTATTTTACGATCAGCGGCTGAACCTCTGACCATTTAAGACCGCCAAGCCCACAGCCAAGTGCTGGCATTGCGATAGATTGAATACCCATTTGCTCATAAGTGCTCGCAAGATGTTTAAGTCCGTCTTCAATGTCTTGTAACAAAGAATTGTCTCGCCAATTTCTCTTTGTCGGGAAGTTAAGAATCTGAACTGAATCATCTTCCCAAAGATATGGCTGACCAGGCTTCACTTTGCCTTGATCACATTTCGATTTGTAGTCGCCAAACATTTGCGGATAGCGGTTCTTAAATTCTAGGGCTACACCTTTACCCATGACACCAACACAGTTCACAGTGTTCGTGAGCACCTGGGCTGGGGATTTGAAAATGTCGCCTTTAACGAATGTAACCACTCTTTATCCTTCTTTTGGATCGGTTCGCGGAGAGTTCACGAAATACCAGCACTGATTGACTTTAACGGCCTTTTTTATACCAAATTCGGTCAAAATGGACAAGGCGCGAGCTTTGACACTTTCGCTATAACAAATCATATCAAGCATTTGAGCCATCGGCAGTCGGTCGGGAATTAATATTTCGGCCTGTTTCTTCCGTTTCAGCTCGGGATCCCTGGCATATTTGACCGATCGAATTGCGGTGACATCGAGGCCTGAGAATACATCTGGGCCTGTAAACAAATAAAATTTTGAGGCATTGGATCGTGCATTGCCGTCACATACGATGGAACCAGGAGTTGCCAATACATCCAATGAAAATCTCAGAAACAGCAAGTCCTCATTGTGAGCTTGATTGATCGCAACCATTGGAGTTTTGAAGCCAAGATACAAAGGAACGTAGTCATGCAGTGGTCTTTGTGATGCTGGGACTGTGATCGCAGCGCGACCCGCTTGCACATCTTCATTGGCAAGATTGCGATAGCTTTGTCCTCGCATGAGGTTGTAGGACCGAAGTTCTCCACTCTGAAGAATCGGGCGCAAGTTGTCCATGTGGGTCATATGATGGGCAACCCATACTTGGTACTTTTCATTGATTGTCTGACTCAATGATTTACTCACAAAATTCCGTTCGGTTAAAGCGCAAGGTTTATCATATCGTTGCTACTGGCGCATCGATTAAATGGGTTTGACCACACCACGTTGACGGTATATTTACAGTCATATCCGAGAGGCGGACAAATGCTCCGAACGCAAGAAAAGGAATTGGCCCAACTAGCAGAATCGTGGGGCGTGGACTACCAAGTCATCAAAGTCAAATCTGACTTGATTCAAACAATTAAGGACCACTGCCAAAAAAAGAAAATTAGCCAACGTCAGTTGGCCGCATTGGTGCCTGGTTTATCACAAGATCGCGTTTCTAAAATCTTCACTGGGCAAATAGGACACATGAGCATTGATAAGTTGGTTGAAATCCACTCTGCCTTGAAATTGAAAGTTTCAGTTAAAGCAGGACACCATGGGCATAGATGATCAAATACGCTCGATTGAAAATCGCCTGACTGCCCTCGAAAAGGACCGCTCGATTTTGCTGAATGAGCTAAAAGGGCTTCGCGCACAAAGAGACGAGCAAAAACCCGTTTTGTTGTTGGGCCGCCCAGCCCTGATGAAAGCCCCAGAGTCGAACGAAGAAAAAGCGGACCTGTTTTTGGCATTGTTCCGTGGCCGAGAGGACATTTATCCCAAGCGATGGGAGAATAACAAAACCAATAGAAGCGGATACTCGCCCGTATGTGAAAATGAGTGGGTGAAACCAATCTGTCAGAAACCGACTATCAAATGCAGCGATTGTAGCCATCAGAAATTCTCTCCGCTAAACGCAATGGCAGTTGGAGCCCATCTTCGTGGATCAGCAACTATCGGCACCTATGCTATCCGAGCAGATGACACTTGTTCCTTCTTAGCTTGTGATTTTGATGAGTCCTCGTGGCAAGCGGATCTTCTAGCGTTTTGCGAAACGGCTAACTCATTGGGTGTTGACTTGGCAATGGAGAGATCTCGCTCCGGCAAAGGTGGTCACGCGTGGATTTTTTTTGCAGACCCAGTACCTGCCCGATTGGCAAGATCACTGGGGACTCTTATCAGCGCAAAGTGTTCAGAGCGAAACATCCGACTGAGCCTTGAGTCCTATGATCGATTCTTCCCGACTCAAGACTTTTTGCCGAGAGGCGGGTTTGGGAATTTAATCGCTTTGCCACTACAGAAAACTCCGAGAGAGAACGGCAACAGTTGTTTTATCGATGATTCATTCGAGGTCATTGCGGATCAATGGGCGTACTTGTCATCAGTTCGGCGGCTATACAAATACGAAGTAGATTTATTGCTGAAAGAGTATCTGCCCAAAAGTAATTTCAAGCGGCCAGATGGATTTGAAGATGTGGCTTGGCTCACTGACAACAAAATTCTCGATAAGACCTCCGTCGCCCAGGAGTACGACCGCTCGCTGGAAGACAAGGACGTTGAGATCAGATTTGGTCCGATGTTATCAATCCCGGTTGAAGGCTTGCCTACAAAGGTAATTGCCCGACTTAAAAAAACATCGAGTTTCGCCAACCCAGAATTTTACAAACTCCAACGAATGAGGATGCAGACCTATCCAAATCCAAGATTCATTTTCTCAGGCGAAATGCGGCCAGATCATCTTCTGCTTCCAAGAGGTGTCTTGGATAAGGCCACAAAAATCTTGCAAGAGGTAGGTGCAACGGTCGTCATTCGAGATGAGCGTATCGCTAAGAAAAAAGTGAAAGTCGATTTTGAAGGGACTCTGACTCCCGTACAAGAAAAGGCCGTAAAGAAGGTGAAGGAATCCGACTTGGGCATTTTGATGGCTCCACCGGGGGCGGGCAAAACCGTCATGGCTTGTAAGCTCATCGCCGACCGAAAGGTATCAACACTGATTCTTGTTCATCGGCAACCATTGCTTGAGCAATGGAAGGAACGTATTTCAAGTTTTTTGAAAATACCTATCAAAGAAATTGGTACACTCAGCGGCTCGAAAAAGAAAATGACGGGCAAAATTGATGTAGGGATGCTTCAGTCCATAAGTCGCATAGAGGATTTGTCTGAGATTGCCGAGAAGTATTCTCAGATCATCATTGATGAGTGCCATCACATTCCGGCCACTTCGTTCGAAGCAATCTTGAAACAGCTGCCAGCAAGATATGTCCTCGGACTGTCGGCGACACCGTACCGAAAAGACGGGCTCGAAAAGATCATGTTCTTGCAGTGCGGGCCTGTTCGCCATGAAATTCAGCCGTCAGAAGTTTCTAAGCTTCCAAAAGAAGTATCCATTTATGAAACTTCTCTTGTATTCCCTGATGAATTGGGAAGGCAACCGCCGTATCACGTTTTGATTCATCATCTTGTGCAGAACGAGTCACGCAATCATCTGATTGCCACTAAGGTTGCGGAGGTCCTTGAACAGAATCGCTTCCCGCTTTTGGTTTCTGACCGCAAAGATCACCTTGAGCTTTTGGAGCAGTTGGTTAAAAAAATGCATCCTGATGTGGAGATCGTTGTCCTTGAGGGAACTCTTACGAATAAGCAACGTCGTGGGTCTCTTGCTCGAATCGCAGAGCTGAGATTAACCAAAAAGAAAGTGATACTGATGGCTACAGCATCGTTGATCGGTGAAGGATTCGACTTGCCTGAACTGGACACACTTATTTTCTCAACACCGCTTTCTTTTGAAGGCCGACTCATTCAGTACGCAGGACGGATACATCGAGAGTACGAGAGCAAAAAGTCCGCGCAAATCGTTGATTTTGTCGATTCATACAGCGCAATGTTTCTCAAGATGTACCGTAGCCGCGTTTCAACTTATCGAAAGATGGGCTATCGCATCCATGAAGATGAGCGTCTCATTGGGCCACTGGCTTTGTATAGCCGATCAAGGCCAACGCTGGTGAACCCATGACATCAGTTTTGCCGTCACAACGAAAAAGTGATCACGGGTTCATGCAGCTCCAACACCCATGAGAGAACGTGATTAAACGTGATTGAAGAGAGTTGATGAATTCTGAGAGAGAAGCCCACTTCTCGGTTTAAGTTATTAACATTGCTTAGAAAAAAATAACCCTGCTCACTTGTAGTGGCAGGGTCGTCAAAGTTGGTGGACCTAGCCACTGGATAAACGAACACAACAATCATCACGATTTTATTGAACTTTCTCCGAGAACACAATCACGAATTTACGAGAAATGTGCCCCTTTATACGAAAAAGGACTTTCTATTCGAGATATAGAGGAGCGCACAGGAATACCGAAATCTACTGTTCGCGAAGCTCTTACCAAAAGCGGAATGTCACTGAGAAATTCTCTCAATGGAAATGCTCGCCATATAGATCGACTACATACTAAGCGCAGCGGGCACACACCATACGGTTATGCTTATCTTGATGGGCAGCTTCTCATTGACCCAAAAGAACAAATTATTGTCAGAAAAATTTTAAAGCTTCACCAATCAGGAATGTCTGGCAATGCCATTGCTTTCGAACTGAATCGCCAAAAGATTCCAAGTCGCACTGGCAAAACATGGCGACCATGTGTGGCCAGAAGAATCATCAAAGCCAACCAAACAAAGAAAACAAAAAAGTAGGGGAATCAAATGAATAGTCTTATCAAAATTGCAGTCGTATTGGCTTTTACTGCTGTCGCCAGTGGCAATCTACCCAAGATCATCAACCAAGTCCGCAAGGCTCAATTTCAACTCGTCATGGAGTCGAAGGCATCCAACTGGCCTAAGGCGATGCGTATGCCTAGCAGATAGTTGTACAAGACTGTGCAGAATGCGCATCAATCAGCATCTTAAGTCTCGATAGAAACTTTCGTTGGGATTATAGCTCGCTGGTGAGCGATTAAGTTAAAGTATTGAAATTCGCAAGATCAAATAAGGACACGCTCTAGTACAGCTGCCCTAGAATCAGCCTTGGATCGGGGTAAATTTGTAAAGCCATTTGTAAACCTAATGTGGAAACTACGCCTGGCATGTCACAACAATTTGGTCTGATGAGAGAAATCTGAATGTGAACATGAGGTGGCCATCCGCCATTTTCCGATCTACCTCCAACATGTGCAATCACATCTCCTTTTTTAAATGGCGCTCCTCTTCTCAGATCTTCAATCGACTGACGGCTTAGGTGTCCATAAAGCACCCAAAATCTTAGTTTTTTAATCTGATGAGACGTAATCAAAGTTTCGCCATAGTCACCCGAAGTAGCATTTATTGTTTTGCAAAATATTTTTCCGTCTAAGAAGGCATAGACGGGAGTACCTTCAGGCGCACCTATGTCAACCCCCATATGGACATCTCGCTTTAATTGATTGCATCTTTTGTCAAATAATTCAGTATTATACATATTGGGTCTTTGCTCATTATATTTACCGATCCCAAATGGATGCACTGCTGACCTATCTGAATTATTTCCGTTGGCAAAATCAAAAACTTCATATTGGTCTGGTAAGACAACGACAGGATGAAAATCAACATCGCCAAACAATTTAATTAAATTCAAAGATTTGTTCCCCATGAAAGGCACCACAAATTTTTGCGGGAAGTTTTTGCTCAATGAAGCAGCTGTTTTTTGAAAGACTTGAAATGTCCTGCTCAGTAAAAATAGAGGGCTCCGCTAGCAGATCGACTAGAACACCGTGAAATTTTGAGCCCAGTTTAAATTCACCAAAGCCATTTTTTAAATTCAGAAAATTTGCGGGATTCTTTGAAAAAATTTGCACGAGTCTTTGGCTCGTTATTTTGTTATTCTTCCACGCCTCAAAGAGAACTCGTAAAGTGGTCTCTAAGCCTAATGTTCCAAAGGATGCATGTTCGAAAGATCCCATCTTTTTTGAAAATTCGTGTGGCGCATGATCTGTCGCTACAAAATCTATGACCCCTTCTGTAAGCCCCTTCCAAAGAGCCTCTTGATCATTTTTAGATCGGATCGGAGGATTCATCTTGAAGGACGGGTTGTCTCCATCAATTGTTCCGGTATTGAAAAAGAGGTGGTGTGGGCTTACTTCAGCGGTAACACGAAGTCCTTCGGTTTTGGCGGCTTTTACGAGCTGAATTGTTTTGGCACAAGACACATGTAGAACATGGTACCGAGTTTTAGGATACTGCCTTAGCACACGCAAATCGCGCTCGACCATTTGCCACTCAGGCTCCTCAGGGTAAGGCTTCACCCCAAGTTTTTGTTGCACAGGCCCTGGCGCAAGTACGCCGCCGTGGCCAAGGTACTCGGCATGCTGCAGAAGTGGGATATTTAGATCTTGTAGTCTTGAGAAAGCTAAAGTCATAACCTCATCTTCTAAGACACCAAGGCCGTCATTGGTGAAGGCTACTACACCAGATCGAATCAAGTTTTCAAAATCGGTAAGCTCGGATGAGTTTAAATTTTTAGTAATTGCCGCAGTCCACAAAACCGAGACGCCATAGTTTTCTTCAAACTCTTGAACCTCAGCTTTCCCTTGGTTGAGCACTTCGACGCAGTCGATAGTAGGCTGGGTGTTTGGCATTGTTAACACAGCCGAGTAGCCTCCTTTCAGAGCAGCTAGCAAGCCCGTCGCGGCTGTTTCCTTTTGCTCTTGGCCAGGAACTCGCAAATGAGCTTGCACATCAACTCCCGACGGAAGGAGAGCTTTGCCGCCAAGGTCTATGACCGTGCCGACGTTCGCAATCTCAGACTTCATTTGTAGAATACGTCCGTCCTTAATCAAAAGATCCATTTTTTTTGGTTCATGATCGGACGACCACACGCTGGCATTTTTTAAAACATAGAGGCAACAGTTTTTTTTCTTCATCAAACTCTTTCAAATTTTTCCGGGCGTAAAATCGAAATATCAGTTGAGTAAGTGATTAGGGAATAATTTTCGAAAAACTGCTCTGCTAGTGCTGTCATAATTTTTAAGGCCAATTGTTGCTCTACGACAATTTCGATTTTTGATTTTAAATCAGGAATTTCGCCACTGCTTTTTTCTCCGCTGCCCTGACCCCTGACTTCTGTGACAGTGAAGCCTGTGGCGCCAAGGTTTTGACTAATGGTCAAAATACTTGAGCTTAAAACGGGCTCGCAAATAATAGTGACAAGTTTAAAATTGATGAGTTTCATATTCTCTCCTTACCCAGCAAGCCATTCGGCGAATTTAAAAAACAATGGAATTCCTACGACCAAATTAAATGGAAAAGTTACGGCTAAACTCGCAGTTAGATAATAAGTGGGGTTAGCCTCGGGCAAGGTCATGCGAACCGCAGGTGGTGCTGCGATATAAGATGCACTCGCTGCCATCGCTCCAAGCACCGTAGCACCTCCGACAGAAAGACCAGACCAGTCACCAAGAAAAACACCCAATGCACCATGAAGAATAGGTATCAATATTCCAAGTGATATAAGAGGTAATCCTACTTTTTTAAGATCAGAAAGTCTGGCGCCTGCGACAATCCCCATCTCTAAAAGAAACAATACGAGTGCGCCCTTAAAACCTGTTTCAAAAAATGGCTTTACGGGCTCGTAGGCTTTTGCTCCCATAAGAAGACCTATGACCAAACCTCCAACCAGCAAAATCATAGAACGACCAGTAAGAATTTCATGAAAGATGGCAGATTTAGTTTTTTTATCGCCACTTGATATTGATGAATTATTTTTTGCTCGCTTCAGCGCGCCTATGGCTAGTGCGATATGAATGCCGGGACTTTCTAGTAGAGTTAAGAGCGTCGGCATAAACCCCTCTGCCGTTTTCCCCATTTGTTCGATGAATTGATTTGCCGCAATGAATGTGACCGCAGAAACTGAACCGTAGTGTGCGGCCAACGCAGCCGCATCGATCTGTCCAAATCGTCCCAGTTTTCGCATGATTATATAGGCCGAGATTGGAGTAACGCATCCTAAAACAATAGTTGCAAAAGCCGGCCAAGCAATGACTTGAAAAGTACTTTCCGACAGCTCGACTCCGCCTTTTAATCCAATCGCCAATAAAAGATAGATGGTTAATGAAGAATAGAGATCTTTTGGCAGACTCAGTTCGCTCTTCATTAATTTTGTTACAATTCCAAGGAGAAACGCTAACACTATGGGTGATAATAAGTTTGTTCTTAAGATTTCGAATGCTGTCAAAGTTCAGTCCTTCAATTTCAAGGGTTACACAATTCACATTCAGACGGGTCAAGTTTAGTTTGACCATCAGGTCTTGGCCGCTCTTCTTTTGTTCTGCACCGCGGACAGGCGAACAATACGGCTTTAGCAATTCGACTAGGCACTCCACAATCACCACACGGAAGGCCAGGAACTCCTTCGACAACTGCAAACCCTGGATACGCGCAAGCCGGACAAAGTGAGATAAGACTTTCGATTAACTTTCTTCCAGCTTTATGAATCGCGTCTCTGCGGGAAGCATTATGACAAGCCCGCAGATCGGTCATTAGAACAACCCGCGCAGTTTTTGAGGCGACAAAGCAATCAAGCATTGCTTGCCCCACTACTCGCTCTGTATGAAGTCCCTTAAAGAGCGGTGTTAACAAACCCTCAGGGTGCACGATCACCCCATGATCGGGGAACTTAATTTCTTTTAAAAATGCTCGAAAATCGTCGCGGGGTCCCAGTATTTTTTCTGCGTGAATTGGATCTGTCGCCAAATATTCGGCATAAATTTCGCCCCCTGTTTCGCGGTCCCATAATAGAAGTGACTCAAGATCTGTTTGTATAAAACCAATTATCGGATGCGGGCCGAAACTGCCTTCGCTGGCAAGAATCAATTGAGCTTCAGAGTATTGGTCCGCAGCCGCTTTTATTTTCTTCCTTAAAGTTTCCAGAACCGATCCCGTGCGTTCTACTTCGCCTGAGAAAGTGCCAAACTCATCGGTATCAACGGGTACCGCAATACAGTTGATACCAAGTTCAGCCAATAATGGTTTAAGAATCGCTTCTTTGCCATGCTTTGTCGCAAAGTAAAATGTCTTGCCATGAAATGGATGTGGGACCGCAACTGTCATAACCTTAATATCGCCAAATTCGTCCACACCGTAAAACATATAAAATATTTGAAATTAATCTGTTAAACAGATAAGTTAGTGGGCGTGGAATGGCTCAACTATCATCATCTCTACTACTTTTGGACCGTAGCTAAAGAACAAAGCTTCACTAAAGCGGCTTTGAAATTGCGGATTGCACAATCGGCCGTAAGCTTTCAAGTAGCGCAGCTTGAGGATTTTTTAGGAAAGAAGCTGATCCAGCGCTCAACCTCAAAAAAACTGGTCCTTACCGAAGAAGGCCAGATTGTTTTTAATCAGGCCGAAGAGATCTTTCGGCAAGGCAAAGAGCTTGTCGATGGTCTCAAAGAGGGCGGAATTCAATCCACACTAAGAGTCGGCATGTCGAAGCCACAGGGCTTGATATTTTCTGTCCCTCAGTGAAGATAGAATCCGTTTCAGTTAATGGCCAGTTTGCAAGATCGTGCATCTGTCCGCTGCGAGCTAACTTCAAAGCATCATGAAGACGGCATTAAAGATGTCCTCAATTTCCTTTAAAGCTTTTTGAGAATCGGACACAAATAACTCAAAAACCTCCAATAAATAGTTGTCGCTTTTCGTATTTTCAAAAGTAACTTTGCTTGTGACGTCCAATTTTGACTTCACCTTATCCCAGTCTGAAGCCTCTAAGTCGAATCCAATCCCGAAACCATCTCCCTTGGGATGATGAATAGTTCGGACTTGATAGTTTAACGTACTATCAAGCTGAACTCCTGATTTGACTCGACTTCTGATTTCATTGACGACTCTATGCGAGTAGATATTTTTAAACTCAGTTGCTTTAGCATCAAATTGTTCTTTTGATTTCCAATTATATGCTGGTTCTTTTGGCAAAAAGAGGGATTGCCTAAAGGCATAAGCTGTATTTAAAAAATTAAAAACGTGAAAATTGATTCTATCGTAAAACATCACGATAGATTCTGCTGCCGGAGCCCCGTTGCCATCAGGTGCTATTGATTTCATCTCGGATTTTATCAACTCTATATGATGTTTAAGATATCCATGTAATCGCCACCACTGTTTCAGAAGATGTAGCTCTTCAAATGAATTTTGAATCCTTTGATTAAGCTCAAATTCCTTATCAAGCTTATCAAAGACCTCTCCTTTGTCCTCGTTAGACATTTCGATACAACCCCACAGTTTTCCAATTATTCTGACATGCAAATTGCTGATGATCAAATCATTCAAGCCTCTCACAAGACTCTCTCATTTCTCACAGTCATCTCTCACGCATGAGAGAACCTTCACTCTGCGGCAAAACTTAGCCCGAATCAGTGATTCTTAAATCATTTTAAAAACTTGCTTCATTTTTTCCTCGCCAACTGAGTGATCTGAAAACTTTGGCACAAGCTTGCTTTTGAGTCCTCCTGTGAAACGAAAACGAAAGGAGGATTTATGGATGGCTACTTCAAGCCAAAGTTTAGAAACCAAAGAAAAGAGCTTCACGCTCTGGAGCTGGATGATTGCGACTTCATCCCTGATGACGAAGTGACTTCCTATCGCATTGTCGGACGCAAACGCGTTTGCCCTCGATGTGGTGGGGTTACTCATCTTCAGACAGAAGCCCCTTATTGCTCTTACTGCAATTGGGACTCACTTGAAGATCAGACAAACTACCAAATGGACTGACGATGAAACTACTAAACTTATTAAAACTATTTGCGAGCAAATCTGATGAAAGAATTTATCAAGTTAGAAATGGAAATCATGCGGAGTGGATCACTCTGGATGAATTGATGAAAAGAAACAAAGAAAAATATTTTTACCAAAACCTATTAGGAGAAAACAAACATGAAAGCATTGAAAGAAGTTTTAGATACTCAAATGGAAAAGATGAAGCCAACCAAATTCTATCGGTTTCAACTCTTCGTGGAAGGCACTGAAAGTGGTTCTAAAAAGAAAACTGTAGGCATGGCCTATTTAAAAGAGGGCCAAGGCATTTACACGCTTCGCCTTTGGACGCTGTTGGAAGATAAGTTCTTTCTTCTGCCGAGCAAAGACGACTCGTCCAAATATCTATTGATGACCAGAGAGCCCAATAAATCTGGCTCAAGCAAAAACAAATACTTTTGGAACATCGTCGGCAACGCCAAAGTTCTATCAGGAAAAAACGTGATCGAGCTAAATTTCGATCTTCTAGAAAAGAAAATCTATATGAGCATTTTCCCTGAGGAATCAGCAACCTCTAGGGGACTTCCAGTTTTAGAGGCAGCTTAAATTTTATTATTTGCGCAACTCTTTGAGGGCCACAAAACAGATTTAGAAGGAGAACAAAAATGAATAAGAAACAAATGGTACTGACATTGGCATTGGTCGCCGCAGTAGGAGCCTTAATGCCTGAGCTTGCTCACGCAGGACTAGAGACAAGTTTGATGGGCATTAAATCAAAGCTTACGGGAGTTATCCTCCCTCTGCTCTCGGTGATCGGGATTGCGATTGCTGGGATTTCTTTCTTCACCGGAAATCCAAATGCAAAACAGCACATCGCTTACGCCATCATCGGTTGTATTATCGGCTTTGGCGCACAAGGGATTGTGGACTTTATCGCTCAAACTGTTCGCTAAGGAGGAACAATGGAAGAAGAAGGCCTCATCACAACCAGAGTGCCTCGCGCACTAGAAATGAAAAGCAAACTATTTGGATATGAACTCCCAGATTTGCTTCTCATTTTCTTCAATCTTGCGATTACAAACTTGGTGTTTGGTGGGACTTCCTTTCGGTATCCGCTTGTGTGGGGAACAACGCTGGGATTGGCGTTGTTCCTTCACTTTGCAAAGAAAGGTCGGCCCGACAACTACGTTCAACATTTAGGCGAGTTTTTAATTCGTCCTGCCTACTATGCAGCAGGAGGAGTAGATCGCCATTATCGAAAATTTAAGGGACAGGTGAAATATGTTTCAAAAGAAAAACGCTGAAGCCACTTTGTGTGAAGAACTCCCGTATTGGGAGTTTCAGGATAAACCAAGACCGCATTTAATTTTAAATGATGGCTCATTGGTGGCAGGAATCAGACTCTCACTACTCGATATTGAGTGCTTTGATGATAGTGAGGCCAATCAACTTGCGATGAGATTGCGCGGAGTTTTGAACTCAATTTCAGAAAACACTACTGTGCAGTTTTGCTTATCAGTTGGCTCTGACTACTCCAACATGATTCAAAAACACGCTGATGGGAAGAATCAGTCTATTCATCCGCTTGTGGCAAGTATTGCTGACTTCAGAGAGAAAAAGCTCACAGATGCACTAGAAGATTCAGAGCTTTATCGGCCTGAATTGTCCATTTACTTACGCACGCAAATGGTTGATGGAAAAAAGCTAAGTTTCCTAAATAAGCAGGAAGACTTTTCTGATAATGCCGCCAAGTCATACGACGAAACTCTCGAAATCCTCTTTCAAAATGTGGACACACTCGTTTCATCGTTTACTTCGATTGGTCTGCGTGGTCGGTCTTTAGACGTGGTTGAAATGCAATCGCATATCTATGGCATTTTGAATCCCAAGCGATCAAAAACTGAGCCTACACCAACGATTAAGACCCCGAGCAGTGATAATCTTGAACTTGAAACACTAGAGTCAATGGAATGGCTTGCCGAACAGTCACCACGGGAGCAAATGGTTTTTGGGGATTTGATCTTAGGCTTTGAGCAATTCACGTTGGATTCACAGCACCACAGGATCATTACGCTGAAGACTTTGCCAGAAGTGACTTTTGCTGGTCAGCTTTCGACATTTCTTCGGATGCCGTTTCATTATGACTTAATGCTGACTTTTGAGGTGCCAAGTCAGTCGGATGAAATGAATAAACTCAACCAAAAACGCAAAATGGCCCACTCACTTGCAGCAACATCAGGAAACAAGGCCAGTGACCTTGAAAGTGAAACAAAGCTTTCCTCCACCGAAGAATTGATCCGAGAATTGCTAAGTACAGGTCAGAGAATTTATGCAGCTCAAATGAGTCTTATTCTTCGTGCCCCTGCAACTGATGAGGGAAATAAAAAGCTCAATCGACAAGTGCGTGAAGTGCTTTCTCGCTTTCGTTCTCTTCAAGGCGCGGAGGGCCTAGAGGAAACTGTCGGTTCTTGGAAGGTTTTTAAAGGCAATCTTCCGGCGGCTCCTTTTAAGCTAGAGCGTGCTAAGAAATTTAAGACCAATAACTTGGTTGATTTCATCCCGATCTATGGGCCACGCGAAGGCGACGACGATCCTGCTGTGATTTTTAGAAATCGTCTTAACGGACTTGTAAGCTTTAATCCCTTTGATCCAAAACTCACAAACTACAATGCGCTGGTAACTGGTTCTTCAGGTGCGGGGAAAAGTTTTTTGAATAACTGCATCTTGGCCCAAGAATTGGTCCGAGGTCTTCGTGTGTTTATTATTGATATTGGCGGTTCCTACAAGAAGCTAACCGAGGCCCTTGGTGGTCAGTATTTAGAAATGGATTTATCCGATCAATATAGACTGAATCCATTTGATATTCCCAATCCAAGTGAAGAACCAGGCAATCAAAAGCTGAAGTCCTTACTAGCAGTGATTGAAAGCATGGTGGTTGAAGACGAGCGAAGTAAACTCTCAAAGCTCGACCGCGTTTTGGTTGAAAAGGCCATCATTGAACTCTACGAGGAAAAACGAAAATCAAATGCCGTTCCCGTAATGTCAGACTTGTCGGAAAAGCTTGCCAAAAGCAAAGAGCCTACGATGGTGGATATTTCTAAGGTTCTCTTCATGTGGACAGGAAGCCGCCCTTACGGAAAGTTGCTTGATGGAATGGGATCACTCAGAACCGATACGCCCATTTGCACGTTTGATCTAAAAGGTCTTTCTAATTACCCCGACCTCCAAAGTGTGATGATCTTGATTCTTACAGACTTCATTCTTAGTCAGGTGGAACAAGATAAGGTGAATAAAAAGCGCATTATTTTGGATGAGGCTTGGCAGCTTTTGAAATCAAACGCTGCCGCTGGATTTATGGAGTATTGCGCTCGAACGCTTCGTAAAACTGGTTCAGGAATCACCTTCATCACTCAAGGTGTAGAAGAAATTGTTGAGAGTCCCATCGGCCCAGCGATTATGAACAACACCGCGACGAAGTTCATTCTTCTTCAGCGTGGTGATTCAGAAATTCTAAAAAATGCCCTCAAGCTCAATACTCAAGAGCTAAGGCTGATCTATTCACTTGAACAACGCAAAGGTGAATTTTCTGAAGGCTTTATGATTGAAGGAGATCATCGCCAAGTGATTCGCATTTATCCGAGTCCGTTTGAGTATTGGCTTTCAACTTCAGATGCCTACGACAACAGGCACATTCAAGAGTTGCGCGATAAGGGACTCACACTAGTTGAAGCCATTGAAGAAGCCGCAAGGGTTTACCCCAACGGCATTGCACAGGGTGGGCTGGATACGGGGGCAGCATGAAAAAGAAAATTGTAGCCGTTTTTTTGGCGCTTACATTGATTGTACCGCGTCCTGCAAAGGCTGACTTATTTGGTGGCGATG
>FRDC01003164.1_pt1 | contig 30512 bp, 30 predicted proteins | sample 1106171 | NCBI WGS metagenome assembly FRDC01 (sample SAMEA3930566, study PRJEB13176) | freshwater metagenome | biome: Drinking water system; feature: drinking water; material: water | place: Singapore | collected 2014-12-20 | reverse complement strand
CGGGGTCAGGCCAGTCGATAGCGGAAATACCACATTTTGTGGTAGAACTCAAGCATGCCATTGACTCAATGTGATATTTTTCAAAGTTGGTATACCCCGAATTTGACCCAGCAATCACCGGGTAATCACCGTTCCCGGCATTTTCGAGCAAAATGCAGCAGCGTTACGAAATGCGCGAGTTGCCAGTTCGAAAGCGCTCTCTGACTTACGGCCGTGATCGCATATGTTGGATGTAGGGACCCGCGATCACGTCGAACCTGACCTGCAGATACGCTGCATACAGTGACAGATCTATTTCGCACGCAGACAGCGCGCTGCGTTGGAGTCTCTCGGCCTATCCTGGATCGAGCAGAACTTGCTGCGTCGATTCAAAACTGGGTTCGAACCGTCACGCCATAAGTTCGCGGTTCGGCAAAATTCGCGGCGCGAGCGAGCCCTGCGGGGCCAGCGGCCGAGAGTCCCCTCAACGGAACATTGAAGGTCGTGCTTCGCGTCAACGCATTTGTGATGTTATTACCGAAGAACTCGATCCGCCAGCGCCCGTCCTGGCTGCCGATGCCCGCTCGAAGGTTTAACTTGATGTTGCCGTCCTGAACGTCGAACGGGTTGACAAAAGTGCCGCCTGCAACCGCCAATGGATCGGGAGTGCCAACTCCGGCACCGAACGGAACGACGCGCTGGGTTGATGTCCGTCGATCGGATTCCATCCGCACCGATCCGTTGATCCCGAACATGAGTGAATTCCCGAGTTCGCGGTTGTAATCGAATCCGGCAACAACAACATATTTGGACGAATTCGTAAGCGACGATCCACACAAGAGGCGGACAGTAGCAAATTGCGCGGTCAGCGGCAAGTCACCTGCGCAGTCCTGGGGATAGGAGGCATCTGTATAAGTCAGCGATGCGTTCGCCGAAAACCTCGGCGAAACCCTTGCATTCAGCTCCAATTCGAAACCTTTGCTTGCTGCTTTAGGGACATTAAAGGTGATAAATTGCACACCCGTAAATTCAAGGACCTGGAAGTTGGAAAGGTCTTGCTTGAATATTGCCAAATTGGCGGTCAATCGGTTGTCGAGCCACTTCGTCTTCAAACCGAACTCATAGGAATCGACTGTTTCCGATTCAAATTGCGGGCTTGCAGGAGCGGCAGTCGGCGATGCTTGAGCGGCCGCTGTTGGATCGAGGTTGAAACCACCCGACTTGTACCCGTGGGTGAAGCTAAGATAGCTATTGATGTTGTCGGCCGGCTCCCACGTCAGCTTGGCGGTGTATACCAGTTCCTCATCCTTAAATGTCTGGGAGAATTCGCGCGGCGTTCCGATCCCGTTATTCACCACCCTGGCAGCGAAAGGGAAGCAGGCCAAACCGACGACAGCACCGCGCGCTGCGGTTGGAAGCAGGTTCAAAGTGGGATTGGCCCGTGTCGCGTCACAGGCTGTGGACCGGGCGGACAATTGTTCGAACGATCCATCTTTCTCGTCGATCGAATAGCGAGCTCCAACATTGAGCTTGAATCGATCTGTCAATGCCAGGGTGTTGTTGGTGAAAAGCGAAAAATTGGTCGCTTGTTGGCGAAACAGATTGTTCGCGAAATCCCCAGCCGCGTTGTTGTTCTGGGCGAGAACGAGTGCAGGATTGGGGCCGAAAGCCGTGATCCCGGCCGCACGAAGGGTCACGCTGTTGTAGCGCTGAAAATCGGCTCCCAGAGTCATCGACTGGAGTTCGCGGATGCGCTCGTCAAGATAATAGGCACCAATCAGATATTGCAACCGATCATCCCAAGCCGCGCCGGACAAGCGCACCTCCTGCGAAAAGGTGCTTAAGCGGGAACGCACCGGGAGCGCGCTGCCGGTGGACGTGGCACCGCGATCCGACGTCGAAAACACCGCCAGATTGGTAAAGTCGCTGTTGGCGACAGGTGTTGCAGTCGACTGGCGATAAGCGGTGATTGAAACCAGATCGGCATTGCCAATGCGCCAATCGAGTTGGCCGGAGAAACCGAATTGTTCGAAGCGATCGCGTTGACCTTCGGAATTGCTGGTGAGTGTGGTTACAGCAGTCGGCCCGCTTGCAGCAATGCCACCGCCGACGGGCAGACCCACGACCGGATATAACCCGGCAATACTGGTGTCTTGTACGACGATAGGATCGCAGCAGTTTTCGTCCGTTTGCGAATAGTCCGCGATGAGACGAAAGCTGACATCGGCATTCGGCTCAAACAGCAACTGCCCACGAACCAGATAGCGGTTACGGTCGTTGCTTTCGACGCCCGAAGGGTTGGAACTGGTAACATAGCCATCGCGTTTGCGGTAAGCTGCCGAAAGCCTGATCGCCAATCGATCCTGCACGAGAGGACCCGAAATGCCGCCTTGCAGGTTGAAAAGATCGTAATTGCCATAGGTGGCGTTGGCATAACCCTCAAATCGGGTCAGATTGGGCTTTGCGGTCCTGATACTGATTGCTCCGGCCGAGGTGTTGCGCCCAAACAACGTCCCCTGCGGACCGCGCAGCAGTTCCAGTTGCTCTACGTCGAGCAAGTCGCCCAGCGCCACGGACGGCCTGCTGAGATAAACGCCATCAAGGAATATCCCGACAGCGCTTTCCAAGCCCGTGTTGTTGCCGGTCGTGCCGACCCCGCGGATGCGAATGGTCGTGCCACCGCTCTCGGAATTAGAGTTATTGACCGAGAAACTGGGCGACACGGAGCCGAGGTCGCGAAGGTCCTTTACGCCCGACCTTTCGAGTGTTTCGGCAGAGAAGGCCGTAACGGCAATGGGAACGTCCTGCAAATTCTCGCTTCGCAATGTCGCCGTAACAATGATCTCATCATCCGGCGCTGCGGAAGAATTGTCTTGCGCAGTTGTGCCCTGTGCATTCGCTGGCGAGGCCAAGGCAATCGCAACGAGGCTGGCGCCAACTAGTGCTTGTTTCAGTGCCATGCTGTCCCCCTCCCGACTTTAGTCTAGATTCCGAAGCATGCCAACTTAATACGGCACTGTCAATGCCAATATATGCATGGAGACCTGACGCACTGAGACGTTGTCGGCCCTGCGTACGTCGCATCTGATATAATGTTCGGTGCTTCGCTGAAAGTGGGACTTCAAACGATTCGCATCTCAGATAATTGGCATATATAGAGCCACATAATGACGTGCGATGGGGATCAGGTCACGATGATTCTAGCGGATTCCGGACTGATCCCGGTCAACATCGCGACCTGCGAGGACCAATACCAGCCACCCCGCAATCATGCCTCCAATCGCCAACGTTTGACCGTAGGCAATCGTGGCTGAGGTCGCTTGATTGAGATGTGTCAGAATCGAATATGCTGACGAGCCGGCAAGGAAGAACGGGGGGGCAAAACGAGCCCTTTGCGCGCCCGTGTTCATGAAGGTTGCGCATGCAATCGTCGCCATCGAATGCATGAACTGCAGTTGTGCGGCGAGCTGAAGGTTGTCGAATTGCACCGGGTTGCCCGACCGCACACCGATAAGCGCCACGACCGAAATGAGTGCATTGATCGCAGCAAGCCGCATCCACATACGACGCGTCCACCAAGGCGACTTTGGCTCTCCGGGTTCGAGGAAGGTCATGACAGGCCGCTTGGCCGCGCGGCAAAATAGAGGTGAGCGATGTGAGATCCGCCCGTGTGCACGGTGCAGCTTCCTCGCGGGCTGGCCACATAGTGACCCGGGAACTGGCCGCGAAGAGGATCGCGCGCGAAGAACCAGTTGCCGCGCAGTTCAAGGCGCAACACATCGCCGCAGCGGAACCGGGTAGCGTGTTCACGCAGCTCAATCGACAGCGGCACGATTTCGCCAGGCATCAATGGCTCCGCGCGGGTTGAGAGATGTACAGGTTGAACCAGGCTGGCACGCTTCGGATCGAGTTCGCGATGGGCAGCGCGCTGCCAGCCCTTGCTCACGATATCGCGGGCGAAGCCGAAGCTGCCTTCGAAGTGGATCTCCACGCCACGGCGGAATTTGCGGACGCCTGCAAACATGTTCATGTCGCCACCGTCGGCCAATGAGACGGGGACATGAAGAGCCATCGGACCAATTATGTCGATGTCTTCGTCCACCGTCCAATCGAAGGTGAGGCCATTGCCGCGCAAGCGGAAACTGGTGCTCGATTCGTGAGGAGGCGTGGGATACAAGCGCTGCGATACCGCATCGAGATACAGGCTTCGCCACTGCACATCGTCTGGCGGCCATGCTCTCTCTCGGGTTACTACCGCCGGTTGCCGACCGGTATCGTGGACGGCAAGGCGAACAGGGGGTTCCGCGTCCCAGCCATTGTCCGCGCCTTTGAGGAAATGATCGAAAAACCGTTGCTGATGATCGAGCGCATCTGCCCCATAGAAGCTGCTCCATTTGCCGCCGCGATGGGTATAGACCCACTTCTGCCGTGAGGCCGCGCGAGCAAACGCATTGAACGATCCGCGTGTGTGCAGCGAATGGTCGGAAAAGCTCGCGCACACCAGCATCGGGGTTTCGATCCGCTCGATGGCCGCGACGCGCTGCTGCCAGAAGCCATCGAAATCGGGACGATTGCCCGCTTCGTGCTTCAGGTTTGTCCGGGTTCGGGCCTTGCCGGACTCGTGAAACCACAAGGTGCTAAAGCCGTCTTCGTGTACGCCGCCAGGAAAAGCAAAGTCGTGATAGAGGTCGTTGATTCCTTCCCACGGGCAGATCGCAGCGAGGGCAGGCGGACGCTGTGCGGCGGCGAAATACTGGCTAATGGCCAGATAAGACACGCCGCATAACCCGACCTTGCCTGACGACCAGGGCTGCGCCGCGGCCCAGGCGATCAGTTCCGCATAGTCTTCGCCTTCCAGTTCGCTTAGAAATTCGCCTATGCCTTCTGACGCACCGCTGCCACGCAAATCGCAATTGATAACGGCATATCCGCGCGGCACCCAATAGCCCGGATCGGGCGCTTCCCATGTCGTCAGCGCGGAAAAGCTGACCGGATCGGGCTGCGGAAATATACGGTACTGGAATGGCGGCTTCCAGCCCGCACCGTCCCTTTTGGGCAGTAGGTCCTTACCATAGGGGTGCGCCGACATGATAACCGGAACCCGCGTCTCACCTTCGCCGTGAGGCCTAAAGATATTGATCCGCAGCGTAACACCATCGCGCATCACCACGGGAACATTCCATTCAGCGATAATGCCCTTTGGCGGCGGCGTGACCGAAACATCGGGCCGAAAAGCGTTGACCAGTCGTCGCCACGCCCATTGCCAAGCCGGCCGACGCTCGATGGGTGAAGTCGAGGTCATGTGAACTTGCGTGTCGCGCCCAGATCAGTTCGCCCAATAGACATAATCCTGATCCTTGTTCCACGGCACGTTCAGCGGCACGTCGATGCGGATCGGCCCTTCGATAAGGCCCGGCCATAGCGGCTTCGGCATGGCGGCATTGTGGCGTTCAAGCATTGCGAGCAGCTCTGCCACCCGCTGCGGCTCACGAGCTGCAAGATTGGTCTTTTCGGTTGGGTCGACTGCAAGGTTGAAAAGCCAGACCTTGCTGGGGCGCTTTGACACTTGCAGCTTCCAGTCACCCGCGCGAATGGCGCGATAGTCGCCCGAACGCCAATAAAGTGCTTCGCGCTGCGGTTCGCCTGCGAGCAGATCGAGGCTGTCCATGGGCCGGTCACTAGGAAGTGTCGCCCCCGCCGCGGCTGCGATGGTGGCGAAGACGTCAAGATGATGGGCCGGTCGCTGGCGGACGCTGCCGGGAGCGATGCGCCCCGGCCAGCGCGCCATGAAAGGCACCCGGATTCCACCCTCGAAAAAGGTTGCTTTCCAGCCGCGATAGGGCGCGTTGAGATCGGGAATGCCCGCATACCACGCCCCTCCATTGTCGCTGGTGAAGATGACGAGCGTGTTGTCATCAAGGCCGGTCGCTTCAAGCTTGGCGAGCACGTCGCCCACCCGCCGGTCGAGTTGGCGGATCATTGCGCCATAGACACGCTGTGTGTGATCCTTGATTTGCGGGAGTGCGTCATAGTCGCTCTTGAGCGCTTGGAGTGGCGTGTGTGGAGCGGTGTATGACAGATACAGGAAAAAGGGCCTGTTGCGGTTCGCCTCAATTGCTTCGAGCGCTTGATCGGTGAAAAAGTCGGTCAGATGACCTTTGGGTCGAAAGCGCTGCTCGTTGCCCCAATGGACAGCATAGGGCGAATTGGCCCAAATGAACCTGTCGATCGGATCCCATGGCAATTGCGCGCCTACGCCCTCGGGATCGTCGCGATCCATGAACATGCCGCCACCGGCAAGGATTGCAAGGCTTTCATCAAAGCCCTGCGCGACTGGCTGCAATGTTGCGGCTTCGCCGAGATGCCATTTCCCGATATGGATATTGTGATAGCCGCGCGTTTTCAACGCTTCAGCAATCGTGATCTGGTCGGCAGGGACACCCTGATCGGGATAGTCGGGAAGGTCTTTGTTGAGCTCTTCATGATAAATCGTCGGCAGCGGACCACTTTGGCTCGCATGAGCCAAATTTCCGGCAAAAGCGGCAGGCACCGCGGTAAATTCGAACCCGAAGCGGGTTGGATAGCGCCCCGTCATCAGCGCGGCGCGCGAGGGCGAACAGGTCGCATTGCCAGCATAGCCCTGCACGAAGTTCACACCCTCGCGTCCGATCCGATCGATATTGGGGGTCGGCACGGCACCTCCAGCGACGCCCCTGCCAGTCAGGGTGATGTCGTTGATTCCCAGATCATCCGTGACAATCAACACGATGTTGGGTGGTCGTTGTCCCTGATGCGCCTGACCTGGACCGCGGCTCCACACAATGTCGCGTTCCGGCGCAATCGGCCTTCGCCATTCGGCAAGGATACCGGGCAAATAGATCTTATACTGCTGAAACAGAGCGTAGCCGCCCGCCAGCAACAACCCTGCTATCCCCAAGGCTACCCAACGCTTGCCAATCGCCATCGCCACGATCCTTTAGAATGACAATATTTGCGCCTGTGCTGGCGGTATCCGACCTGCCGCCATCGCTTCATATTGCGACTTCACTGCTTCGCTGCCCGAATGACGGACGATTTCGATCATGCCCTCCACCTTGGGCAGGAATTCCAGATTGGCCTTCTCGATCCTTCGCATAATTTCGCCCGGCCCCCAATCGGCCTCGCGTTTGAGCACCTGGCCAGGCGCAAAGAAGAAATTGGGAGGAGGCCCCGGCAGCGTATCCCGGTTTCGCGGCGCATCCCAATGGGTTGCCCCTACGCCAATACTCGCTTTTAGATTGTCGCGGAAATGCCGGTGGATGGTCGCAACCAAGGGACCATCGCCCGACATGTCGACGAAGACTGAGGGTGTCTTGGATGCAAGCGTGGTTACAACATCATAGCCTACCACCTGATCGTAGAAATCCATGTCGCGTAAAAATGACATGTTGCCGAGGGAAGTAAGGCCGACAAGCCGAACCGACCGCGAAGCCAACTGTCCGACATAGAAAGCCGTCCCAAGCGCGGTTTTGGACGAGGCACTCGCAACGATGACCTGTTCGGCACCGAAAAAGTCGTTGTCCTCCAGATAATCAGCCAGCACATATCCGGTGAAGAGCAGTGGAAAGAGGACCGAGCGCGCATCGGCTGCCGCCTTGAGCTCGGGCGGATCATTGTCGGTGCGTTGATAACGGTTGTACAACTCGGGAAGCGTTTGGCGATGTGCCGCACCATCGATGAAGCTGCCCGCCGACACTGATGTGGGGTGCATCACGACATGCGACGCCATGGGCAGAAAGCCCCAGAACCCGCTGCCGACAGGAATGTCTGCAGAGCGTGACTCGATAACCTCGGCAAAGCCCCAGACCGGCACGATGCCCCATTCAGAGCCTTCGACCGGGAAAAATTTCCAGTAGCCGATCATGTCCCCTGACAGGGCATAAGTAACATTGTTTGCGGTGAGCCCGAACGAACCGGTTTTGACCAATACTTCCCCATCGGACAGCGCAGGCGGCTCGAACTGTTCGAGGCGCGACTGGCCAAAATCCGTGCGGTTCACGAGCAGGCGGGTGGCGGTCATGGTTATAGGCTCCGGTCAGAAGTGGAATGGGCGGTCGTAACGTTGCGCAGCGACAGCCACAGGAAGAAAAGTATCAACGGCACGGCAATCAGGCTGCCATATTGCCCGGGCGGGTGTTCGCCGCTCGCCGGTATATGCGACACGAAGGCAGACCAGCTGAGCAAGGCGCGCTCCATCAAGCTCAGCACGAGCAACAGGGGCACAAGAGAGCGGTAGCGAAGCGCCACGACAATCATCGTGATCCCGTGGGCAAGCTGGGTCGCCCCGGCCCAGGCAAACAGGGCTATGATCCGCTGGCCTCCCTGGCTTAGGTCGATTCCGGCAATTGTGCCTGCGCCGCCGTCGGGCGCGAAGCTGTGGATCGAACCGCCCACGCACCAGCCAAACCCGAGGAGCGCCAGAAACCAGGCAGAAGACTGCGAGCCCGCGTAATGCTGGTTGGTGCTGGGGGGCAGAAGCGAATTCATGCGGCGATCTCCAATGACAAATGAAGCAGAGCGGCAATCAATGCCAAAAGCAGGCCAACTGTTACGCGGGGACTCGCGTAGAGCGACAGGATGCGTTGCGTTGGAAAGGAGAAGGTGACAGGGGTTGCGAGCAGCTTTTCAGGATGTGCCGCGATGAAGGCTGGATCGTCCACCAGTCGGATCAGATCACGGCGGCTGCGATAACGCATCAGCCCGAACACCGACCAGCCCGGATCTGGCGCGCAGTTCCACGCATCAACATAGCCCCCAACCTTTCGCGCCACCATGCCCGGATGGCCCCCATTGCGCAGAAGGACGCCACGAAATCGGTTTGAATAACGCGTGATCATCTCGACGCCTGCTATCATGTGTCCGGTCGCGGGGTCTCGTAATTGTCCCTGCTCGATCTTGACGAGATTGAGCATGACAAATTCGCGGCCATCATCGGCTTCCAGAAAGGCGCGAAAGCTGGCGGGATCGTTTCCTGTCGCGGCCATGCGCGAGGCGGCAGCGGCCATGAAGCGGTCGATCTCTACCGGGGTCAATGGACCGCGCCAGCCATCATACCACAGGCGGAACAACAAATAGAGCAGCGCCATACCGCCCCAGATTCCCCATCCCATTGCGGCTCATCTCCCTCTTGACCAAATGAATTGCTTATGGTTATGGCATCTATAGTGTCATAATATGGAGTATGCAAGCGATGAAGACGGTAGAGGAAGTGACGGCGCGCATGGCCGAAGCCAAGGCAGTGGTGGCTGGCAAGCGGTTGCGATTCGATTTTGGCGAGGAAGGCAGCATCTATCTTGATGGTGTCGCCGAGGAAGTCAGCAACGGGGACGGCGTTGCCGATACCACCGTGCGTGTCTCATTCTCGGATTTCCTCGCTATGGCCGATGGAAGCCTGAACAGCACCATGGCCTTCATGCAAGGTAAGGTGAAGATCGAGGGCGATATGAGCGTTGCGATGCAACTCCAGTCGGTCACCGCCAAACTCAAAGGCTGACGACTCGGCTGGGTCCAATACTGAAAGAAGGATCGCCATGAAGATCTTGCGCACCGACGACAGTTGTTTTGATGCACTGTCCGACTGGCCTTACGCCCCCCATTACACCGAGATTGTCGATGCCGAGACCGGTACGCCAATCCGGATCCACCATGTTGAGGCGGGTGACCCGGAAGGCCCCGTTGTGCTGTTGATGCATGGAAATCCTACATGGTCCTACCTCTATCGCCATATGATCCCTGGCCTGGCGGCGCAAGGAAACAGGGTGATCGCGGTCGACCTTGTCGGCCACGGCCGCTCGGATAAACCCGCCAGCAAGGATGACTATACGCTGGCACGCCATCACCAATGGATTCGCAGCTGGATTGAGTCGCTGGACCTGAAGGGCATCACGCTATTCTGTCAGGATTGGGGCGGGACTATCGGACTGGCCATGGTTGCGTTCATGCCCGAACGCTTCGACCGGGTCGTTGCCTCCAATACCGGCGTGCCGGCCGGCGAAGGCGGGAATGAAGCCTTGCGCGCCTGGCTCGACATGATGGGTCAGGCGACGGAATTTCCTTGGCCGATCATGGCGATGCTGAGCGAAGAAAAACTCGCCGCTTATCGCTTGCCCTATCCCGACCCGAGTTACGAAGCGGGCCTTTGCAAGTTTCCTGTGTTGATCGCGATCTTCCCGGACAATCCGGGCGTGTCGCTGAATAAGCGCGTCCAGGAAGGGCTGTCGCGTTTCGACAAGCCTTTTCTGACCATTTGGGGCGCACTCGACATTGTTGCACCGGGGGCCGACAAGAAGCTGCAAGCTTTGATCCCGGGGACCAAGGGGCAGCCGCATCAGGTGTTGCCAAACGCCAATCACTTTACGCAAGAAGACGCCCCGGCGGAACTGGTGGAGGCGATTGTGGGATTCATGAAGTCATGATGCGTGTCAATTTCTGCTTGCCCTGCGGTGCATTGACAGTCCATCCACAATGTCATGGCCAAGCGACTGAGCAAATTTGATCTGCCGATACCGCCCCCGATCAAGGACGGGCGCAAGCAACGTAGCCAATCGAGCCGAACAAAGATCATCGAAGCACTGCTGGCATTTGTGGGTAACGGCGATTATGCGCCGAGCGCGGCGCGTGTAGCGGAGCGAGCGGGCGTGGGTCTACGCACCGTGTTTCGTCACTTTGATGATATGGACTCACTCTATCGCGAGATGGGCGAAGCGATCGAGGCCAAGGTGCTTCCCTTCATGCTCGAACCGATCGAAGGTGCAGATTGGCAAGAGCGATTGCATTCGACAGCACGGCGAAGGGCACAGGTGTTCGAAATGGTAATGCCCTACCGCATATCGGCCAACCTGAAGCGCTTTCAGTCCGAGTTCTTAATGCAGGACTATCGACGGATGCTTGCCCTCGAGAAGTCGATGGTCGAATCCCTGCTTCCGGAGGATGTGAGGGTAGATTCCGTATCAGTTCACAGCATCAACGCCGTTTTGAGCTTTCAGACATGGCGACTGCTTCGCCATGACCACAACCTACCAATCGAAGAAGCGATTTCGGTCATCGAACGCATGCTAACGGCGGTGCTCGACCAGGTGGTACGGCCATAAATCAATTGCGACCAGTCTGGACAATCTTGCGGGCATGCTCGGCAAAAATTTTCTCGTCCTCGGCCGTTGCGATCGGACGAACGAAAGGCACTAGAATGCCCGCTTCGACGGCGGGGCGCGCCCGAATCACATCGAGCCATCGCCTGAGATTGGGAAATGGTTCGATATCGACGCCCGACCATTTGTGGGTGCGCACCCAGCACCAGTTCGCAATATCAGCGATGGAATAGTCCCCGGCGAGAAACTCGTGATCGCCCAGCCGCGCATCGAGTACCCCGAACAATCTGGCGGTCTCACCTTGGTATCGATCAATCACTGATTGGATCTTGTCTGGCCAGTATCGGGAAAAGACATTGGCTTGCCCCATCATCGGGCCGATACCCGCCATTTGGAACATGAGCCATTGAAGGACCAGGCTTCGTCCCCTTGCGTCGCTTGGGATAAGCCGGCCAAACTTATCCGCTAGATAGATCATGATTGCGCCCGATTCAAAAATCGGAAAGCCCTCATCAACTAGCGCTGGAATGCGACCATTCGGGCAAATCGCCAGGAATTCCGGCCGCTTTTGCTCGCCGGCGTGCAGATTGATGCTGTGGACCGTGTAAGGGACCGCAAGCTCCTCCAGCGTGACCGACACTTTCCATCCGTTTGGCGTTGGGGCGGTGTACAGCGCAATCATGGGGCATGCCCTCGAAGTTGGACAAATTCTTTTGACACTATGCATGTCAGTATATAATCCTGACTCTTGAGTCAATAACCGAGAGCCTTGAGCCATGCCGATCCTGTACGATTTCCCCAAAGCGCCCAGCCCTCGCCGCGCCCGGATACTTTTGGCGGAAAAAGGCATCGCTCATGAAACCGTCATTATCGACATGACCAAGTCGGAGCAGTTGGGCGACGCCTATCGGACCATCAATCCCGACTGTACCTTGCCCGCATTCCGATTGGATGACGGCACGGTGCTTACCAACAATGCCGCAATCGCCGCGTGGGCCGAAGCCGCTTTTCCTGATGTGCCGTTAATGGGTCGAACTCCGCTCGAGAAAGCGGAAATCGCAGGTTGGTTGAGTACGGTCGAATTCGGCGGGATGACCGCCATCGCCGAGGCGCTACGCAACAGCAATCCTGCAATGCGTGATCGCGCGCTGCCAGGTCCAATCCATATCAAGCAGATTCCGGAACTTGCTGAACGGGGGCTCATTCGATTGCGGGCCTTTTTCGAAGCGCTCGATCGCAGATTGCATGGGCGTGACCATATCGCAGGCGGTCAGTTCAGCGTCGCAGACATTGCAGCGTTGGCAGTCGTTGATTTCGCCAAGGTTGTGAAGGTTCGGCCGCAAGACACACAAAATGACTTGATGCGGTGGCATGCCGCCATGTCTGCCCGGCCGTCTGCCAGCCTCTAATTCCCGAACAGACCGAGAGGAATACCAGAAATGCCCAATCCCACGCAGTTCAGGCTCGATCATTACCCCAGCGGCCCCAAAATGACGGGTGTCTGGCGTCAGACTTCCGACCCTGTGGGAAGCCCCGATGTTGGCGAGGTCCGCGTTGAGTTGGCCTACCTCTCGGTTGATCCGGGCATGCGAGGTTGGATCACGCCAAAGCGCAGTTATATGCCGCCAGTGCAGCCGGGCGAAGTGATGCGAGCCTTCGGCGTCGGGGAAGTGGTCGATTCAAATGCTGACGGATTTGCAGTTGGTGACTGGGTCACTGGCTTCACGGGAGTGCAAACGGAGGCTTGCTTGAACGCGGCCATGCTGCGCAAAATCGACATCAGCCATTTTTCGCCGCACTTGTACCTCAGCGGGCTCGGTATGACTGGTTATACTGGCTATTTCGGGATGTCGGATATCGGCCGGCCAGGAGCTGGCGACACGGTCGTCGTCTCCGCTGCCGCCGGCGCTGTTGGCTCCATCGCCGCGCAGGTGGCGAGCAAGCTCGGTGCAAGGGTTGTCGGAATAGCGGGGGGCAGCGAGAAGTGCGCTTATCTCCTCGACCAACTCAAGCTCGATGCAGCGATCGATTACAAGTGTGGCGACATCGAGGGGCAGCTTGCGGCGACATGCCCCGACGGCATTGATGTTTATTTCGATAATGTCGGCGGAGAAACGCTCGATGCGGTGCTCGCACTCATCAACCGTCACGGTCGGATTGTCGTTTGCGGTGGAATCTCGCAATATGGCGACATGGATTCCGTGAAAGGGCCTGCAAATTACCTGCAGATCGTTGCGCAAAGTGTAACCATGCGAGGATTCACGATGCGCGATTATCTTGACCGGATCCCTGAAGCATTCATGGCACTCGCGGGATGGCACATGGCCGGCGAAATCGTGTTTCGTGAATATATGGTCCGCGGCATCGAGCAGTTCCCGCAGGCCTTCGACATGCTGTTTAGCGGCGGCAACCACGGCAAGCTGCTGATCGTGATATGAACTCATGATTGGGCCCAGGAACGTTTCTGTCCATTGGGCGGCGCTCGCCAGTATAACCGCGCTGCTGATATCGGCTTGCGGAAATGACAGCGCGGTATCCGTGACCCGGTGCGCTCCTGTGCCGCTTGGCAAGATGGTCTGGGTCCCAGGCGGCAGCTTTACCATGGGAGAAGATCCACGCTATCCAGAAGAGGGCCCGCCACGGAAGGTCGCAGTCAAGGGCTTCTGGATCAGCGCACACGAGGTGACCAACGCGGAATTCGCAGCCTTTGTAAAGGCGACGGGATACAGGACCATGGCCGAACGCCCCCCTCCTGCCGTTCCGGGAATGCCTCCAGAAATGAGCGTACCGGGTTCGGCGGTCTTCAACGTGCCAACCGAGGACAATGCAAATTGGTGGCAGTGGGCGCCTGGCGCCCAGTGGCGACATCCGTCCGGTCCCGAAGAAACCATCGCTGGTCGTGATCGCGAACCTGTCGTCCAGATCGCATGGCAGGACGCAATGGCCTATGCGCAATGGGCAGGCAAACAGTTGCCCAGCGAGGAGCAATGGGAATATGCTGCCCGAGGCGGAAAGTCAGCTTTGCCCGAGCCAGCCGACAAGACGGGCGCGCCCGTCGCCAATTATTACCAGGGCGTATTCCCGGCAAAGGACCTGGGCACAGACGGCTTCATCGGGCGCGCTCCCATTGGCTGCTATCCTCCGAATGGTTTCGGGCTGTATGACATGATCGGCAATGTCTGGGAATGGACGGACTCCGCCGGCACGCGCGCGGACGCGGGAGAATCCGTCAATGTGATCAAGGGCGGGTCTTATCTGTGTGCCGCCAACTATTGCGCACGCTATCGTCCCGCTGCACGCCAGTTTCAGGAAAGGGGGCTGGGCACCGATCATATCGGCTTTCGCCTGGTCGATAATGTCAAAGCAGGCCCGCTTGACGCTTCGGAAAAATAATGGCACTCATAATGCCATTATAATCTGTGACGAAACGGTTCGGCATGACTCTAACCTATGATCTCTACTGGTCCTTCCGTTCCCCCTACAGCTATCTGGTGACCGGAAGGCTGGTGGCGCTCGAGCGCGACTATGATGTGGCCGCCAATGTGCGCGTGGTGACGCCGATTGCGGTGCGCCAGCCCGATTTCTTCTCGAATGCGGATCCGCTGTGGGCGCCCTATCTGATGCGCGACACCTATCGCACCGCCCAATTTCTCGGGCTGCCCTTCCATTGGCCCAATCCCGATCCGGTGGTGATGGATTTTGCGACGATGACCTATCCCAAGGAGCAGCCCTATATTCACAGGCTGTGCCGCCTCGGCCAGCTAGCCTCCGAACACGGCAAAGGGTTGGCCTTTCTCGACGAGGTCAGCCGCCTGATCTGGAATGGCACGACAACCGGCTGGCACGAAGGCGACCACCTTTCTGAAGCGGCTGCGCGGGCTGGGTGTGACCTCGCCGAAATGGACGCCGTGCTGGAAGTGGAAGGAGAACGGCTGGCCGCCGCAATTGCCGAACATGAAGTCGCCCAGCGGATCGGCGGTCACTATGGCGTGCCCTTGATGGTCTTTGAAGGCGAACCCTTCTTTGGCCAGGACCGGCTCGACCAATTTGTCTGGCGGCTCGAACAGAGCGGGCTGACGAAACGCGGATGAGTAGGGGCAAGCTCCTCTGGCTCGGCGCGCTGGCGCTGGTCTACGCCTCCTTCTGCGTCTGGTATGGCGGAAATGGCACGCCACTGACGCAGGCCGAGGGCAACCGCATGCTTGATGCCATCGGGCAGATGTACCGCGACCACGGCAAGACTCCGGCGAACACCGACTTCCGCGCAAACATGGCTGCAATGATCGCGCGGGATGACGGCCGCGAATTCTACATGGTCAACCTGGAAACGCGCAAGCCAGGAGCTGAAGCGCTTGCTGCGGAAGATCGCTATGGTCAGGTGGTGCTGCCGCTTCTACTCAAGCGCGGCAGCTATCCAGTCTTTGTGGGCGAACGCGCTGGGCTGGCACTTGGCCGTTATGGCGCAAGCATCGACCGGGTCGGCATCGTGCGTTACCGTTCGCTGCGAGACTTTCTCGACATGAACGCCGATCCGGGCCTGCTTGCCGGGGTCGATGACAAGTTTGCGGCACTTGCCAATACTGAAGTGTTCGTCACGCGCCCGATTATCTCGGTCGAAACAATCCGGCTGACCCTGGCGCTTATCCTGGCTCTGATCGGCTGGCTGGGCGTCGTGCTGTTCGACCGGCGGCAGCGCCCGAAAGTCGTCAAACCCAATCACTCAAGTTGAAGGAATATCATTTGCCCACTCCAGAACAGAAGCAACGTGGCTATGGCGCAGGCGAACGCAACGCGACGATCACAACGTTGATTCCCACACCCGAAGAAATTGCTGCTGCCGAACCCGAGGTCGAACTGCACCGCACCCCCGGCGGCGTGGCTTTTGTCCGAACGCCGGAGGAACGATTCGCCAATCTTCCGGATTTTGATTTCACCTCGCATTTTGTTGAGATTGACGGACTGCGCATGCATTATGTCGATGAAGGTCCGCGCGGGGGCGAGACGGTGCTGCTCCTCCATGGCCAGCCCGCATCCTCCTACCTCTATCGCCGGATGATCCGTCCGCTGGCAGAAGCCGGTTATCGCGTCATCGTTCCCGACCATATCGGCTTTGGCAAATCGGACAAACCGATCGACCCGCGGTTCCACCATTTTGAGCGGCAGGTTGCGCTGGTCAAGGCCTTTATCCAGGCGCTCGGCCTCGACGCAATCTCGCTCTTCGCGCAGGATTGGGGAAGCTGTTTCGGGTTGCGCATCGTCGGCGACCGCCCCGACTTGTTTGCGCGCGTCGCTATTTCCAACGGTGGCTTGCCAGTCTTCACGCCGCCTATCTTTTACATCCCCGAACCGGTCGAGCTGGATCCGGCTTCACCCAATATGCTCGAAGCGCTGGGTCCAACTGTGGGCGAACCGTTCCCAGTGACGTTTCAGGCCTGGATCAACTTCGCGCTGACCTCTCCGGGCTTCGATCCGGGGCGGATGATCGCGTTCATGTGTGCCGCCGGCGGGCGTCCCCTGAGCGATGCCGAGGTTGATGCCTATAACGCACCGTTCCCGTCGATCCTGTTCCGCGCCGGTCCGCGAACCTTTCCCTCGATGGTCAATCAATGCGGCGAGCGAAACGCGGTTGCTTGGGGCGGGCTGGCGCGTTTCACTCGTCCGTTCCTGCATGTGCGCGGCACGCTCGACACCCAATTCGGCACGCAGGAAATGCAGGATGGCTTGGTTCAGGCGATTCCCGGCGCGCGCGGGCAGCCGCATTGCGCGTTGGAGGCAGGTCACTATGTCCAGGACAACAAGGGAGAGGAGTTGGCGGCAATCCTGATCGACTTTTTCGCAAACAATCCCGTCGCGATGGCGTCGGTCCCGAGGATTCCCGCAGCATGAGCTACCAACTTTGGGGCACACCCAATTCTCTCTACACCGGCAAGGCGCGAAGCTATCTGATCAAGCAGGGCATCGCCTTCACCAACCGTGCGGCGGGCGAAGCACATTTTCGTGAGACTATCATGCCCAAGGCGGGACGCTGGATCGTGCCCGTGCTAGAGGCTGAGGATGGCGGCATCGTGCAAGACGGGGCCGACATCATCCGCCATTTCGAAGCGCAGGGCACGACCCGCCTTCCGGCCTTTCCGGCCAGTCCGCGCCATGCAATCATCGGACAGATTTTTGAGCTGTTCGGCGGCGAGGGGCTTCTGCGCCCGGCAATGCATTACCGCTGGAATTTCGACGAGACCAACCGCGCTTTTATCGAGCCCGATTTCGTTCGCTCGCTTGCTCCGACCGATGCCCCAGCGGATGTCCAGGCGGGCATTTTTGCGATGGCAAGCCAACGGATGCGCGCCGCGATGGCAGGATTCGGTGTCACACCAGAGAGCATCCCGGCGATCGAAGCCTCCTATGCCGAGTTCCTGGAACTGTTCGATGCCCATCTGGCGGGATCGCCCTACCTGTTGGGCGGGGCACCGACTATCGGCGACTATGGCCTGATCGCACCCCTCTATGCACATCTCGCGCGCGACCCGGAGCCCGCTCGGTTGATGCAGACGACCGCTCATCGCGTTTGGCGCTGGACTGAACGGATGAACCACGCCGACAGCGATGCAGGCGAATACGGCGCGCCCGATACATCACTATATTCCGAAGATCACGTGCCGGACAGCTTGAAGGCACTGCTGCGCTTTGTGGCACAGGACTATCTCCCCGAGGTGCGTGCCTATGTCGGCTTCATCAACGAGTGGCTCGCCGGGCGGCCAGACATTGAGCCAGGCACATCGGGCCTGGACCGTGCGCAGGACCGCAGCATTGGCGAAATGACCTTCAATTGGCGCGGTCTGGAGGTCAAGGCGATGGTGATGCCCTATCGCCTCTACCTGCTGCAAATGGTGCAGCAGGTGTTCGACGCAGCCGACGATATCGCCCGCGTTAGCATGTCCGAAATGCTCGAAGAGACGGGGTTGAGCGAACTCCTGACCCTGCGCACCACCCGCCGGATTGAACGCCACAACCATCTCGAAGTGTGGAGCGCACCGGTTTAGCCTCCCTACTCTTGCTCGACCCGAAAGGCTCCAGACAATGCTAACGCTCCATTTCGCTCCAAATTCACGGGCTGGCCGGATTGTATGGTTGCTTGAGGAATTGGGGCTACCCTACGAGATCAACAAGATGGCGTTCCATCCCAGCGCGCTCAAGTCGGACGAGCACCGCGCGCGGCATCCGCTTGGGCGGGTTCCCGTGCTCGAAGATGGCGATGTGTCGATTTACGAATCGGGAGCGATCGTCGAATATGTTCTGGAGCGCCACAGAAATGGCGGACTGAAACCGGGTGTCAGCGATCCGCGCTTCCCCGATTACCTGCAATGGTTCCATTATTGTGAAGGCATGGTGATGCCGCCGATCAACACTATCGTGGTGCACACCATCCTGCTGCCCGAGGATCGGCGCGATGCCACCGTGCTGGGTCAGGCGCAGCGCCTGCTTGGCAACGCACTTGCGCCTGTCGATACTGCGCTGGCGGGCAAGGACTATCTGATCGGTGATTTTTCCGCCGCCGACATCATGCTTGGCCATGCCTGTTTCATGAGCAACCGGGTCGGTTGTGTGCCTGATTCCATGTCCAATCTTACAGCCTATGTCGCGCGCATCGCCGCGCGGCCTGCTTTTCAGACCGCGATCACAATGCAATGAGACTGCTGCCAACATTGGGCAGGCACGCTGAGGTGCCCGCTCGCGCAGTTCCTCTTACCTCCCCTTGAATACCGGCTTGCGCTTTTCAAGAAAGGCCGCGCGTGCTTCGCGACCGTCTTCGCTGGTGAACGCCCTGGTAATGTTGGCGACCTCATAGCGTAGTTGCGCTTCCCAGTCGATCGTCTCGCTGGCCTTGGCCATGCCGCGTTTCAGAAGGCGCAAGGTGAGTGGCGACCATTGGCACAATTCGTCGCAATAGGCATCAAGCCTAGCATCGAACGCGGCATCCTCGACAACTTCTCCGGCCAGTCCCAGTGCGACCGCCTGAGCACCGTCCACGGTCCGGTTTTCGAGCATGAACCGCATGGCCTGTTCGTAACCCAGCGCTTCGATCAAGGTGATGGTCAGTCCGCCGTCTGGAGAGCCGCCGATGCGGGTATAGCCTGCCATAAGTCGCGCGCTTTGCGAGACCAGACGGACATCGGTCGCCATGGCGAGGCCAAGGCCGGCACCCACAGCGGCTCCGTTGATTCCCCCTACGACAGGTTTGTCACACCATTTGCGCATGACCAGCAGGAATCGGCTGACCCAGTGGAGATCGTCGATCTGCGCGGTTTGCGGAGTCAGTGATGAGTAGGTTTCAGCGCCTGTCAAATCGACCCCGGAGCAAAAGGCGCCTTCTTTCCCCTTAATCGCGATGACCCGCACTTCATCCTCTTTTTCCGCGTCCTGAATAGCATTGATAATAGCCCAGGCGAGTTGATCACTCAGGGCATTGCGCTTGCTGGGCCTGTCGAGCGTCAGGGTCCTGACGTGACCACGATCCTCAACCATCAATACCTGTTCCATAATGTCCTTCCTCCGGGTTGATTGCTTGACGATAGCTGACAGTCTGTCTGCCTCATTCGGCGTCGGCGGGACTTCGCGTCGAGATCCGCGCGAGCTGGCCCATCGAACACCAGTAGATATCGTCGTTCCAGCCTGGCGAAGGGAAGACGACGCCCTGCATCATCCCGCCAACCTCAATGCGTGCTCGGGTTTCGCCAGTCAGGATGTCGAGCGCGATAACGGCTTCGCTGCCTTGGTCGTAGTCATTGGTGATGATCTGTCCGCGGGCAGCGTCGAGCAGCATGTGGCTGGCGCAGCCGATGCGCTCGCGCTGCCACAAGGGTGACAGTGGACCATCACCGAAACGCCAGGCAGCGATATACCGGTTTGCGGAATCATAACCTACGACAATCCGGCGTTCGGGATCGACCAGCGGGGGGTTGGTGATACTGCCCCCCCACAGGCCGCTGATCTCCGCCGCCTCTACATCGTTGCTGTCATCGAGCGCAACGCGGATCAGCCGGTTGGCAGTGGGCCGCACCCCGCGCCCGATCATGTTCAGCCGGTAACGATGGTGGCCGTTGTCCATAAACCAGGCGTTGGTGCCGTCGATGACCGCATCCCAGCCGTAGCTGTTGTCGCTGCCGTCCAGATAGGCATGCTGCCAATCGGGGTCGTGGTTCAGCGCCCGCCCGTCCCAATGATAGCGAAAGATCGAGGCAGTCCCCACGACATAGAGTGTATCGCCGAGCGAGCTGAGCCGCGCGATCGAGGGTTCGGGGCAAGCGACCGGCGCAATCACAGGTTGCAGCGTCTCCGGATCGAGCAGCGAGAGCATGGCCGGGGCTTGATCGGAAATATTCTTGGTCGCGATCAGCCCGCAATCAAGGATCACGAAGCTGTTATAGGCCTGGCGCTCGGGCAGGCGCTGCGCTGCCTTTACTGTGCAATCGCGATCCAGCCGGTGCGCCCAGCGGCCATAGACGGTGATCAGATCGCCATGCGCATGCAGCGCCATGCCGCCCGGCCACATCGGCCCGCCTGGAAGACGCGGCGAGCGGGCAAGCGGGCGCAGCGTTTCCGGGTCGATCCGCTCGACCCGTGCTGCCGTTGGCAGGCCGAAGCGCGAACGCAGCGCGCTGTGGCTGAGCAGAAACACCTCGCCTGGTGCGCCCAGGATGGTCATCGTTGTCATCCGCACCCGTCGGGTCACGCATTGCAGGGTTGTGACGCCCTCGATCAAGGCACCGAAGCCCGGAGGCATAGCCTGCATTCGTGCCGGTCCGCCATCCTCGCACGGCCATGGGCCCGGCCAATAGCCGCGCGTCATGGGAGGGATAGCCTGCGCCGCCGCCACAGCCACGCGCCGCCTAACAGCGCCAAAGTCAGTCCCACCGCATAAGGCCAGAGCTTGAGCAATCGCGGCAGCATCAATTCAGCTGCGGCGTTCGTCATGATCTGCTCGGGCGCGGAATAGCCCGGCGGCATCGCAAGCACTCCGTCGCCTTTGGCATAAGCAGCATAGTCCGCCTGCATAGCAGCGAAACGGGCGGGTTCGCGCTTCGCAAGATCCTGCGTCTCGCCGGGATCAAGAGCGATGTCGTAAAGCCGCCAGCGGCCATCGCCATAAGGTGGCAGGTTCTTGACCAGCTTGTAATCTCCTTTAAAAAGTGCGGCATTGCCCGACAATTCATAGCCCAATGGCTCGGTTGCGCTGCGCACGCTGGCAGTACTACCGGTCAGCATCGGGGTCAGGTCCTTGCCGGTCATCGGCTCTGAGGTGGTGCGCGATGATCGTCCGGTGCCGCTGAGCGCTAGCAAGGTCGGCGCAAGGTCTGTGACATGCGTGAATCCATGTGCGATGCTGCCGCCTTTCAAGGCCGGATTGCCCGGCCAGGCGATTATCAGCGGCACCCGCAGTCCGCCTTCGTTCGCGGTGAATTTATAGCCGCTAAGTGGTGATGCAGCTGCGCTGGCAAAGCCCGCGCCGATCACGGTCATCGATCCGGGTCTGCCTTGCCGCTCGACGCTCTGGTCATAATATTGTTCAACATTCCAACGCGCGAAGCGGCCCAAATGCATCGGGTCACTGGGTTCGGGGCCATTGTCCGACAGGAAAACAAAGATCGTGTTCTCATATTCGCCCCGCGATTTGAGATGCGCGACGAAGCGGCCAACCTCACGGTCCATGGCGGTTGCCATCGCAGCATGGGCGGCCATGGCCTCGCTGCGCTGCCGCTGCTGCGCTGGCGAGAGCGCCGACCAGTCTCCTGTGGTTTCCATCCGCGCCATCGGCGTATCCGGCGCGATCAGTCCCTGAGCGGCGGCCCCGCTTTTCCGAGCATTGCGCAACGCCGTCCATCCTTCGCGATACCAGCCGCGATAGCGGGCCAGATCGGCATCAGGGGCCTGCACCGGAATATGATTGGCGAGGAAATTGATCGAGGCGAGGAAAGGACGGCCTCGGCGTTCGGGCGCATCCAGATAGGCGATGGCCTTGTCGATGATAAGCGTCGAGGAGTAGAAGTGCTCGGGCAATCTGGCCGGGGCATGGCCTTCGATCCATTTCGCTTCGTCGTAGAGCAAGAAATTGGGCTTGTTCTCGAAATTGTCCGCGCCGGATTGCAGCAGCGCCAGCGCTTGGTGATAGCCGCGCGCGAGAGGCTGGTCCTTGCGCTCAATCCCCAAATGCCATTTGCCAACAAAGATGTTGTAGTAGCCTGCTGGATCAAGCCGTTCTGCAATCGTTATTACCCTATCGCCAAGAGTAGTGCGATACGCGGGCTGACCGCGGTGCTCAGCTGGGATCGTCTCCGGCATGTTGCCGACACCGGCGCGATGGCTGCGCACGCCGGTTTGCAACATCGCCCGCGTTGGCGAGCAGGAGCCCGCGACGTGAAAATTGGCGAAACGCACGCCCGTGCGTGCCAACGCATCAAGGTGAGGGGTAGCGATCTCGCCGCCAAAGGACCCGACATCAGTATAGCCCCAATCGTCGGCCAGGATCAGGACGATATTGGGGCGCTGCCCGCTCGCTTTAGCTTGAGCAGCATATGGGGTCGCCAAGAGTTGCAGGGCGGCCAATGCGGCGAGGCGCGCAGTCCGCCAAGACTTCCTCACCGTGTTGCTGCGGCAATTGCTGCTTTGACCTGAGCGAGCGTCAGATATCCGCGCTTGGCGGTATCGAGCCGATCGAAATTCGCGTGAATGCGTGGCATTCCGTCTTTCGCTTCGGCTTTGGTCAGCTTTCCGTCCTTATTGGCATCGGCGGATTTGAAGCGCTCCTCAGCCATGCGCTCATATGCGCTGGGCGATTGTGCTGCAACCGGCAGCGCGGCCAACAGAGAAGCGGCGGCAATGAGAAACTTTTTCATATGAATAGCCTTTCAAGCATGGTGGTTTGAAGGATGGGAGAAAGCGCCTCACGCTGGGCCACAGACAAAGAGACAAAGCGTGCGCGGAGATCGTCCAGACATTTGACCTGATAACGGAAGGTGCCCTGGGCATATCGCATACCATCGACGGCGATTGCGAAACTCTCCTCACCGGCTTGGGCAGCCGCAGCGTTGGCAAGGAGGAAGGGCGCATAAACCGCGCCTGCAACCGCGAGAAGCGCTTCGACCACGGGCGCAAGCGGGGTATCGGGTGCATCCCATTCGCCTTCGATTCCCGACATGTCGTCGATATGGGAAAGCCAGCGGAAACTGTAGGGATAGTCTGCGCGCATCATCGCCTGCGGCGTTGGGTCGACCCCCAGCTGTGACAACTGTCCGTAGATGCTGAATTCGGCGAGGCTCGGGCGCGATCCGAACAGGCAATGGCGGTCCACGACATGCGCTTCGAGCGCGTCGAGCACGCTGCGCGTCGTCGCCTCAATCAGCGGAAAGTTCTCTTCTGTGCAGCCGACAATCGCCATCCGTCCGACTTGCCGGTCGCGAAATTGCGCGGCGTAGCCCAGGCTCGTTTCCAGCCCGCCACCCTTTTGCGCGTCGAAGGCAAGCCAGCGGCTCATCTGCTCCTGATCGACTGGCTTCAGCCAGCGATAGCCGAACATCGCCTTGGTCAGCCATTCGTCGGCAAAATCCTCCAGCAGATGCGCAAGGAAGGCGCGCACCGGATCGGGCGGAACCACCGAGCGTTCGGCGTGCCGCGCCTCGAGATCATAGATAAGTGGCGTCGAATCATTGTGGAAGCTTCCGTCGGGATATTCGACGACAGGGATGACGGGAGCCTTGACCTTGGCAAGGGAGTCGCGGCTGTCCACGCCATGCACCCAGACATGCGGGATCCGGCGATAGCGCATCAGCGCGCGCATCTTCATGGAATATGGCGAGCCGAGCGCGCCGTTGATCCTGTACATGGCCGGTTTTCCTACATCAGGGTGCTTCGGTTGATGGCGGTGCTGCCGGCGGGCAGGCTGAAGAGCATGCCATCTTCGCCAATGACAATCGGCCCTTCAAAACGCGCCTTCGCTTCACCCAGAAAGGCGGGATAGAAAAACCGGCCTGGCACGGGCGGCACGATATGGCTCAACACCAATTGGCGCACGCCTGCCGCTTTCGCGGACTCCGCCGCCTGTTCCGGAGTCGCGTGATAGGTCAATATGTCCTCGGTGATGGTGGCGGTATTGGCCAGCCCACGCGCATTGAGCGCCGCAGTCATATGCTTGACAAGGCGAGGCTGGAGCGCTTCGTGGATCAGGAGGTCCGCCCCTTTGGCGGCCAATTCAAGCGAGGTCGATTTGGCGGTATCACCGCTGATCACGACTGACCGTCCCTTGTAATCAAAGCGATATCCGACCGCAGGATCGACCGGATCGTGGGCGACGCGGAACGCCGTCACCTTTACGCCGCCTTCATCGAGCACGACCACGCTGTCGCCTGAGCCCGGTGCTGGCAGCGCGAAGGAGTGTGCCGCAGCCCCGCCACCGCCGCGCGGAACAACCTTTTCGCCGTGGTGCGCGGTGCGATAGCCATTGTCGGTTGCATAGGCCGCATTGAACCCAGCGATCACCGCCTCGACCCCTGTCGGGCCATGGACAGGAAGCGGCGCGGTCGCGGCACTGCCAGTCCAGCGCATCAGCATCATTGGACCCAGTCCGTCGATATGGTCGGAATGAAAATGGGTGAGCAGCAGCCGTTCGATCCGTCCGTTGGGCAAGCCCATCAATTGAATGTTGCGCGCCGCGCCTTCGCCCGCGTCGACCACGAACATCCGCTTGCCTGCAATCACGACGGTGCAAGCTCCGGCACGATCGGGATTGGGGAGAGGCGAACCCGTGCCGCACAGCGCAACGTGCAGACCGTCGGGCAGACTGACGGTTGCGTCACGCCCCGCACGCTCGAACACCGCGCGCGCGAATATCGTTTCACCAATCTGTGCCTGCCGTGTGTAGATGAGCCCGGCAGCAAGCACACCAACGAACGCCACTGCAATACCGATCCTGCGTGTCCAAGCCATGCCACCACCTCTCTGGCGCACCATATCGCAATATTATGGCATTCACAATGCCATAATATTGCGATATGGTGCTGGTGCGACCGCGATCGGTCGTTGGAAACGTAGATGATCGAACTTCGCCAACTTCGTTATGCTGTTGCCACGGCGGATGCTCAGAGCTTTTCGCGAGCTGCAATGGCGCTCAATGTGAAACAGATCACTCTGAGCAGGAGGGTTCAACGGCTCGAAGAACAACTTGGTGTCAAACTGTTCGATCGCTCCACGCGCGGTGCGGAAACAACGGAAAGCGGAAGACCCTTTATCGAGCAGGCTCGCCGAATAATCACCGATGTCGACAACTTGCAAACCACCGCGCGCAACGTCAGCTACGGCCTGCGCGGCCGTATCGCCGTCGGCTATTGCTCTCCGATTATGGCAGGTAATCTGCGGCTGGCCATCGCGGACTATCTGACCAAATTCGATGAGGTGCAGTTTGACGGCATCGAAGCCGGACTGGAAAAGCTATTTCACGGCTTGCATTCACACGTGGTCGACGTCGCGGTCGCCCCCATTGGACTTGAGGAGGACGGAATCGCTTCCCGACGCATTTGGTCTGAGCGCCTCTTTGCCGTTCTGCCTGTTGATCATGCTCTGGCGGAAAAGGAACACATTTATTGGCAGGATTTGCGTCGAGAGGTTTTCGTTGTTCCGGCTGGAGGCCTTGGGCCGATTTTCGGAAATCTCATTGCAGCGCGGCTGACAGAGCAAGGCAAGCGGCCCAGCATCATCGTGCAGGACACCAGCATCGAGAGCGTCCTGAGCATGGTCGCGGCGAAACGTTACATCTCGGTCGCAACCGAAGCGTCGCAGGGCGTCGCCTGGACCGATCTTCGCTTCCACGAAATCCATGATCCCACGGGGCCCGCTCGACTTGAATACACGCTCTATTGGCGCGCTAACAACGACAACCCAGCGCTTCAGCACTTTTTCAAACTGATTGAGGAGCGCTATCCCGGCTGAGCCGACCGCCGTGCTTTCGCAAAACTCCTGTCGGTTAAAATGAACCGTTCGATCATTGGCGGGATAATCCGCTCGGGCGTGGGTGCTCCTTTGGCATCGCCCCCGTTCAGCACAGCGGCATAAGCCAGAAGCTCACGGTGCAGCCGCGCCGATATCTCAACCGTCAACCGCACCGGCTTCTCGTAGGCGAGATCAGCGAGCTTCAGCCGAGTCATTGCCCGCCTCCCAGTACCAGATCGCGCGTCACCAGCACCCGCACAGGAAATCCGGGCCGGATGGTCAGGGTCGGCCGGACATTGAGTTCGCGCGACACGATCTGCTCGCCGGCGCGATTGATGCTGTCTTGCGTTCCTCGACGGAACGCGCGGGCAAGATTGCCATCGTCGCCCGAGCTGAGCTCAGGCCCTGCACCGAGCAGCGTCGAGACCAGCGCCGCCTTGAGCACGCCGCCCCAATGGAAGTCGGTGCCGTCCTGCAGACCGGCAAAGCCGCGCGGGTCGGCGGCAGGCTGGCGTTCGAGCACGACCGAGCGGCCATCGGGCAGGATCAGCCGATTCCAGGCGAGCAGGATCCGGCTTTGCCCGAACGCGACATCGGCATCATAGTCGCCAATCAGCCGCGAGCCTTGCGGGATCAGCAGGATGCGGCCCGTCGGGCTGTCATAGACGTTCTGAGTCACCTGCGCGGTCACAAGCCCGGGCAGGTCTGAGCGGATGCCGGTGATCAGTGCTGCCGGAATGACCGAGCCTGCTTGCAGGATCAAAGGCGAGGCCAGCCCGGTCAGCCGCTCGGCCGACACTGTGCGCCGATCGCTAGCCCGTTCCAGAAATGCATGCTTGCGGCCCGCTTCACTCTGTGGCGCAGCTGTAGGCCCGCCCGCTCCACCATCGGCAGCGGGCGGTAGTCCAGCAAGGCCAGCCACATCGCCACTCGCTGGCGATCCGCCGCCGAAGAACAGACGGCTGCCGCGTGCGGCCTCCCGCTCTTGTTCGGCGCGCTGGCGGGCGGCATCGGCGGCAGTGGCCGCAGGATTAATTGGAGGCGCAGGCGGCTGCGCGCCGATCGGTGGCAGAGCAGCAACGTCTCCGCGTCGCTGGGCATCGAGGATCGGCTTACCAAGATCACCGGGTAGTGGCGGGCCGAGCTTGGGCACCTGGCCATAGTCCTTGGGCACGCCCGTGAGGTTGTCGGCTACCGCAGCACCGTCGGTATTGTAAAGCTCTTCCGCCCCCTTCTGGTCAGCAGGCTGGAGCGCGTAGATCAGCGCGCCGCCGACTATTGCAAAGCCGCAAGCCGAGAGGACGCCGATGGCTTTGCGCGACAGACGCATCACGCGCGGCGGATCGCCGCGCAGCTTGACCGCGCTTTCGGGATCGGCGGGCGGCGCTTCGGCGCCCTCGGCCTTGTCCTCGCCGGTCATGCCCGCCCCCTGCGATTGGAGACGATCCGCACAGTCTGTTGGCCCTTGCGACCGCCGAGCCGCAGCTCGGCGCGGGCGAACAGCCGGTCGACGATCATGTAGCGGCCCGATACCCGGTAATTGACCAGTTCGGCCTCTCCCTTGGCGCCGATCACGAACAGCGGTGGCAATTCGCCCTGGGCAATGCTGTCAGGGAATTCGATGAACACCCGCACGCCGTCGTCGAAGGCGCGCAGCGGTCGCCACTCGGGCCGGTCACCCTCGATCGCATAGCGGAAATTGAGCAGCGACAGGTCCATGCCTGCCGCAACCGGTGCCGCGCGTTCGGCTTCGGCGCGGGCCTGGCGCAGCGCGATGAGCTGGTCCTGCGGGTAGGTCCAGGAGACGGAGGCCATGTAAACCGAAGGGTTGGCGCGCAGTTCGAGATGATAGGTGCGCCGGTCGGTATTGATCACCAGGTTGGTGGCGATATCGGAGCGGATGGGCTTGACCAGAATGTGGACCCGGGCGGCGGGGCCGATCCCGCTCACCGTGTCGCCGATCATCCAGCGCACGGTGTCGCCGGCGGCAACCGGGCCGGAGCCGACGAGTTGTTCGCCCTCCTGCAGCGCGATGTCGGTCACCTGACCGGGCTTTGCGTAGATCTGGTAGAGCGCGCCCTCGGTGTAGGGGAAGACCTGGATCGCGTTCACAAACCCGGTGCGCTCGGGCTGAATTCTTGCGGCCTCCATCGCCGCTCCCACCCTGTCCTGCAGAGTGGGGCGACTCTGGGACGGGCGGGAGCGGCCCGCAGCGTGGGGAGGGGTGCGCTGCGGAAACGCTTTGAGCTGATCGGGGAGCGGGAGCGGCACAGGGATCGCCACGACCGCTGGTTCCGAATGGGGCGCCTGCGCTACCTCGTTGGGGATCGCAGGCGCTGCGGGCTGGTGCATTTTCTGTTCTTGGGCCTGCGTGGGGGAAGCAACGACGCTGGCAGAGAGCAGCGCGACGATGAGAATGCGCGCAGTGCGCTTGGGATTGCTGATCATGATCCGAGTTCCTTCGACCAGTTGATGGCGTTGACGAAAATGCCGAGCGGGTTCTTGCGCAGGGCATCGGGGGTGCGTGGGGTCTGGACGACGATGGTCAGGATCGCAGTCCAGCGACTGGTTTCGGCAAGGCTGCCATCGCGGTAGCGGCGCTCGACCCAGGCGACGCGAAAGCTCGTCGGCGAGGCACGGATGACGCTGGTGACGTCCACCCCGACCTGTTCACGGCCTACAGCCGCGAACGGATCGTTGGTCCGGGCATAGTCGTTGAGCGCCAGCGCGCCCTTGTCGGTGGCGAAATCATAGGCGCGCAGCCAGTTCTGTCGCACCACAATCGGATCGTCGGGCACGGCGCGGACCTGCTCGATAAACCGGGCGAGATGGAACGCGATCTGCGGATCCGAAGGCGTGAACCCGGCATCGGCGGGGGCGACGGCCTGCGCCTCGCCAAGCTTGTCGACCTGGACGACCCAGGGAATGATCGTGCCGCGTGCGCCCTGCCAGATGATCCCGGCGGTCAGGCAGGTCGAAAGGCCGAGCGCGCCGAAGAAGGCGAGCCGCCAGCTGCGCGCCTGAACACGCGCGGAGCCGATCCGGTCATCCCAGACCTGTGCGGCGCGCTGGTAGGGTGTTTTGGGTTCGGGGGTCTTGCCATAGCGGATGGAGGGTCGTCGGAACATGCGTCAGTCCTTTTCGGAAGTGTCGATGGAAGCCCCGCCGCCGTGGCTGTCGCCGGACTTGAGGGTGTGGGCAGCGATCGTCGCGCCGTGCGCAATGGTCTGCCGGTCCTTCATCGCCTTGGCCCAGGCGGGTTGGCCCTGGTCGGGATCGGATGGCGGCGGAGGAGGTGTCTTGGGTCCGGGTGTGATGCTGCCGCCGGTGTTGGTGATCGCCGCGCGGCTGCCATCGCGGAACGATTGGCGCATAGAGTCGCCTGCCTTGCGCAGTGGCGAAGTCGCGTCGCCGACGGCGGCGTCGCCGACCGCGGCCATGCCGGAACCGATTGCGGACGCACCCGACTTGCCTGCCGAGCCGAGCGCATAGGCCATGGTCGCGCCGCCCGCGGCGCGCGATGTGCCGTGCGCGACATTGGACGCTGCCGATGCGACCGCGCCGCCTGCCATGCGCGCACCTGCCACGGCGCCTGCCGCAGCACCGCCTGCGAGGAGCGCGGTTCCAGCGGCAGCCCCTGCCCCCAGCTGAGGTCCGCCCGAGACGATGCCATTGGCAATGCCGGGACCGAAGATGCCGAGCCCGAGCAGCGACAGGCTCGCCAGCACGACCGAAAGCGCGTCCTCGATGGTGGGTTCAGGCCCGATCGCGCTGGTGAACTCGGTGAATATGGTCGAGCCGATGCCGACGATCACCGCGAGTACCAGCACCTTGATGCCCGACGACACAACATTGCCGAGCACGCGTTCGGCCATGAAGGCGGTCTTACCGAACAGGCCAAACGGGATGAGGACGAATCCGCAGAGCGTCGTCAGCTTGAACTCGATCAGGGTCACGAACAGCTGGATCGCCAGAATGAAGAAGGCGATGATGACGATAGCCCAGGCGAGCAGCAGAATGACGATCTGGAGGAAGTTCTCGAAGAAGCTGACGAATCCCATCAGGTCGGAGATCGCGGTCAGCATCGGTTGCGCGGCATCCATGCCGACCTGCGCGACCCGGCCTGGCTGCAACAGCTCGGCTGCGGTGAACCCGGTGCCGCTCGCTTTGAGCCCGAGACCGGCGAAGCTCTCGAAGACGATCCGCGCGAGATTGTTCCAGTTGCCGATGATGTAGGCGAAGATCCCGACGAACAGGGTTTTCTTGACCAGGCGCGCCAACACGTCGTCGGCCTCGCCCCAGGACCAGAACAGTGCGGCGAGCGTCACATCGATCACGATCAGGGTGGTCGCGATGAACGCGACCTCGCCCGAAAGCAGGCCGAATCCGCTGTCGATGTAGCGCGAGAAGATGTCGAGGAAGCGGTCGACGACG
>FRDC01003769.1_pt1 | contig 30565 bp, 25 predicted proteins | sample 1106171 | NCBI WGS metagenome assembly FRDC01 (sample SAMEA3930566, study PRJEB13176) | freshwater metagenome | biome: Drinking water system; feature: drinking water; material: water | place: Singapore | collected 2014-12-20 | reverse complement strand
CAAGCTGAAGTTCAACAACTTGCAACAAAGGGACGTAGTTTTTACCTTAATCCTTCGACCGGAAGAGACACATCTAACGGCTCAATCACCACTCCGTGGAAAACTTTGAATAAAGTAATCACAAGTGTCGCAGCTGGCGACACCGTTTACATTCGCGGTGGGATTTATACGAAAGCTCAATTTTACACAGCAGGAATGTCCTCTCTTAAGTGGGCCGCAAGTCATCGCCTTGGGAAGGCGGGCGCCCCAATTACTGTCCAACCTTACCCTGGAGAAAAAGTAATTATTGACGGGACTAGGCGGCCTTACTTTATCCAGTTTGTTGGAGCCGCCGGGTATTCTGGTCACTATGTTGTTATTCGTGGATTAGAATTTCAAAACTTCCAGGGAATAGCAATTGGAGGGACAGATGCCATAAAGAATATTGCAATTGATGGATGCCAATTTCGTAACTTTCTTGATCAAGATTCAGGTGGCATTGGTCCCGGACTAGATGCTCAACGAATTATTATTCGTAACTCACGCTTTATAAACATGGGTGTTGCCAGTCAAAAGACCCATTCTACCTATATCACATCAGGAACAAAGAAGCTTCTAGTTGATGGCAATTATTTTCAAGGTACTTCAGGTTATTTTGTGCATGGGTATGGACACAACGACTCAAGCCGCAGCTATGAAGGCATTACTATTCGTAGAAATGTGGGTATAAAGTCTGGAGGAGCGAATTTTTTGGTTGGTTATGCAAATACAGAAAATACGTATATCTATCAAAATACTGTTTTCAGTACTCATAATCCTTATCCGTCCAAAAGTAATCTCGATACCGCAAGTGCATTTACAATGGGTCCGGGAGCGCACAAAAATTTTAATATTAAAAATAATATAGGCTATGGACCTATGGGTTTGGCAATAATAAATGCTGAAAATGCCAATATCGTGACTCTGTCGATGACCAATAACTTGTTTTTGAATACCAGTGATCAAAATGAAACCTATAAGTTTAAGAAAATATTTTACAGCTTATTTACACTTTTACGAGATCTAGGTTATGGACAGAGTTCTCTTTCCGTGAATCCGCGCTTTGCCAGCGAAAGCAAACTCAACTTAAGCTTGTCATCTTCATCGCCCGCTATTGATAAAGGTGCTTTTTTAACGAGGGTGAAGAGTTCTGGTTCTGGACGCTTGTTACCGGTTGTGGATTCGAGATATTTTAACGATGGTTTTGGAATGCTTCCGGGAGATCTCATCCGCGTCGGCACCTCCACAGCTCGCATTACTTCGATAAACTCAACCTCACATGTCCTGACTTTGGATCGAAATCTTGAATGGTCTTCGGGACAAACGGTGAGCCTACCTTATAAGGGCACGGCTCCAGACATGGGGGCATATGAGTTTTAATGTCAAATCAGTTTTCGATTTTCCTAATAAGGCGAATACCAACACTGAACAATGACTGAGATTCTGGCCGCGCACTACCGCGGTACCCGCTCTCTAGGCTTCTCGCGCTGTTGAACCAACCACCACCGCGAACTATGCGACGGTCGCCAGTTAGTGGTCCTACGGGGTCTTTGCCTCCTTGAGGTGGTCCGTACCAATCCTCCATCCATTTTGCGACGTTTCCGTGAAGGTCGTATAATGGTTTGCCGTTATAAAAGACCGGTTTTTTACTGCCAACAGCTGCAGTTGAGTCCGCGTCGTAAACAGCATAGTCACCCAATTTTGATTCGCCGTTACCGTGCGCGTAGTTACCTTCTGCCACGCCGCCTAAGCGCAAAACAAACTCATACTGGGCTTCAGTCGGCCTACCATAGATGCTACCTCGTTTGTGCCCAGGGAAGAGTTCTGCCAATATTGCTTGGGTTCTTGCATCGCCAGTTTTGGAAAGTCGGTTAAGTCTTCCTATCCAAGAACTTACCATTTCATAAGAAACATTTTCGACGGGTCTTCTTTCTCCCATGTAATGGGAGGGGCTCGTAGTATAGTAGTCCCTATTCCCTGAAAGCTGTGTAATAATTCTATAGGTTCTTTGCGGTACATCGACAGACATGATTTCAAAAGGCTTGGATATAGTTGTTAAAATATCTCCACCCATCAAAAATGAACCAGGCTCTATGCGCACAAAATCAATGATCGGTGCACCTTTGCGGTAAAGTAGGTAGTCTGCAATTTTTTTTCTATTTCGATCTCTCACAGTAATGGGTCGCCCCTTGGCTTCGGGCCTTATTTTTTCTATTTCATCCGCCAGCTGACTTTTTCCAACTAACCGGAGTTGTTCGACCTCGGTAAAACCAAGTGAGTTTCTTTCATTTAAGTTAAAGCTGGGACTTGCAACCAGCCAATCCACAATTTTTCTCTGATTATAGTAGGCTGCGAGTTGAAGAATAGAAAATTGACTCACATTTTTGTGGTTGATATTGAAGAATCCAATCTCGATCAGAGTTTCAATTACACTCAAGTTTCCGTCTTCAATGGCCTTGGACCACTTTTTATTTAATTTGGTCCAAAACTGGGTTTTTCGTTTATCGGGAGACTCATCCCAACTTATTATCTCTTTGGCGATAGTATTAAGTTCTTGTTGCGAAAATTTTCGCATGAAATCCAACTGATTTTCGAAATTATCGACGTTCAGTAAATGCTCAAACAGCGCTTCTTTGCGAAGATTAAGACCCTTTCTCCCATGAATGATGCGCTCTAGGTATTGAATAAACTCTTGGCCCTCAGTTAATCCAAATGTTTTGGAGTTTTTTAGAATTGGGCCCACTGTTTTTATATACTTTAAAACATCGGAATCTTCCGAGCTTTTCCGCAACTGAGCCAAGCGGATCGAAATATTTTTTATAACTGAATTTAGCACATCTTCAGAAATTAGCTTAGAAACGCCGGCGTTCTCTAAGGAATTTAATATTCGCACAAGACGATAGTGATCGTCCTCTGAATGCGAATGAATAAGTTTTTCTAACTCGTCAGTGATTCGAGGGGCGTTTAGTCGCCGTTTTAGTTTTTCTAAAAGGCCAAGATCAGAGCTGTCTATTCGAAACTCCCGTTCATTTTCAGCCAGTGTCACTAAATCATCCAGGCTAAGACTCAGAGACTCTTGAATGATAGTGAGGGCCTTCTTGTTAACAAAAATGATGTAGTCTCCATCAACTTTAAAGTCAGATCCCTCACGAGCATTAGGATTGACATCGAAGCGTATCGTCCATCCCGTTCCGCGGGCGCCAATCCTGCCGATTCGGGTATAAAACCCATCTCCATAAGCGGCGGATTCACCGATAGCTTTTTCTCTGGAAATCAAAACATTGGGTTCGCCGCTGTGAGCACGCGTGATGGATTCATAGGCCATAAAACTAAATGTTTCATGAGCCACAACTTGGATGTTTAAATCCTTGGCGGTTCGTCCCGTCCCTTGTCCGACCTCTTTTGATCTTAGTGGTTCGCGAGCCAACCACCATGCAAAGTTGTACTGCTCTCTCGAATTACCCATACGAATGAGTTTTTCACGAAGTCCCAGTTCGTCGAGTCGGTTAACGGCATATTCAATATTCACGGCATGAAGAATGAGCTTTTTAGCTGTGTCGCGAATTCGTCTTAGGGCTGCGCTATTGGTCACGGTCGAGCTATCAAACTCACCCGCAATCTCTTTTATTTGTCGGTAGTCATTATCAGAAAAAGTAAGTTCGTATTGAAACGCCTTAACCAGAAGGCGTAAAACCGACAGAATCTCTGGGTTTTCACCGGCCCTGGCTCTTATGGTTGTAAAGTGATTTTTACTTCTAAAATAGCTAATGCGATTATTTATGGCATCGCTTAAAAAAACACTGTCGGCCTGATTCCAGTGTCTGAGATCTCGTATGACAGGCTCCCCATTTTCGGAAATTTCAATCATCCCCACGGAGTTTGAATCCGTGCTTTGATTGTTGAAGTCGGCGTCATTTAAAAGCGCCTCTTTAAAGCCAAATTGACCTGGAGTCCCCATCCGATGTCGAAGTGTTCGCACTTCCCACTTGTTTCCTTTTGAACCGAGAAAATGAGGAAATCTCTCGGCAAGGGCATTTTGAAACTGACTCGCCGCCTTTGGGTCTGCATCAACAACGATATCTAAATCCTGAGTGCTCCGAAAAATATTCGTAAAGTCGAAGTCAAACCGGTCTTTCTGCAGATTCATTATACCGCTGGCTCTGGCCAGATCCCATTTTACATAGTGAAGGAAGCTCGAAGCTGTTCCACCGAATAACCAAACTCTCAAACCCATTTTTTTGGCCATATCACGGATATATTGAAACTCAGGTACCAACAAAATCGTATTAGTGACGTGTCTCACGAGTTGGTCTTCGCTAACTATGCCAGGGTTTGCGGTTTTGAGAGCAAAGATTTCGGTGCAAGAAATTCTACTATTGGCAAACCCGTCGAACGAAACCAGAAAAACCCCAAGAGATGCTATCAGCGCCACTAGTGGTCGTTTTACTAATGACGGTAATTTCGCATTTGGCATTTGATCTCCAATTTGTGTCACCAAACCCTAAAAAGAAATTTTTAGGGAGTATATTTGGATACAGGGTCTTACCAGCGTAAAGGGGTTCGGCACTGCAGACTCCATGCCAAAACTACAGATATTAGACTTTGCCTTTAAAGACCCATCGATCGACTGGGACCACGTACTCCAAGTGATAGACAACACAATTTGGAATTTGCACTTCGGTGGGTGAATTATCGGCGTGATGAACTAAGCGCGCGAGAACTCCTCCATGCGTGGACACTCCCATGGGTAACGAAAAATCGGTGACGTGCTCACTTACAAATTTGCGAATATAATTTTTCATGCGAGTGAGCTGATCTCTTTTGGTCTCGCCATTTGGCCAACCAAAGTCCATGTCTTCAGGTTTTGCACTTCGCCAGCGCTTCCAGCTTTCTTCGCTAAAAGTTTTGATGACGTCGTCGCGAAGCATGCCTTCTGTATCGCCCAAATGCGCTTCACGAAGCTGTTCCGAAATAATTATTTTAGCGGGGTGAAAACTAGTTACTATTTTTGCGGTCTCATGGGCACGTGCTAAATCTGAACTTGCAATCAATGGAATTTTAAACGGCCTGAGTTTTTCACCTAGCTCTTGGGCCTGGCGTCGTCCGTTGTCGTTAAGCATAATATTTGTGTGTCCCTGAAATCGAGTAGCAACATTCCAATCGGTTTCGCCGTGACGAAATACAAATACATTGAGCTTCATGAAATCATTTTCATCCATTGCATTGGGAAAAGGGAACTGTTACCTTTTTTGAGTCTAGGAGGAAATAACTAATGTCTTGCAACATAATAATTTTTTTGAAATCATATTGAGTCCGTGACAATTGCTCAAGTGCCTGCAAAGAATGAAAAGAAAAAATAGTATTGTATTTTTCTTTTTAGTTTTGTTGGCTGGAAATCTCTTTGCAAAGGAGCTTCCAGCAAACAAAACTATAACAAAACTTGCGTTTGGATCCTGTCAAAGGCCCGAAAAGGGTTTGGGGATTTACAAATCTATTGCTAAGTTGAGGCCTCAGCTTATGCTTTTAATGGGCGACAATATCTACGCCCAGTCCATTGAAGATAAAACAAAAATGTACCAGACTCTAAAAGATAACCCCGACTTTAAGAAGTTTTCTGACAAATTTCCGGTCTATGCTATATGGGATGATAACGATTATGGCACTCAGGACTCAGGAGCTGAATATCCCTTTCGCAAAGAATCTGAAAAACTTTTTAAAAGTACTTTTAATTTTCCCAAAGATTTGGAGAGAGATGGAATTTATCAGTCCTTAATGTTTGGAGGCGAGGGTAAAAGACTACAAATCATATTGCTAGACACGCGAAGCTTTCGAAGCCTATTAAAATTATCGTCAGCCCCGTTGCAAATCGGATCTTATGTGCATAATGAAGATAAAAATACCACGATTTTAGGAGAGGCGCAGTGGAAATGGTTGGAGGGCGAGCTGAGGAAGCCCGCGGAAATTCGTTTGATTTTAACCGGATTTCAGTTTTTAGCCGTTGATTTCCATTTTGAGGGTTGGATTAACTTTCCTCATGAGCGCGAACGCATGTTCGAGTTAGTAAAGAGCACAAATGCTGGTGGCGTGATTTTTTTAAGTGGCGATCGTCACATGGCTATGTTTTTACATGAGTCAAAAAACCGGCCCTATGAAATTTGGGAAGCGACTGCAAGTGGACTCACCCATGCCCTTCCTGACACTGCTCCTATCGAAGCGGAACGAAATGTAGACGGAAAAATTTATTTTGGGCTCAATTTCGGTTTCCTAAATATTGATTGGAAAAACAAATTTGTAAAATTGCAGCTGCGTTCAGAAAAAGGCAAAGTGGTACGCGAAAAAAAGTTAACCTTTAAATCACTTCATGTGGCTCCAGAGATCAAGTAAAACCCCTTCTTTTAGCCCAGTATCAGGGATTTCGAAATTATCGATTTTAAAGTAGCGCATAAACTCTAGAACAATGATAGAAGCTGGCAGAATCACATCAGCACGGTCGGGGCGCATTTTAAATTTTTCAATGCGCTCCTCGTATGTGGAAGAAAAAAGTCTTTCGATGATTTCTTCAAGCTCGTGAATAGATATCTCATGTTCGTTCTTTTTATCCAGAATAATTTTTCTAAGTTTTCCAAGCCGCGCAACATTACCGCCGCTTCCGCCAGCGATTTTGACGCTTGTTTGCGGTGCACCTTCAATTTCTTTGCGAACGTGATTGGTAAAAAAATCACGGTCATAGATATTATCGGCAGCCATTTTCATAAGGCGAACTGTGCCGATTTTTAAACTTTTCGAGTATTGAATTTTATCATTTTGGCTAATTATAATTTCAACACTACCGCCACCAATATCCATATAGGCAGCAGGTGCTTTCGGATAGCCGAGAGCATTATTTAGTGCTAAATAAATGAGGTCCGCTTCTTCTTGGCCACTAATAACTTCTAATCTCACTTTTGTTTTTTCATGAATTTCGTCTATCAATTCCATACCATTTTTAGCTTCGCGAATAGCGCTGGTCGCAACAGCCCGATAACCTAGAATTTCGTTCTCGTCGAAAATTTTTCTGTAATTCTTGAAAGCGGCGACTACTTTCTTAAATGTCGAAGCGCTGAGTTCACCCCTACCGAAAGCTTCGTCTCCCAAGCGAATGGGGTCACGTGCATTAATAAATAGTTTGATTCTACCCTTTGGTGTGGGACGACCAATCGACAAACGAATCGCATTAGAACCTACGTCTATAACGCCAAGGTTGTGTTTATGCATCTTGCTCCCCATGGTATATGATATGAAATACCATGGCAAGAGCACGGCGGAAACCAAAGAAAACAGCTGGTCTAGCGCAGATCAAGCGGCCCACTGATACTCCAGTTACGAGTTCATTCGTGAATCGCGAACTCTCATGGCTAGAATTTAATAAACGAGTTTTGGCGCAGTCTTATGACACCGATGTTCCAATTCTTGAGCGTTTACGTTTTTTGGGAATTTTTCACTCAAACTTAGATGAATTCTTTATGAAACGCGTGGGACTTTTGCGCCGCAATCTCATTTTGTCGACAGCCCATATTTCTCGTGACGGCATGACCGCGGCTCAACAGTTTTTCGCGATTCGCAAAACCGTGATCGAAATGGAGGATCAGGCCAACGTTTGTTTTAAGGACCATTTGATACCAGCCCTAAAAAAAGAGGGAATTTATTTATTAAAATGGCACGAATTAAATTCCGAGGAGAAAGAACGTGCTAATCAAATTTTTAAGACGCGAATTTTTCCAATTCTAACTCCATTATCGGTGGACCCTGGACATCCTTTTCCGTTTATTTCTAATCTTTCGTACTCGCTAGCCGTGGCCCTCCGCCATCCGGGTAAAGATGAGAAACTCTTTTCGCGTGTAAAGTTACCGGAGATATTTCCGGCGTGGATTGAGGTGACGACGGATGTGGCAAGACCTTTGAGCCGGTGGGTACATATTAGTGAAATTGTGTTAAATAACCTGCCACAGCTATTTCCGGATATGGAGATTATCGCGACACTTCCGTTTCGAGTTACCCGTAACATCGAAGTCGAGCGCAACGAAGAAAATTTTGATGATTTACTTCAGATGATCGAAGAAGAATTACGCGAGCGAAAATTTGAGGATGTTGTTAAACTTGAGCATGGCCCAAACCCTGACGAGTGGCTTCTAAAATTTATTATGAGTGAGCTCGATTTGATAGAACATGATCTCTATCAAATGGATTCTGAAATCGACTACGCCGGACTAAAACCAATTTGGTCAATTAATCGCCCGCAACTTCAATTTACGCCGTGGAATCCTCTGGTGCCGAGTGAATTAATTGAGGACGGTGACATTTTTCGCTCGATTTCACAAAAAGATATTTTAGTTCACCATCCTTACGAAAGTTTCTCGGCGTCTGTGGAGCGTTTAATTAGAACAGCGGCTGAGGATCCTAAAGTGTTAGCCATTAAGATGACACTGTACCGAACGCCTGAAGAAAGCAGTATTGGTCAATCGCTGATTAAAGCAGCGGACCTGGGCAAACAAGTTGTGTGCTTGGTTGAGCTCAAGGCGCGCTTCGACGAAAAGAGAAATATTGCATGGGCGACTCGCATGGAAGACGCCGGTATTCACGTGGTGTATGGTGTGATGGGGTTAAAGACACACTGTAAAGTTTTGCTGATTGTACGTCAAGAAGCTGAGGGCCTTAAAACTTATATTCATATTGGTACGGGAAATTACCATCCAGTAACGGCGCGGTCGTACACTGACGTCGGACTATTCACGGCTGATAAGATTATAAGTGAAGATGTCATCGCACTTTTTAATTATTTGACCGGTAGAAGTTTGAAAAAAGACTATCGCAAACTTTTGGTGGCACCAATTAATATGAAAAAAATCTTTTTAGAGAACATCCAACGTGAAATTGAAAATAAAAAGCACGGCAAAGACGCGCACATCGTAATTAAATGTAATAATCTCGAAGATCACGATTTGGTAAATGCCCTTTATGCGGCGTCTGGTGCCGGCGTTAAAGTCGATTTAATAATTCGCAGTATTTGTACTTTGCGTCCGGGGGTTAAAGATTTAAGTTCTAATATTCGCGTTGTCTCCATTGTCGATCAATTGCTTGAACACTCGCGCATTTTCTACTTCCGCAACGGAAGTAACGAACCTGTGAAGGGTGATTTTTATATTGGCTCGGCTGACTGGATGTATCGCAATTTACTTGCACGTGTTGAGGTAATCACGCCTATTGATGAACAATCTCTAAAGTCAAAACTTTGGGAAATACTTGACTTAAACTTAAGATGTACAAACAATGCCTGGAATATGCAGAGTGATGGCAGTTATCAACGTGTTTCTGGGGCAAAAACGAACAGTTCCCAGCGTGAGCTCATGCGCTTGACCCGCGATCGGATTGTGCACCATAAGGACTAGCATGAAGTTATACATAATTCGTCACGCCATTGCGATGGACCGAGAGATTTCTATTGCCCGGGGTATCGCAGAAGAAAATCGCCCTCTAACCTCTGTTGGTAAGAGAAAGTTTATTAAATCTTTACGCTTCCTTAAAAAGAAAATCGATAAAGTGGACTTGCTGTTAACCAGCCCCTATATTCGTGCCGCAGATACGGCAAAAATTTTTAAAAATATTTTTTCGGTGACTTCATTTGAAAAAGAAGAGGGATTAAAGCCAGGGGAAAGCATACCAGCGCTCGCGAAAAAAATTTTTTCACTAAAAAATAAAGTCGTAGCTCTCGTCGGTCACGAACCTGACCTGAGCCGGTTGGCAAGCTACCTATTAACTGGAAAAAATGACATCGTCGTCGAATTCAAGAAGGGTGCCATTGCCCGTATAGATATTAACGGTGATGAGGCCATTTTAAAAGGTCTTTGGAATTAACTAATAGGATTTTGCTTCGATCCACAATTGATTCCATATAGGTGTGGCATCTCCAAGATCTTCGAGATACTCGAGATTTTTAAGTGGAAGTTTGCGAATATAACTAGGCTTCAAAAAATCGATTTCGACCATTGATTCGATTGCCGCATTGGGCGAACTATACCTCAACTCATCAGCGGTAATTTGAGCGTTTTGTGCATCTAAGACGTGGTTGATAAATGCGTGAGCTAAAATTACGTTTTTGGCGCCACGTGGGATTGCCAGAGTATCAGCCCAAATCACTCCGCCTTCTTTGGGCATCACAAATCTAAATTCGGGATTTGTTTTTGTAATCTGGCGAGCGTCACCGCTATACGAGTGTGCAATCCAAATATCTCCCGATAACAAATGCTGTCTAGGGTCACTTGAGAAAACACGGACCTTCGATTTTATTTTAATCAGCAGTTCTTTAGCTTGAATAACTTCCTCAGAGTTTTGTGTATTGTCGGAGTGCCCCAGTTTTTTTAATAAAGCACCCATAACTTCACGTTGATCATCGAGCAATGAAATATGGCCAGCATATTCATTTTGAAATAAAACGTCCCACGAGTCGACTTCTTCTTTAACCATCTTGGTATTATAAATTAAACCCGTGGTGCCCCATGAGTAGGGAACAGTGTATTTATTTGAAGGATCGTAAGGGGCATTTAAAAAGTCGGTGGCAATATTTTTTCTGTTCGGAACTAGGTTTCTATCAAGTTCCATTAAATGGTTTCCAGCTATAAGCAGGCGAACTGTATAATCAGAGGGAACGATTACATCATATCCCGTCACGCCAGCTTGGAGTTTTGCCAGTAACTCTTCGTTATTAGAAAAATTATCATAACGAACTTTACAGTTTTGTAAGGTTTCAAAAGACTTTATCACAGAATCGGGGAAATAGTTGCTCATCGCATAGAGCGTAAGTATGGGTTGTTTTGAATTTACACTTTCTCTAGCATGGAGGTTTCGCAAGAAATTTGCGAAAACAAGGATGAGGGAAAAAACCACTGCCATTGAACACAATTGCTTCATTGATTCACCTTATGATTTTGGACCCAAAAAGCCAAGCTCACTAGAAAGAAACTCGTCATAAGTATCAGAGCACAAAGCGCATTCACTTCTGGACTTACGCCAAATTTCAACATCGAATAAATTTTTAGGGGTAAGACCGTGGCGCCGGCCCCCGAGGTAAAAAAAGAAATGATGAAATCATCGAAACTTAAGGTGAAAACCATTAACATTCCTGACAAAAGCGCCGGCCAAAGTTGGGGAATGAGCACCTCAAAAATGATCGTCCATGGCCCCGCTCCTAAGTCACTCGCTGCTTCTTCAAGAAGGGGATCAATGGCAAGAAGTCGTGAGCGTACCAATGTACAGACATAGGCACTGCCGAATGCGCAATGAGCAATTACGATGCTAAATTTTCCAAGAGGAATCCCTATCAGGACAAAAAAACATAGAAGCGAGAGACCCTGAACAATTTCGGGAAAGATAATTGGTAGAGTTGAGGTGTGACGAAGGAAGGTACGTTCACGTTTTCTACCACGAACAGAAATCACCCCTACGCAAAGTCCGAAAAACAAACTTATCGCCGTAGCCTGTACGGCAACCTCAAGCGAGGTTGCGAGCGAATCTAAAATTGCCTGGTTTTGAATAAGCTTATGGTACCAAGAAAAAGTAAAACCCTGCCAAACAGCACCGCGCGGTGCCACATTAAAAGAGAGGACAACGAGCACCACCATCGGAAGAAATAGAAATCCGTAAACAAAAGCAACGAAGATACTGCCAATTGCCTTCATACAAAAAACTCTCCGTCATCGCCCCCGCGATTTATTCTTTCGAAAATCACGAGACAAAGACCAATCAAGAAAATGAGCACTACACTAATAGCGGAACCTAATGGCCAATTTCGGACAGTCAGAAATTGTTGTGACAAAAGGTTACCTATAAATAAGTTTGTTCCACCTCCAAGAATGTCAGGAATGACGAACTCACCCAGAGCGGGAATGAACACCATCAGGCTTCCAGCCGCAAGTCCCGGAAGGCAAAGAGGCAAAGTAATTTTAAAAAATCTTTTCAATTTTCCGGCGCCGAGGTCGGCGGCGGCTTCTAATAGTTTGACGTCAAGCTTTTCGACGCTTACATACAGACTCATAGCCATATAAGGTAAATAGTTATAGAACATTCCAATAAAAACAGCTTTCGAAGTAAATAGCCAGTGAAGAGGTTGTGATCCAAAGCCAACGGCTTCCAAGACATGATTGATCCAGCCGTTATCAGAAAGCAAAACCATCCACGCATAAGTGCGAATCAAAAAGTTTGTCCAAAAAGGAATTATGAGAAGAAAGAAAAGGGCGTTACGCCATTTTCCAGCGACGAAAACAAGATAAAGGGCGAGTGGGAAGCCAACAATGATGCAGGCAAAAGTGGTCAGAGCAGCCAAACCGATGGAGCGGTTTAGTGAAGCGAGAATTGTTCGACCATACTCAGGGTCAAAAATTTTATGGTAGCTTTCTAAACTAAAGGTCCAATCAATTCCTCCGTAATTATTTCTCACCAGAAAGCTAATGACAACAATATAGAGAAGTGGGGCGGCCACGAGCATTATTGCCCATAACCACGCAAAAACCGAAAATCCGAGGTAGGGCTTAGTTCTATACATAATTAGTCGCAGAAAAAATGCGATTGGCCGATTGACCAAGCAAGATGAACTTTATCATTTATTTGAAAAACTTTTTTGGCGAGTTTCTGCGAGTTCTGCTGAAATACGCTGACGTTAGTTCCGTTTTTTAAAGTCACTTCGTATTGGGTGTGTGTTCCAAGATAGCTTTGTGCCCGAATAGTACCTTCAATTGAGTTTTCAACGGTCGGAGGTTTTCGTGAAAAAAGCGTAATTTTTTCAGGGCGCAAGCCTAAATAGCCTTTTAGGCCCGGCTTTTTACAATGGTCGGGGGGCTCAACAAAAAACGACCCCGCGTTTTCAACATCAATAATGTATCGTCCACTGTCGTCGGCTCTTAAAATGCCTTCGAGTTTATTAATTCCACCAACAAAGCTAGCTACGAAGGAAGTTTTTGGGAATTCATAGATTTCGTTAGGAGTTCCAACCTGGACAATTTCTCCTTTATTCATTACTGCCACGCGATCACTCATATTTAGGGCTTCTTGCTGGTCATGAGTAACGAAAATGAAAGTGGTTTTTACACGGCGTTGGATGCTCATGAGCTCTTGTTGTAGTTGTAAGCGTAATTTCAAATCGAGCGCCCCAAGAGGTTCATCGAGCAAAAGAACTTTTGGCATATTGACAAGTGCACGTATCAAAGCAACGCGCTGTTGTTCACCTCCGCTTAAGGTTTGAATAGATCTTTTTCCCTGACCTTTAAGGCTGGCAAGCTCAAGCATCTCCTCAACACGCCCGTTGATTTCATTTTCATTTACTTTTTGACAACGGAGTCCAAAGGCTACGTTGTCAAAAATATTCATATGGGGAAAAAGGGCGTAGCGCTGGAAAACAGTGTGAATATCGCGCTCATGAGCCGACATTTTGGTAATGTCTTCGCCGCTAAGTTTCAGCGTACCATTATCGGGGGCTTCAAGACCTGCAATAAGGCGTAACAATGTTGTTTTTCCACAACCGCTTGGTCCCAAAATTGATAGAAATTCGCCGTTGGCAACCGAAAGACTTATGCCGTGAACCGCTTTTTTCTCGCCAAATTTTTTTTCGACTCCGAGGACTTCTAGCACAGTGCGCTCTTTTCTCAAAAAAGATTGGAACTTGCAAGAAATTAGACGCTGATGCCGTCTTTTAAACGAATCACCCGCTGAAATCGCGTTGAAAATTGAGTGTTGTGGGTTACGACGATCAAAGTGAGTCCGTATTTTTGCCTTAAATTAAAAAATAAATCTTCAATAATTCGGCCGTTGTGAGTGTCGAGATTTCCAGTTGGCTCGTCTGCGAACAAAACTTCGGGATTATTAACAAGAGCTCTGGCAATGGCGACTCTTTGGCACTCACCACCGCTAAGTTCGCTGGGATAATGAGTTAGGCGGTGGCTCATGCCAATCTGATTTAAAAGGGTTGCTGCTTTTTCTTTAGCCTCTACTTGACTCAGCCCTTTGATCTGGGCCGGAATCATCACATTTTCAAGTGCTGTGAACTCCGCAAGGAGGTGGTGAAACTGAAACACAAAGCCCATTTTCTCGTTTCTGAGGCTTGCTAGCTCATCGTCAGAATAGTCCTGTAAAATTTTTTCGTTGAAGAAGATTTTACCGGAAGTAGGACGGTCTAGAGCGCCGATAAGATGGAGTAAAGTACTTTTTCCAGCTCCCGAGGAACCAACTATACAAACTGATTCTCCTTTACTGATATTGATTGAGATATTTTTCAATATTTCAAGCCGTCCACTAGCTTGTGGATAAGATTTATACAGCCCTTCGGTACGAATTATGGCCTTATTCATAGCGCAAACCCTCGCATGGATTTAAGCGTGCACCTCTTAGGGCTGGGAGTAAAGTAGATAAGAAGCAGACCAAAAAAGTTGCGAAGAAAACAGCAGATAAGTCTGTCATCCGAAGTTCTGCTTTAAAGACTTCAATTTTATAAACGTCTGCCGGCATAAAGCCCCAGGTTTCTTCGATTTTTTTGAAGGCGTTCGATAAAAAAATTCCAAAGGCGATACCACCCGCAGCCCCAATGGCGCCAAGTAACATTCCCTGCAGCGCAAATATTTTAACAATGAAATTTTTTTTGCCTCCCATCGATTTTAGAATGCTTATTTCGGAGTATCGATTGATGACCCGGACGTAAAGAGTGCTGGCAACGTTAAAACACGCTGCTATTACCATGATAAGTACAACTAGAAATATTACAATTTTTTCAAGTTGAATGGCATCAAGAAGGTTTTGATTTATTTCGTGCCAAGATTTCATTCGGTATGGGTAGCCTCCCAAATATTTTAATATGTTGGCGCCCACAGCAGCGGCTTTACTGGCGTCTTTAATTTTTATTCTGAGACCTAATACAGAGTCATCAATTTGTGCCAAAGACTGGGCATTTTCTAAAGACATTACGACAATGCGCTCATTAAAATCGTATTTTCCTAAATCAAGGATACCAGTAACTGTAAATTTTCCGACTCGAGGCGAGAATTTTTTCGTATTGGAAGGAGACGGTTTTGGCAAAATTACCTTCATGGTGTCACCAATTTCAACCCCTAAGGTTTTTGCGACTCCCTTGCCCAAGAGAATTGGCTTTTCACTTTTGTCTTCGCGTGACAAGGTAAACCTTCCCTGTAGGATTCTCTTATTCACGTTGAGTACATTTTGATAGGAGTCTGTCTCTAACCCTTCAATGCGAATGCCAGATATTTTTCCTTTATTTGCTGCAATCGCTTCTAGAGAAATATAAGGAGACAATGCCACGATCTCAGGAAACTTTTTCTTAAGGTCGCCTTGTTGGGTGTTGTCTAAATTTAGATAACTTCCCCACCGGGTGATAGTTATGTGTCCAACAACGTCGACGATGGCACTTTTCAGTGCGGTCTCAAAACCGCTAAAAACCGACATCGACACAATTAAACTTCCAACTCCTAAAATCATACCGAAAATCGCCAAGATGGCTGTGGGATCGCGAAACGTTTTTCCGAGATTTAGAAACTTAAAAGCTAAGCGAAATTGTAGCATGTATTTTTATCCACTTTTTACATTGGATTTTAAATAAGACTCAATAAATTCATCAATCTGGCCATCCATCACTTTTTGGACTTGATTGGTTTCATGAGAAGTTCGATGATCCTTTACGAGTTGGTAGGGCTGAAATACATAAGAGCGAATTTGGCTTCCCCACTCAGCAGCTTTTTTGCTGGATTCCATGGCTTCTTTCTTTTTATTTCGCTCGGTCATTTCTCTTTCGTACAGGGCTGCCTTTAACATTTTCATGGCTTTATCACGGTTAGCATGTTGCGAACGCTGACTTTGACACTGAACTATGATTCCCGTCGGAATGTGAGTCATGCGTATGGCCGAATCGGTTTTATTGACGTGCTGTCCTCCGGCACCACTGGCACGGTAGGTATCTACCTTTAAGTCTTCAGTTTTGATTTCAATTTTAATTTCGTCATCAACCTCGGCCCAAACAAAAATACCGGCAAAACTTGTATGGCGTCGGGCATTAGAGTCAAATGGAGAAATGCGCACAAGGCGGTGCACGCCACTTTCGGCCTTCAAATACCCGTACGCGTAAGGGCCTTCAATTAGCAGAGTCGCTGACTTAATTCCCGCGCCCTCGCCATCACTCATTTCTAGAACTTCAACTTTATAGCCGTGATCGGCGGCATATTTCGCATACATGCGTAGGAGCATTTCTGCCCAGTCGCAGGCCTCCGTGCCACCAGCGCCGGCGTTAATGGAAAGATAGGCACTGTTAGGGTCAAGTTCGTCGCCGAGAAGTTTTTTGATTTCCAAATCGCGCACGATGTTTTTCAAAATATTGGATTCATTTTTGAGTTCTTCGAAACTTTTTTCATCTTTCTCGGCCTGAATCATTTCCAAAAGCACAAGTCCGTCTTCGACGCGGCTATTGAGTTCTTTCCACTGTCCTACGATTTTTTCTAAATCGCTTTTCTCTTTATTTATTTTTTGCAACTTCTTTTGATCGTTCCAGACTTCCGGGCGTTCACTTTGCTGGGCTAATTCTTCTAAGCGTTTTTCCTTTGTGGCGAGGTCAAAGATACCTCCGCAAATCATTTGTTCTAGTTTGTAGATCAACTAAAGTATTGCGTACGTCGCTGAGTTCTGTGCTTAATCCCATTTTTGCAAAATACCCTGAAAGATCTTATCTTGCAATTTAAACATCGTTTTTGCTTTTTTTGCATTGGATTCGTGTTCATAGCCAAGCAGATGCAGAATTCCATGAAGAATCATATAAGCAAGTTCTAAATTAAAGCTGAGACCATGTTCTTTGGCCTGTTTTTTAATCACCTGCGGGCATAAAATGAGATCGCCAAAGTGTTGGGGGTAGGTTCCTTGAAAACTTAAAACGTCTGTGGGTTGGTTTTTTTTCCGATACATTTTGTTGAGGTGCTTGATTCTACGGGGCGAGACAAAAACTATGGTCAGTGTCTTTTCTTTATTTTCTCGGTATATTTTTGAGATTTTCTTTTCAAAAAATGCCATCCACTCGAATATTTTTTTATTGGGGATTTTAAGTTTTGTCGTATTCGCAATTTCAATGATCATGAGGGGAGGTGTGGTTTTTTTCCGTTGTTGATGCGGAGTGGTTCTGGGGCAAGCGAAGTACCTCCGCCAGCAGATTTTGGATAGTCGATGCGCTGGTGATGGATACCAATGAGCGTGCGAATAAATGACTGTTCAATGATACTTAAGTCTTTAAGACTTAAATTACAGTCCTCAAGCTGACCTTCCATAAATTTTCTTTGAATAATATTTTTTACGATATTTTGTAAACGCATGGGCGTGGGCTCGTCAAGCGAGCGAGCTGCGGCTTCGATACTGTCAGCAAGCATTATCAATGCGGCTTCTTTAAACTGCGGTTTGGGACCAGGATAGCGAAATTCATCCTCGGGAACGGGATCATCATTCTCCTCGCCCATTTCAATAGATTTATTAAAAAAGTAGGCAATCAAGGTAGTACCGTGGTGTTGGAGAATGCCATCGATAATAGGGCGACCAAGTTTGTATTTCATTCCCAGTTCAACTCCATCCTTAATGTGAGCGATGAGAACCGTTTTGCTCATGTAAGGAGAAATATGATCGTGAGGGTTTCGTCCCGGCTTTTGATTCTCAATAAAATATGCGGAGTGACTGGTTTTGCCAATATCATGATAATATGCCATCACTTTCGCTAAAAGCGGAGACGCTCCAATTTTTTCGGCAGCGGCTTCAACCATGCTGCCCACAACTAGTGAGTGATGATAAGTGCCTGGAGCTTTCACAATCATTTCTTGGAGTAGGGGATGATTAAGGTTACTAAGCTCCATAAGTTTAACGTCAGTTGTGTAACCAAAAAGATTTTCAAACATCGGAACAAAAGCAAGGGCTAGAAATGCAGACATTACGCCTGAAGTTAAGCCGGCTAGCGCAATCCAACCCACTTCTGTAATCCATTGCGCCCCAGTGTTTTGCGTCGCGAGAGTCAGGATTGTAGCGGCAATGGCATTAACGATGCCTGTTTTAATCCCGGCAAAATAAATATCGTTTCGCTTATGGCATTTGAAAACACCACGCGCGGCCATTATTCCTGAAATCGAGGAGTATACGAGAATGTGGTAGGGACTTGGAACAAGAAAACTGACGACGACGGCGCCAAAGAAGGTAAATAGCCAAACAATTTCGCCGTAAGTAATAAGTAGGCTTACGATCATGCTTCCCATAGAAACAGGAGCGGCATAAATGTAAAAGTTTTCCGGAAGAACAGCCCCAAAACGGGTCACTAACAGGTCGGCGACAAACCAAAATATCTTGCAAGTCACGATGGTAATGAGAGTTACGCAACCCATAGAGAGCACGTCTTTGGGTTCGACCCGGACTTGATTCACTGTAAATCTTTTTGTAAAGGAGAAGAATGTCAGAAGGAGCGTTAGCAGTAAAAAAGCGAGATTGAGAGACAAAAATTCGCGGCGTTGATTTGAAGTTTGGTCTTTAATTTTTTCTAAAATTGCGATTTGAAGTGGCTCAATGATACTGCCCTCGCTGACAATGACTTGATTCTTTTTAAGCGAGATAATAATGGGAAGGACGCTTCCCCTGGCCTTGTTTCTACGCTCTTCGGTTTCCAATTTGTTAAAAGAAAGGTTGGGGCGTAGTAGCGAGTACGTGAATTGTTTTAACAGCAGTCGGTCGCGGTCGGTGAGGTTGCGCAACCCATGGACCGACTCAAGTACAAAGTGGTCGCGATTGCTCAAGTCAAGAACTACAGTTGCTGGTAGTGGATATTCCTTGGTTTCACCTTTGAGAGAGAGTCTCACAATAATTTTTTCGTGTTCCGAGCTAATGTATTTTTGCGGTGATTCAGAAATTCTTTGCTCCGATGACCAGTATTCCAAAGTCCGAATCAAGTTATTTTCAATCTCTATTCCGAATTGTTTTTCGGCAAGCCACTCAAAAATTCTCTGCGGAACGTCGATTTCTAAAATTTTTGAAAACTCCTCGCGGTATTTGAGATACTCCTTTGAAATTTGGGTGTTGCGCGATTTCTTCGCAAATATCACGTCTCGACGATGAGCTCGCATCATTTCAAAACCCTTGTAAATGCGGTTAGAAAGCTCATCAAAGACTTTCGAGTCATAGTCGAAGACGGGGGGCACGCTGAGTTCAGCCTGAAAACGCTTTGATTCTGTGGCGACGTCGTCAACCACGTCAATATTGATTGGCGACTTAATAGAGCTGCGAGCGACGATGCCAACCTGGACGTGATAGTTAGCTTCGTAAGAGTAAAAAACTAAGTAGGCAAGTCCAAAACATCCTAAGAATGTAAGTGCGAGATAGCGAAGGTGAAAGCGCTTTTCAAGGTAATAGCCTACGCGGCCAATGAAAGTTTTTTCAAACTCAAAAGCATTCACCCAATCCAAAAATTTTAAACTTGGATCGGTCCAATTTTCGCGCGAAACCGGGGAGGTGTCTTTGCCCCGACCTTTGGACTTATTCATGAATCTCCTGTAACTATCTAACGGCATTTACTAGCATTTTTATTAACTTTCCGGTAGACCTACTTACCACAATGTCACATAGTGTGGGAGTATGGTAAAGGCACCGAAAAATCTGAAACCTTTTAAGTCATTAGTCGAGATTGTAGCGCATCTGCGAGGACCAAAGGGCTGCCCGTGGGACAAAGAACAGACTCCAAAAACGCTCACGCCTTTTATTGTCGAAGAAGCCTATGAGTTGGTCGACGCAATTGAAGATGGTGATCTCGAGGATTGGAAGGAAGAACTTGGTGATTTACTTTTGCAAGTTGTCCTGCAAGCACAGATTGCCTGCGAAAATGGTGAGTTTGATATCGAAGGTGTGATTGAAGGGATTGGTTCAAAACTCGTGCGCCGTCATCCCCATGTTTTTGGTCACATCAAAGTTAAAGATTCCGCCGAGGTTTTAAGAAATTGGGAATCTATAAAAAAAGATGAGAAAAAAGACAAAACCAAAAAGCTTGAGAAATTTAAATTTCCTAAACGCCTCCCGGCACTGCAAATTGCCGGAAAAATTGGCGAGAAAACCAAACGTCACAATTTTGATTGGCCTAATGCCAAAGCTGTTTTCAATAAAGTGCGTGAGGAATTTAACGAACTAGAGAACGCACTGAATCTCTCAAATCGAGAGCATCAACTTGAAGAACTGGGGGATTTGCTATTTTCTCTGGCTCAACTCTCGCGGCATTTAAAGATGGACCCTGAGTCGGCCTTAAGAAAAACCAATCGCAAATTTGAAAAAAGATTTTTTAAGTTAAAGAAAATGGTCGATCAACTCGGCAAAGATATGAATAAGATGTCGAGTGCTGAGCTAGAAGCGCTGTGGAAGAGGGTAAAGAGGCAGCGCTGAAATCAAGTGCCTTTTTTTCGAGATTGTTCCGAAACTCGCTAGTTTGAATCTCCGGGTATACTGAGCTCTGGACAAGCTTTGTAAATCTCCGCCTTTACATTTTTTTCTTTTTGTCGGCCGAAAATTAATTTTTCTTCTTCTTCGGGTTTAATTCCTCTGCAATAGCCGCCCACTTCAAAGCACTCTTCAATCCTGAGTTGTAATAAAAATCTTGCAAGGGCATTGTGTCTCTCAACATCTGACCCGGTGTCGTCATATTCTCCCGTACCTTCCCCCATATTTTTTTCTCTTTTTATGTTTTCCTCGGTTTCCTGAGTTTCACGAAACCGCTTTATCAGGCCCGTTAATTCAGCTTTCCCGATTTCGCTTTCTGGGTCTTCATCTAGACACTCGGATCTGGTTTTTTTGCGAAAAGTCCCTCCCTCGGTCTTTACCGCTTCTTCTTCACATCGGTGGATTCGATCGCGTTTTCGGATCTGATATTGGTCACTGTGTCTTTTAAATGCCGCTGCCGCCCTCTTTTTGCCATCCTCTGCATCTTTAGCAGCATTTTTTATGGTGTTTCTGATTTTATTTGTCCGTTCCATGGCTTCATTGTCGATGCTTTCTCTAATCGAAGACGCGGCATTTCGGTACACTATTCGCGCATTTCTTTTATCTATGAGACTGTGTTTTATAGCGTCACCCATATTACTTATGGTCTGACAAATCTGCAGGTTCTTCAAAGTTTTTTCTTCTAGAACTACGAAGGGTCTTAAATCCTTGATGAGCCTTTCTAGGCGTTCGATGGCGCATGGAGATCCGCCTTCTCTGTTTAGTCTTTCTAAATATCGATCGTAGACTACCAGGCGTTCCGATATTCCTGTCCCACTACTAATTTGTTCGTCGGTGAACCCCAATTTATTGAGAGCATTTTTAAGCCTGGCAAGGCCCGCTTTTACGTGGGCCCCTACAGCGGCACCCTCTGCCGATTTTATGTAGTTATCGTATGCTTCTTTGCTCGCTTTCAATTGAGCCTCATTGTATTTTTTTCGAGTTGCTAGCTCGTGTAACCAGCCGACAAGTAAATCCATCTGCGATGCTATCAGATTGCCACCCAGTAAGTAGGGATTCGATATTGTTGCGGCACCTGCCATGATTGCAACTACCTCTTTGGCAGGAAAAAGCTGACTTGGCTTTACTTGTAACATCTTGGTAAGTGACTCTGTTGATATGGAGTACGAGTCTCCGGGGTTCCCAGCAAATTTTTGAATCGCCGTAACCGCGCTTCTGGCGTCATTTAGGTCCTTATAGGTTTTGTCGAACTCAGCCTTAGGGGCGTTAAGATGTTTCACCATAGCATTAAACTCGTGCTCACCACCAAAAAAGTTTCTGGTGGTGGTTGTTACATTTAATGCTTCGGCCTGGGCTTTAGTAAAATAAATTTTTAGAGAGTCAACGAAGTCATAAAAAGAAAATTTTGTAGAATTTTCTCCCAAAAGTCGCCGCTGTAGTAACTCAACTTCATAGATAATTGGAGTTTGCAATTCTGCTTCTACAAAAGCCGAGGAGAATAAAAATCGATCCTGAGTTTCTTTCCATGCCACCAGCATCCAACTTTCCGTATCAAAATTAAAGCCAATATACCGATATGTGCCGTTTGAAATTTTTCGTTTTTCCCACTTTTTATATCCCATAAGGTAGCCCATTCCATGGACGGCGGTATCTGGATCCATTAACTTAAAATTCTTTTTTGGGACCTCAATTATAGCCATGCGTGCAACTTCAAAAAATTCACCACGAACTCTCGCGTATCTTGCTAGGAGCTGAGCTTCGTTGCCAAAATCTGTTTTTGAGACTCTTGAACGCGCCCAACTCTTGTTAAGATCCTTTTCAAATTTCGTCTTGGGGGTCAGATCGAATCCCTCGGCAAACCTTAGGGCAAAAAAACTCAACGTGAAAAGAAAAATAGAGAGGCCTCTCATACCACTTATCATCGGGAAGTCGCCTTTTTGGCATTAGAAATTTCACCTGAAATTAGATTGGGTTTTAAAAAATTTGGAGCCTAGACAAAAGGTCTCATCGTCGATTGATTTTGCGGACCACAACCGCAGCTAACTTTTGGGTTTCTTCCACACGTAGGGCCAGGGAGCTAACAAAGTAAATTCCACATGCAATTCCAATTGACCCCAAGAGATAAATGCATTTTCCGACGAATGTTGTCTGCCCAAAATAGAATTGTTTGGCGTACTCTAAAAAGAAAACCATTATCGACGAACTCATCGCAAAGCGAGTTATTCCCGAAAATAAATTTAATAGTCCCAGACGGCCAATATAAATTTGATGCGCAACAAATAAAGTAACCATATTAAATGTTGCGCTGATAACTGTCGACCAAGGCAAACCAACCAGGCCAAATTTTTGGATTAAACCTGGAGCTATCACAACGTGAATCCCCAGCGAAATTGCCGCCGAAACTGCCGGTAATCGTGTATTTGAAATCGCATAAAAGCATGGTGCCAAAATTCGCACAGCACTGGCAGTGAGAACTGTCAGAGAGTAAACGCGAAGCACGTCTGTGGTCGCACGCACATCGTCTGCATTAAATTCCTTGCGCATAAACAATACTTCGACAATTGGTTGTGAAAAAAAGAAAAATGCCGCCGAACAAGGAACGGAAATAAAAAATATTAATCGCAGATTTTGCGCAGATGTCGCGATCATCTTTTCTTTTTCACCACGCACCCAATATTGACTGAGTGTTGGCAGGAGTGCGCTTCCCAAGCTCACTGCAAAAAGAGAAAGCGGCAATTCAAGAACGCGATCTGCCAGATATATATAGGTGTGGGTACCTTGTGGAAGTTGACTTGCGAAATAAACGTTCACCACTCCGGTGATTTGCACGATGCTCATCCCAAACATACTTGGTAAAAAAGCCTTAAAGATTTGGCGCATCGGTTCAGATTTAAAATTAAAATTTATTTTTGGAAAATAACCTAGCGCTATAATTTGTGGAACCAGAAGAGCCATTTGTAAAAATCCGCCAACAATTACCGCCCAACTCTGATAGTAGGCTTGCTCGGGTAGGTTACCGGCAGGAATAAAGGTGGCGGCGATTAATGTTAGGTTAAGTAAACAGGGCGCCAGTGCTCCGATTGCAAATTTCTTGAAACTATTTAAGATCGCCATGAAAAAAGCGTAGATGCTCATCAAAAATATAAATGGAAACATGATCTGTGCCATGCGCACCGTCATTTCCGTCTTACCCGCAACTGATGCATATCCAGCTCCTCCGACAAGTAAGCGCATTATGGGGTCCATCCATACTACAAAAACAAAAGTGAGGACTGTTAAGATAAGCGACAAAAGTGTAAATAGGCTCGAAACTAAATCTTTGGCCTCTTTGTGATCGTCGTTGTTTCTGTCATTCTTGTGAAGAAGGCGTACAAAAACTGGTATAAAACTAACAGAAAGCGAGCCTTCCCCCAGTAATCTCCTAAATAAATTTGGCAGTCGAAACGCCACCGTCCACGCGTCGCTTACATAACGGGGAAAGAGGGCCGCAACGAGCACGTCGCGGATGAGCCCTAAGACTCGGCTCAATAGGGTGCCGCCTGCCATTATCGACGCCCACAGGATAATCTTAGGCGAATCTGAGTCTCTGATTTTTGAAGAAGATTCAGGAGAGCTTGTCATCGGTGTCACGCTGTGATAGAAACTCTGTGATTTTTAATATAAACCCCTGATAAAAGGGTACTTCGGAGGGATTACATTGGCAACTCATAAGTCGGCAGCAAAAAGAGCCCGTCAATCGGTGCGAAGACAAGCAGTTAATCAAAAAAACACTAGCATGGTGAAAACTTTCGAGCGCAAGTTGCGTGAAGCCGTCGGTAACAAGAAAGTCGATGATGCTCAAAAATTACTTAAAGATTATATGAGCAAGATGATGAAAGCAGCGAATAAAGGTGTTTTTCATTATAAAACAGCGTCACGTAAGATCAGTCGTCTATCGTCGCTGGTGTCAAATCTGGGAAAATAAGCGTTCCCTTATTTTCTAATTCCAACTCTTCTTTGGGTTTTGCGGCAATAAACGTTCGCAAAGCCCGGCGGCAATCAAAAGATACTTTCAAAAAGAGCAAACCGAAAAATTGATCTTTAGACCCCTCAGCGTCTTTTACCCAGCGGATTTGTGCGGGAATGATGATGTAGCCAAATTTATCCATCCAAAAATTTAAGAGTACGTTTTGACCCTCTTTGAGGTGGCGAGAAGAACGAACCAGCATTCCCTCCTCACCAACATTCACAGAAAACTCCATTGTATACTTGCTGTCACAAAGCACTCCCACTGGACGCTCATAGAGGCGTCGAGGAAATCGTTTTGCATTGCTATTTGGTTGTGCGCTCAATGGATTCTCCCAGTAATAAATCGGAAGATTTTGTTTCAAACTGAAATTATCCAGGGCTCGTCTTGAGTCTAGAAAATGCAAAGGTAAGTCTGACTTCTACAAGACTCGCCTTTTGTGGGAGCTAACCTACCAAAAATTTTGTAAGGGCAATGTCTGTTGATACCGAAGTTGATTTTAACAGGGACTCGGTAGCTCTTAAGTTTTTCATAGCCATTGATAAAGAATCAATGCTCCAAGAATTACTTTGACGAATATAATCTTTCATAAAGAAAGGCGGAATCCCAATTTGACTAGCTAAACCCAGCGTATCTTTCCTATTTGCTGATTTAATCTCTAAAAGGATTCGCAAATGGCGCGCTAATATTGTAAGAATCCCAATGGCCGCTTGGCCCTGATCAAGCAATCTTTTTAAAAGTGTCAACGATTGGTTTTTGTCGTGATTTCCAAACGCATTTGCTAAATCAAAAACACTTTCCTCTTTGCTTTGAGAGATCCAATTAACGACATCTTGATCTTCAATTTTATTTTTCGTTCCAAGCGAGAGGGCCAGTTTTTGAATTTCATTATTGAGCACAAGCAAGTTGGGACCAACTCGAGAAAGCAATAATTGGGGAACTTGATTTCCGAGAGCCACGTTATTGCTTTTAGCGAGATACTGTATCCATTGTGGAAATTCGCGTTCGTAAGGAGTTTTAAAATTAACGGCGACTGAGTTATCAGCGAGTGACTTAAAAAATTTATTGCGTGGCTGGGAGCCTTCAACGGTAAACAAAATTATGGTGCCCTCAATGGGATTTTCAATGAGTTTTTGAAGCGGGACAAAGTCTTTATCTTTAAAAAGGTTGGCCTCTTTGATCAAAATCATTTTATCTTGGGAGAAAAATCCCAGGGAGTTCGCTGAATTCACAACACCTTCAACATTGCGTTCTGAGCCGAAAAATATCTCCAAGCTCAAATTTTCAGAAGGTTTTAAGTCAAAACTTCCAAAAACTTTCTGATGTACGCGTTTGATAGCATCTTCGAGCAAATAGGTTTCGTCCCCGAAAAAGAAATAAACAGGATCAAGTTTTTTACTTATTTTTTCGTAGAAGGTATTAGGGGAAGTTCCCGCCGCCATTAAAATTGCTCCGTCATTCTATCAATAGCCTCAATCATCATGTCCTGCGCCAGCTGTCCAATATACTGGTGACGCGCGCTATGATTGTAGAGCGGGTCTACAGTGTTGATTCCTGCGGACGCGACTTGTGGTGAATCGTAGGACTTTTCGCCGCGAATCACGCCATTCCAAATTACTTGGTTGTCAGAATTTCTTCTAACGGTCACCGCAGTTTCGACAAAAATACGGTACGACGTAAAAAGTGTGGCGTATTTGGGTAACTGTTTAATAGATTCTGACGGTGCTGATGGCGCAAAGCGCAAGTCTTGAATAACTCCCTCAATAGTCACCTGAGAATTATTTTTATCAGAGATTTTGGCAACAGCCGCACGTCGAATTTCTCTGCCCAATGAATTTGTAAAATAAACTTCAATTCCAGGAAGTTTTGTGCGGTTTGAAAATGGCGGTAAAAAAACGTGATCGTAACCACCAGGGAGTTGCTTTTTATCAGAGCTTATGTTGTAGGCACATGAAGTAAGTCCAAATATGAGTAGCACCAACACCAGAGAGATTTTCATGGTTTCACCATACCTCGAGTCGTTTGCGAGAATCAAGTAAGTCTGTTATGACTTTTGAATTGCATGAACGTCGAATCAAAAACACATCTAATGACCCCCGGACCTGTGGCTGTGCACCCAGAGATTTTAAGGACATTGGCGATGCCAATGGTGCACCATCTGAGCAAAGACTTTCAAAAGACGCTTGAGAACGTCCTGTCAAAATTGCAGGAACTTTTTGGCACAAAAGAAACAGTTTTTATACACATGTCCACGGGTTCAGGAGCCATGGAGTCAGCGGTTGTTAACACACTGTCGCCAGGCGATGAAGTATTGGTAGTTGTTTCAGGAAAATTTGGCGAACGCTGGGCTGAGATTTGCGAAAGCTACAATCTTAAGACTGAGAGATGGAATATCCCTTGGGGAGAATTCGCTAGGTCTGAGGAGTTGGAAAAGAAATTAAAGCTCAAAAATTACAAAGCGGTTTTGACTCAGGCTTGTGAATCAAGTACCGGGGTTCTTCATCCTATTGAAGAGTTTGGAAAATTAATTCGCGGTTCTGAAACGATATTGATGGTCGACGGCATATCAAGCGTCGGCGCCGTGAAGCTTCCGATGGACGAATGGGAAATCGATGTTTTAGTGACGGGTTCCCAAAAAGCTTTGATGCTCCCAGCGGGGCTTTCGATGATTTCTCTTTCCAAAAAAGCACAAGAGAAAGCTAAACGTGCAAAATTGTCAAAGTACTATTGGAACTTGAAATTTGAGGAAGCGCATCTAAAAAAGGGACGCACGCATTTTAGCTCCAGCGTGAGTTTGATTCGGGGCCTAGATACGGCGCTAAACCTCGTCCTTAAATCAGGGCTCGACGCTCATCTTGTGAACGTTGCGAAGAAGTCCACCGCAACAATTAAAGCGGGAGAAATTTTTGGTTTAAAGGCTTTTGCCAAAAGACCCAGCCAAAGTCTAACGGCCTTTGTTCTTCCGGATGAAGTGCCGGGAGAAGAGGTTTTAAAGTCTCTGGAGAAAAAAAATATTTTTTTGGCTGGCGGTCAGGAAAAAATGTTGGGAAAACTTATTCGTATCGGTCACATGGGTTTTATAGAAAATGACGATGTGATTTACGTGCTAAAGAGGTTATTTTCTCTGCTCTTGGAAAAATCGCCCCAGTCTTTTGTAGGTAAAAATCTTGATCTCGCAATAGCGGCGGCAGAAAAATGTTTAAAATCTTAATCACCGATCGATTTGCAGTTTCGGCCGTTGAAAGATTGCGTACTACCGAAGGAATTGATGTCACGCAAATAGAGCCAAGCGAGATTCATATTTTTGATGTAAGCCCCTTTGATGCATTTTTGATTCGAAGCCGAACTATCGTTGACGAGAAGTTAATTAATAAAGCGAAAAGCTTGAAACTTGTAATTACGAGTACTAGTGGCTTTGATCATATCAATGTTGCTTATTGTAAGAGTAAGAAAATTTTGGCTTGTTATACGCCAGAGGCCAATGCGCAGAGTGCCGCCGAACTCGCGTGGGGATTAGTTCTTGCCTGTTCGCGAAAATTGATTTCCGCAAACGAGATGATAAAAAATGCTAATTGGGATCGTCATCACGTTGTGGGTCATGAGCTTTACAAAAAAACTTTGGGAATTATCGGCTTAGGTAGAGTTGGTCAGAGAGTGGCGAAAATTGCAAATGCTTTTAATATGCATGTGCTTGCTAATGATCCATATGTAGGTGACGAAGCATTTAGTTTAGCCGGCGCACATCGCGCGGGATGGGAAGAAGTTTTACGAAGTTCTGACATCGTTACCCTTCATGTGCCACTCACAAAGGAAACCAAGGGTTTTATTAATAGTTCGACTTTAGATTGTTTGAACCACGGGGCAATTTTAATAAATACCTCGCGTGGACAAGTAATGAACGAGCAAGCGGTTGTCGAATTTTTAAAAAGTGGAAGAGTTTCAGCTGTTGGGCTTGATGTTTTTGAGAAAGAGCCTTTGCCCAAGACCTCAGCATTAATCGAGCTGCCAAATGTTGTTCTGACTCCACATATTGGAGCTAACACAATAGAAGCTTTTGAGCGCGGATCACACGCCGCCGTTGACAAAGTTTTAGCGTTCCTACAGGGTAAATCGGTTGAGGATAATTTATGCCAGCGGTAATTGTTGTCGGTTCCCAATGGGGTGATGAGGGTAAAGGTAAAGTCATCGACTTTTTCTCCACACAGGCAGATTATGTCGTTCGTTATCAAGGTGGAGCGAATGCGGGCCACACGATTGTTGCCGAGGGTGTGAAAACAGTTTTGCATCTGGTGCCGTCGGGAATTTTACATCCAAAAACAAAGTGTATTATTTCTAGTGGTGTAGTTCTTGACGTTAATAGTTTTGTCGAAGAGATCCGCGTCCTGAAAAAAAATGGATTTTTGAAAGATTCAACACAGTTATTAATTTCTGATAACGTATCTATTATTCTTCCCTATCATAGAAAACTGGATCAGGCGCGCGAAGTGGCTCTTGGAAAAGAAAAAATTGGTACAACAGGAAGAGGTATTGGCCCCGCTTATGAAGAGCGGGCGTCTAGAAAAGCGATTTTATTTGGCGACCTATTTAACGATGGTCGTTTGAAAGAAAAACTGACGGAGGCTCTTCGGGAAAAAAACTTTTTACTCGAAAAGTTTTATGGCGAAAATCCGATCGATGCGGATGAAGTGATTAGCGAAGTCAAAAAGATTCGTGACGAAATTAAACCTTATCGTTGTGCTGATACTTCACTTGTAATTCATCAGGCACTTAAATCAAAAAAGAAAGTTATGTTTGAAGGTGCCCAAGGGACCCTTCTCGATTTATTTCATGGTACATATCCGTTTGTTACAAGTAGTAGTACGATTGCGGGAAGTGCTTGTATTGGTAGTGGCGTCGGCCCGTGTGAAATTGAAAAAGTTATTGGGATCACGAAAGCCTACACAACGAGAGTGGGATCGGGGCCATTTCCGGCGGAGCTTCACGATGAAATCGGTGAAAAACTACAAACAAAAGGCCATGAATTTGGGGCAACGACGGGGAGAAAACGGCGTTGCGGTTGGTTAGATTTAGTCGCGCTAAAATACGCGGTGAGAATTAATGGAATTACTCATCTTGCATTAATGAAGATGGATGTGTTGAGCGGGTTTGAGCAAATTGGTGTTTGCACGTCTTATGATTATAAAGGTGAAACACTCAGTGAAATGCCCACGAGTGTGGCAGACCTTAGCGAAGTAAAACCGATCGTAAAGTTTTTGCCGGGTTGGAGTGAAGAGATTGGTGATATGAAATCGCTAAACCAACTACCTAAAAATGCTAGGAATTTTGTAGATTTTGTTGCAAGTGAGACGGGCCTGCCAATTGATGTTGTTTCTGTGGGCCCAGGACGTGAACAAACTCTTTGGCTAAACCCTTTATTTCCCTAACTTTTAATTGACTTTGATGCGCTTTGTTTTAAAAATCGTGCTTCCATTTTTTTGAATTAATGGAGGGGGCCGCTAGCTCAGTCGGTAGAGCACATCCCTTTTAAGGATGGGGTCGATGGTTCGAGTCCATCGCGGCTCACCAATTTTTTTAAATTGGTGATACCCCAGATTTTTGTTCCAGGTCCCCATCGTCTAGAGGCCTAGGACAACACCCTTTCACGGTGTGGACCGGGGTTCGAATCCCCGTGGGGACGCCATCTTTCATCTGCTCTCATATCTTTCATTTCAGCTATTATCCTCATGGGACTTTTCAAAGAATATCGTACAGTTGAACCTTCAAGACTGTGGTTCTCGCAAATACCATTTAGTATTGATACACGTTCTGATGGTGATGCAGAAATCCATTGTGATTTTGCAGTGGTAGCCAGTTCTAGCAATTTTTTGGCTCTCTTCAGATAAGTCCCATCAATTTGTTCATTCATTGACTCCAACTGGTCGGTAAAATGTCTTCGTTGCTCCCTAACCCGTTGAACCTGTCTACGATACCCAGACTCATCCAAAACACCCTTGCCCAGTAAGTAATATTGATCGAAGGACGTAG
>FRDC01000006.1_pt1 | contig 30641 bp, 24 predicted proteins | sample 1106171 | NCBI WGS metagenome assembly FRDC01 (sample SAMEA3930566, study PRJEB13176) | freshwater metagenome | biome: Drinking water system; feature: drinking water; material: water | place: Singapore | collected 2014-12-20 | reverse complement strand
GGAGAAAGCCCATGACCAATCTCGTTATCCTCGTTGGCCGCATCGCTCGCGACCCCGAAACCCGCACCACCCAGGGTGGAACCAGCATCACCTCGATCTCGGTCGTCACCGACCGTCCCGCCCGCAAGGATGGAAAGACCTACAAGGACGAGAACGGCTACACCGCCAAGGACAGCGAATTCCACCGGATCACCTGCTTCAACGGCCTTGGCCAGAACGTCGCCAAGTACTGCACCAAGGGCCAGCTCGTGACGGTCGAGGGGCGCATCCACTACACCCAGTGGGAAGATCAGAGCGGCACCAAGCGCTACGGCTGCGAGATCATCGCCGACAAGGTCGACTTCCTCACCAAGGGCCGTTCTGGCGGCAACGAGGGCGCTCCCGATATCGACGAGGACTGAATGTCCTTACCCCACGACAAGGCCCCGGTGGTAGACGCCATCGGGGCCTTTTCTTTTGCTCTGGGGCAATGCGGCGGCGCGGGGCATCGAACCCCTTGCCGCCGCTGGGTTGGCCTTAAGCGGGGGCGATCCGCTTCAGCGTTTCGTCGATCCCGAGTGCCATCGATGCACGCACGACCTGGCGCAGTTTTGCCGGTTCGATCGTCTCGGCGCCGCACTCGATCAGCAGCCTGCCGAGTTCGGTCGCTGCCTCTTCGCGAAGACGAGCTTCCTCGCTTTCGAGCCTCGCACGCTGTTCACGCAGCTTCTTCAGCGCATCGCGCGCAGTGGGTTTGGACCTGGCCATAGGGTTTCCTTCTTGCTGGCCGTTGGTCCCCTCCGCTGACGATATTGGCATTCCGGACGCATGTAGGAAAATGGTTTGTGGAGCGATTGGTGCGCTTTCCCGCTGAGGTTGGAGAGGTCTCTCTCGCAGAACGACCAAGTCTGATGCGGGCTTTGGGGCTGCGTCAAGGACGACGGGGCCCCACCATTTTTACCGGGCAAGCCCGGCAAAAATCGTTGCCCCCATCGCCGCTTCGCGGCCGCTGACGCGGTCCCTGACCCAGCCCGTCACCCACATCTTTCGCAATCCCTGATGCGACGCATCGAACATCAGGAGGAAAGATCATGTACGCTTCGCTGAACATTGCCGATGCCGGTCTCAAGGCAGATCAGGCCGCCTTCGTTGCTGCACTGGATCAGGCCCATGCCCGGTCCTTTCACAGCTACTACACGCAGTATGTCCTGACCGATGACGAGGCCGGATACATCGCGGTCGATGAAGGAGACTATGGCGCCTTGCCCAAGGCCATGTTGGACAGGGTAATCGACACAGTTCCGGGCCGTCTCAGCGATGAATTCTGATCCGCCGGTTTGGGAGGAAGTCCGTCAGGGCTTCCTCCTTTCTTTTTGCTCGCAGACTGTTTCGGCATCTCTCAGCCGGGACGGGAAGGCGGGTCGCAAGCTTCAGTCGGGGGTATCGGAACGGTCGAGATCGGTGAGCCGCTCTGGCATATCCAGGACCTTCAACGCTGCGGCCTCGATTGCCTCTGCCTGCGTCGGGAAAGTCTCGGAAGAACTGATCGACAACCCGTTCGGGTAAGTGACTGTCGCCTGGAAGCCGTTGCCCTTCGGTGTCGCACTCAATGTGACTTGGCCCATGCCGTGCTTCCTTGTTGCCCGGGGTGATGCCCGCATCATAGGCATCGATCCCGTCTGTGCCTATTAGGATCCGAGGCATCGGCAACCTGTAGAGCGACCGGCCGAACCGACATCGCAGACCGCATCATCCGTTACAGGCTCAATAGCTGGTTCCTGTCCTCGCAGCTGGGGACGGTTGGGCGCACCCTACGCGACCGGTCGCAGGAAGGATGGGCGATAAACCACGAAAATACAGATATTTGTGTGGGGGATACTGGATTGGCAGCTTCTCCGTCAAAAATGACGTGGGCGAGGGGAGTCACGTAGAATTGACCCAAGCAGCGCAGCGATTAGCGGAATTTCGCCGAATTCTATGTTCTTGACATGTTCTTGAATCTGACTTAGCTTCGATCCTGCCTTTCGCAGTGTGAACCGGGCTCCTGACCATAAGGAGTCCGTGCATGACACGGCCAATCTGTCTCCAGGTTTACATCTCGGCCGAGCTCAGCTCGCTGATCCGCAAGGCTGCCAAGGCCAAGGGGATCAGCATGAGCGAATGGGTTCGTGTCTTGCTCGCCAATGCCTGCGCCGAGGACGATCTTGCCTCCCGGCTCGACACTTCCATTGAGCGCATTTCCCGCCGCTCGGTGTTCCTCATGGTCGGTGTGGATGCGCTACTGGCAGGGCACCCCGACCACGCTTTGCGCGGTCGGGCACACCAAGCTTACGTGCGCAAATGCAAGGAGCTCGGCCTCACCACCGCTACCGGCGAGGGAGGTTCCGATGAAGCGTAACCTCGTCAATTTCACGCGCGGCAGCCAGCTGCTTGGCCATTTCAGCTTCATGTTCGCGGCGGGTCTCAAGGGCCCACTGATCGTTGCCACGCTCGTGATCTCATGGACGTCCTGGTGGACCATTTCGGCAGGGCTCACCGACCACGAAGTCTACCTTGTCTGGATGCGGATTTATGCCGCCATCTACGGTTTCATGGAGTTCGATCCTGCCAAGCGTATCACGCTGGAAACCGCCTTCGGCGCATCCATTCAGTTTCCGATTGCCCAACTCGACCACTACCCACCGGTTGTCCATGCGTGGGAAAAGCTGACAGATCTTCTGACCAGTGCCTTGTGGCGATCGGGGGTCCTGCTGGTCCCTGCCTTTGCCGTCTTCTACTGGTTCGCCGAGCGGTTCGGTGGTCGTTCCAAAGAACGCAAACACGAGCGCGGCGCCATGCTGGTCACGCTTCCCGAGCTCGTCGATGAACTGACAAACCACAACCGGCGCGAGCGCACCCGTGAGCTCGATTCCGCTATGGGCTGGAAGTGGCGGCTCAGCCTGCCGCGAGAGATCGCCCGGGTCTTTCCCTATCGGCCATCGCATATCGCCACGGTGGCTTATCCCTGGCGGCTCGAACAGAGCCACGCGATGCTCATTGGCACGACCGGCATGGGCAAAACCGTGGCGATCTCGGACATGATTGCGGAGGCAAGAGCCAAGGGCCAGCGCTGCGTGGTTTTCGATCTGACCGGTGCCTTCATCGAGCACTTCCATGCCGCCCATTGCGACATCATTTTGAACCCGCTCGATGCGCGCTGCCCCCAGTGGAGCCTCTTCGACGAATGCCGCACCGAAGGCGAATTCTGGGCCGCTGCCGACGCCCTTGTGCCCCATGACGGGGGCGGAGAAGCCCAGTTCTGGGTGATTGCTGCCCGCGCCCTGTTCGTCGAATTCTGCCTCAAGCTCGTGGCGGAAGGCAGGGCAACCAATGATGCCCTTGCCCGCGAGCTGATGACCGCGGACCTGTCGCGCGTGCATGCCATGATGCGCGGAACGATCGCCGATCCGCTGACCGCGCCGGAAGCCGCGCGCATGGCGGAATCGATCCGGGCCGTCTTCAACGTCAACGCCAAGGCGCTCAAGCTGCTACCGACTGCAGGTCCTCGTTTCTCGGTCCGCGAGTGGATTGAGGACGGAGCCGATAGCACCCGAAACGAAGGCTCGATCCTGTTCATTTCGGCCCGCTATGTCGACATGAGTGTTTGCGCGCAGCTGCTCACACTCTGGCTCGACACCGCGATGAACACGCTGATGACGATGCCTCGCACGCGCGATCTCAAGTGCTGGTTTTTCGTCGATGAGCTGGGGGCACTGCACCGCCTCCCAGCCCTCGAAAAAGGCCTGCAGACGGCGCGCAATTTCGGCGGCGCGATAGTCCTTGGCCTTCACGCCTATGCCAAGCTCAAGGAGGTTTACGGCGAGAACATGGCAATGACGCTGGCATCGCTCGCCCGGACGAAACTGATCCTCGGAACTGCCGACCGCGAAACGGCAACCTGGTGCTCTGACTTCATTGGACATCGCCAGGTCCGGGACATGGAAGAGGGCTATACCTACGGGTACAACAATGCCCGTGATGCGGTCAGCCTAACCCCGCGCAAGCACATTGAACCGCTCTTGCTGCCCGACCAGCTCATGAATCTGCCGCGCTTGTCCGGGTACATCAAGTTCCCCGATGGTTTCCCTGCTGCGCCCGTCAAGCTCACTCCCGTCGACCGTCCCAAGCGGGCGGAGACCTTCATCGCAAGAGTGAAGGAAGGGCCAAAGGCACGCGTCGTTGAGCCCCGGCCGCCGGCGGAGCAGTCTGAGCCATCCGCTGCATCGGCGGGCAATGAGCATCCCTCGGCCAACGACGACGGGGCAGGGAAGCCGGTCGTGCCCAAGCAGGGAGAACTGGCTCTCGACAATGCGCCGGAATCCGGGTCGAGGCAGAAGCCCGAGGCGACCGCAAAGGACTTGCAGCGGGCTGTTGAAAGCACATCGGGTAAGACGGCGAAGCAACAGGAACGAGCAGCCCGATCCGGGAAAGAGAAGGCGGGCAGGGCCAACCGGGATGTTTCTAAAACCCGAACTGATGCAAGGCCGAGAAATGCTGGCCCCTCCGCCCGCCCGCTCCTGCCTACCGGCGAGACCACCCCGACGCAGGAGCAGCCGGCTACTCCCAAGGGTACTGCTAGAGCCGGAACAACGGACGCAAATCCGCTGCAAGAGGGCAAGCAGGATGGCCCTAAGAGCGTGCGACCCAGCGATGCAGTAGCGCGCAAGCTGATGCTCGAGGATGGGCTGCGCGAGCAGGAACCGCCGCCAATCCCGGGTCCCGACCTCGGCGACATGGAGATGTGATCATGCCGCCGATTGCCGCAGCCTCGGGGGACAAACGATGCTATCGGTAGCCAATGTCCGCACCGCAGGCGGCGCGGCCAATTACTTTGCTGCCGACAACTACTACACGCGCGCAGACGCTGATCGCTCCGGCGAATGGCTGGGTGAAGGCGCTGCCGCCCTGGGGCTGGTTGGGGCCGTGGATGCGCGGCAGTTCGAGGCAGTCCTTAAAGGAATGCTGCCGGATGGTAGCCGGGTTGGAAGTGACAATCGGGCGCACCGCGCGGGGACCGACCTCACCTTTTCGATGCCGAAAAGCTGGTCGGTCCTTGCTCTGGTGGGCGGCGACAAACGGATCCTCGATGCCTACTCGTCAGCCGTCCGGGAAACCCTGCGCTGGGCCGAAAAGAACCTCGCTGAGACCAGGATGGAGGTTCGGGGCAAGGAGCGAGCCGTCCAAACCGGCAACCTTGCGATCGCGCTCTTCCAGCACGACACCAACCGCAACCAGGAACCCAACGCCCACTTCCATGCCGTCATTGCCAATGTGACCCAGGGGCCAGACGGCAAATGGCGGGCGCTGCGCAACGACAAGCTCTGGCAGCACAACACCTTGCTTAATGCCATGACAATGGCCCGGTTTCGGTTGGGCGTGGAGAAGCTCGGTTACGAGGTTGGGGAGTTCGGAAAGCACGGCAATTTCGAGGCTGTCGGGGTGCCCAAGGCCGTGCGCGATGCCTTCAGTTCCCGGCGTGGAGAGATCCTGGAGGCAGCAGCCCAAATGAACTTCTCAGGGCCGAGCGTCCTTGATGCCGCAACCTTGATGACCCGGGCCAACAAGGGCCGGATCGAGGATCGCGATGCGCTTACGCAGCAGTGGCAGGAAACGTCCGCCAGGCTTGGTTTTGATCCCGTCACGATCATTGCCAGTGCCAACGGCCGAAGTGCACAGGATCTTGGGAATGTGGCCGGCATCGGTCCAACGATGCGCGGGCTTGTCCGCCATGCTCAGGCCCTCGCAACCTCCTTTGCCGAGCGTCTGGGCCTGCGGGAAGGTGATCCTCTGATACCTGCCCGGTTGACCAATCGCAGTGTCGAGCAGGTCGCCGCAATTCATGCGGTCGCCTCGGCTGTCCGGCATCTGGGCGAGCGGGAAGCGGCATTCACGCGCACCGAGATCTACCGCACGGCACTTGGTTTTGCGCTCCCCACATCGCTTGCCGCGGTCGAGCATCGCGTCGATCAACTGCTCCGCCAGGGATATCTGGAGAAGGGCAGGGACGCAGACCGGGACCTGCTGACCACCCGCGACGCCGTCAGCCTTGAGCAGCGCATCATCGCTGGAGTCGAAAGCGGGCGCGGCGCCGCTTCGGCGATTGTCTCTCCCGACCTTGCTGGGCCCCGCCTGCAAGCCCTGTCCCAGATCAAGTACGGGCTCACCTTGAACGCCGGACAGGAAGGGGCGGGGCGCCTGCTGCTTGGATCGAACAACCGCATCGTCGCCATCCAGGGCGTTGCCGGGGCAGGCAAGAGCACGGTCCTCAAGCCCGTTGCGGACATTCTGCGTGAGGAGGGCAGGGCCGTGCTCGGGCTCGCGGTGCAAAACACGCTGGTCCAGATGCTTGAACGCGATACGGGTATTCCCTCGATGACGGTGTCGCGGTTTCTCGCGCGGCACCGCGATCTTCTCGAAGGGGCCGATGCGGACCGCCTCGCCGAGGCTCGGGCCGATATGCGCGGCAGTGTCGTGCTGCTCGACGAAGCATCTATGGTCGGCAATGCCGACAAGGAAAAGCTGGTGCGCCTCGCCAACCTGCTCGAACTCGGCCGCTTTGCCAGCATCGGCGACCGCAAGCAGTTGGGTGCCGTAGATGCCGGCAAGCCGTTCGATGTGATGCAGCAGGCCGGGATCGAGACTGCGGTGATGAGCACCAATCTTCGCGCGCGCAGCGAAGGCCTGCGTGAAGCCCAACAGGCAGCGCAAGAAGGGCGCATTGAGGATGCCATGCGCCATCTCGCACCCCAGGTGATCGAGGCGGGGAACGATGCTGCTGTCGAAGCCGCCGCCGCTTGGTTGTCGCTCTCGTCAGCGGCGCGCGAGGCAACCGCGATCTATGCTTCAGGCCGCAACCTGCGCAGTGCGGTGAACGATGCGGTGCAGACGGGCCTTAAAGCGAGCGGGGAACTCGGTCCTGAAACCATGCGGCTCCAGACCCTGTCGCGCGTCAATGTCACCCGCGAGGAGCTGCGATACGCGAGCACCTATACCCCCGGCATGGTGGTCGAGGTCGCGCGGCGTCAGCGGAGCCAGGGCCTTGCAGCAGGCGAGTACCGGGTGGTCGGAACTGATGTACCTCGCGAGCGGGTCACGTTGGAGAACGAGCGTGGCCGGCAGTTCGAGTTTCGTCCCGGTCAGATACGACCGCAAGGTGAACAGGATCCGCTGCGCCTGTTCGAAGTCCGCGCTCTCGACATTTACACCGGCGACAAGATCCGGTGGACCGAGACCGATCACCAGCGCGGCCTGCTCAATGCCGATCAGGCCCGGATTGTCGCAGTCGACAAAGAGGCTGTCGTGGTGAAGACATCCTTGGGCGCAGAGCACAGGCTGGTGCAGGGTGACCCGATGCTCCGCCGTCTCGATCTCGCCTATGCGCTAAATGCCCATATGGCGCAGGGGCTGACCTCCGATCGCGGCATTGCGGTCATGGACAGCCGCGAGCGCAATCTGGCCAACCAGCAGACGTTTCTGGTCACGATCACACGGCTGCGCGATGGCCTCACCCTCTATGTCGACAATGCTGGCAAGCTTGAAGCGGCGGTCGAGCGCAATGCCGGTATGAAGCGCTCTGCGCTGGAAACGGTCGATCTCCTCCGCGACGCTGCGTCCAAAGGGCAGGCCAAAGATCGTGTCGATCTTGCACCGGAACGCAAACCGCCGGAGCTTGACCGGTCGATCACGAAGCCCTTCGAAATCGGCATCTAGCGACCTGCTGTCTCCATGCGTCCGCACTCTGCCGGTTGACGAAGAGTTCTTTATTTGTTCTCATTGGCCCATGCCCCGAATCTCCGACGATCTCCTCCTTACGCATCTCGAAGTCGCGCTGGCCGTTGCGCCGGAGCACACTCTCATCCGTCTCAATGCCGATGACCCACGCGCCCAGCGCAGCGCCAGGGTCGATCTTGCTCGTCATCTGGTCGAACGCATGCGCGGCCTCACCATCGAAGGCGACAGCCATGGCAGCCCAGGCGCGCAATCCTGTCTCTTTCCCGGCGATCTCTCGCCAATCGGATGACCTGGTCAGTGACGCTTAGTGCGTTGGCTTGTCAGAGGCGTTGGAGCTCAGCTGGACAATCCGCTCAGCGATAGCCTGCCATGTCCGGATGCCTGCTTCGTCGCCAACAAGTGCCAGGACCCCAATCTGATCGGCGACATGGACGGGTGCCTGATCGCCGTGGGTTTGCAGGACATGGTTGGCGCAGGCCCAGAGTTCCCAGTCGCTGAGCATCAGCCTAGCGTGCTGACGAACGCGCCAACTGTCGCGTAGAGACCATAGGCGACGAAGCCGGCCGCAAGAAGGAATTCGATGCGGAGTTTAAATGCTGTCGGACGAGGCTGATCGGCCGGCCATATCTGTTCGCAGACAAACCCGTTGAACCCCGAACGCTCCCCGACCACTTCGACGCGAGAGCCGATAAGTTTGCGTACCTGGCGAGTGTTGTCGAGTTCCCAAGTCCCGCCACCATCGGTTCGCAGCACCGGCCCGTTGGCCGCCCGCTCGACGATGCCGGTCAGATGCGTGGTGCTGTTCACCGGCAAGCCGGGCCTTTCCAGTAGCGATCCCAGCGCAGGACAGTGCCGGTCTTGATCATGGCGCATGACAGATCTGCGCCTGAGGGCAGCTGGCACCAGGCAGCGGTCCTGTTTCCGCCTGCGCCCCCCTCGGAGCGACATGTCAGTCGCGGGCCCTTTACCACCACATGACCGGTCGAGATCGTTCCGCGCGCGCCGCCCATCAGCTGTACCAGCGCATCGCGCGCCTCAATTGCCGAGGCAGCGGGGCAGGGCTGATTGGTCCTGCAGGTGCCGTCCATTTCCCGCGCAGCGATGCCGGCGATCCGAAGGTGAGGACCTTCCGCACACCAGACCGGACCGTCACCATCCCAGACGTGGGTCGGTGTGCAGGTAAATGTCTGTCCGGAGGCGACGATAGAGGCGGCAAGCAAGGCGAGTATCATATGGCTCCCTTAGAGTGCTCGTCCAAACCAGAGAACCCGCCCGACGATATTGAGCGTCCGCTTCTCGAGACCGCGCCAGCTCGGATAGGCTGGGTTGTCGCTCAGAACTGAGGCGCGCTTGCCCTGCGGTTCGAGGGCAATCCGCTTGACGCTCAGCATGTCGTCCATCCTCAGGACATAGATCCCGTCTCTCAGACGTGCCTGGCCGTCCCCGAGATCGACCATGACTTCGTCGCCATCATGAAGGGTGGGCTCCATGGAGTCGCCATGCACGGCAATGATCGACAGGCTCGATGCCTTGCTCGCGGTCAGCCGGCGTAGCCACTTCTCGTCGAAGCCGAATTGCGCTGATTTGGCTTCCATTTCCGCGAGCGCGCCGTGGCCGGCTGATGCCTCGACATTGAGCAAAGGCACATGGACCAGTTCGACGACCGGACCTGAACGACGGGCGGGGGCACCGAGAATTTTCTCATCGACCCCGAAAAATCGCGCCAGAACCGAGCGATCCTGCTCGTCCAGCTGCCGCGGGCTGCCGCGCCGGATGTACTGCTGGATGTAGGCGGCATTGCGCCCCAGCAGGCGCGAAACCGAGGAATAGTTCACTCCTCGTTGCTGGATCAACTCGTCCAGGGCTCTTCGTGCGTCGTCCATGACTGCCAGTCCTATCGCGGGCGCCTAGGAAAATCGATCCTAGACTCTAGGAAGCCTTCCTAGTAAGAACATATCAAGAACGCAAGGGTAAAGCGAGTCTACGGTGATGGAGCTTCTGGAGCAGATCGAGGAATATCTGGTGCAAACCCGGACGTCGCCGAGCACCTTCGGCCGTCATGTTGTAGCTGATCCCCGTTTCGTTCAGGACCTAAGGGACGGGCGCAGGCCACGCCGCAAAACCTGCCAGAAAGTTTCGGAATTTCTTGCGAGCTCAGAGGCAGTTAACCCTAGGTAGGCTAGCGAAATCGAGGCCACCGCCTTCCGAATCTCGTTGCCTCGTCATCAAGCATCCATTACGCTTACCCATACAGAAACTGGTTTAGCCCAGTTTCTTGGGGGATGTGGGAATGGATAGCGATTCGGGATTGAGGCGCGGGGTTGAGAGCCGCCTCGAATTCATCGAATTCAGGCTCTTCTGGGAAGGTCATGTCAACCGCAGTGACTTGATCGACGTTTTCGGCGTTTCGATCAATCAGGCATCGACGGATCTGAACAGATATCTCGGCCTAGCCGAAGCAAACATGGTCTACGACAAGAGCGCTAGGACGTATGTCCGTAGCTCGTCCTTCAGCCCCGTGTTCCACCAGCCAGACGCAGCCCAGTATCTCTCTCAGCTCAGATCTCTTTCGGATGGCATCATTGCCGCCGAGGACAGTTGGATTGGGGGTTTGCCAAGCTTTGCCTGCGCTCCGACGCCTGCTCGAGGTGTCTCGCCCAAAATCTTGCGGGCAATGGTGACGGCGATCAAGCGGCACGAGGCGATCGAAGTTTTCTATCAATCCATGTCATCCCCCGATCCAGTATGGCGGTGGATCGAACCCCATGCCTTGGTGTTTGACGGGTTCAGATGGCATGCTCGCGCGCATTGCCCACGCAGCGGCGCCTTCAAGGACTTTGTTCTCTCGCGCATTACCGAGTCCCGCTCATCAAAGCCTGCTGATGCGCGGTCTTTGGACGATAGCGATTGGGAAGAGCAGGTTGATCTGCAGATCGCGCCACATCCCGAACTGAGCGCTGGTCAGCGCAAGGCGATTGAGCTCGACTACGGCATGGAAAACGGGCTGACGATCATCCCTGTCCGGCGGGCAATGCTTTACTACGCACTCAAACGGCTCGGATTGGACACGGATCCCGCTGCGCGAAGGCCTCAGGACCAGCAGATCGTACTGTTGAACGCCGCAGAAATTCGTTCGGGAACGCGTGTAGGTAGCGTGTCTCAGCCAGAGGGGCCGCACTATGCTTGAGCGGTTGCGAGAGCTTACTGAAGATGCAGCGACACTGAAAAGTAAGCTGATTCTCGTGGTTGCGAGCGCTGGCGGCGGCAAGACTGATATCCTGTCGCGTCTAGCCGAAAGCGAAGGCTTGCCCCGGGTCAATGTCGGCATCGAATTGTCGCGTAAGCTACTGCCAGTTCCATCGCTTCAGAGAAGTTCCGAAGTTATGTCATTGCTTCGGGAATTGATGGATCAGAATGGTTCTGAAAGATGTGCGATCTTCGACAATATAGAGATACTTTTTGAGGAAGATCTCCGCATAAATCCGTTTGATGTCCTGAGAAAACTTGCTCACGCTCGTCCACTAGTGGCGGCTTGGCCAGGTGAATTCCGGGATGGCCGACTGACCTACGCCCGCACGGGGCATCGTGAACACTGCGAGGTGCCACTCGATGGTGCTGTCGTATTCGAGTTGAATTAAGCTTTGAAGGGAATTTCCGAGATGACCATGCAGTATGGCGATCTCATTCAGTTTGAGCCTATCGAGTCGGTTATCCAGCTTCTGGATGCTAACCGCCCGGAAGAGGCGAAGAAGCTCGTTTCGACCTACGTCATCTCGGATGACATGGCCGAGCGGATCGCCATGCAGATGATCCCCCAGCTCTCGTTCGATGAGGCTGTCGACCACAAGGGCGTCCTCGTAGTCGGGAACTACGGGACCGGTAAGTCTCACCTCATGTCCGTGCTCTCGCTCGTCGCTGAAGATGCCGACTATGTGTCCATGATCCGCCACCCTAAGGTGGCCGAGGCAGCAAGTGCGATCGCTGGCAAGTTCAAGGTTCACCGGATCGAGATTTCCAGCCAGATGTCGTTGCGCGACATCATCACGCAGCAGCTTGAGGTTTTCCTCGACAAGCAGGGGGTTAGCTTCTCCTTCCCTGCGGCTGACAAGGTCATCAACAACAAGGCTGCTTTCGAGGAGATGATGGCGGCGTTCGCCGAGGTTCATCCCAACCACGGTGTGCTGCTGGTGGTGGACGAGTTCCTCGAGTATCTTCGATCGCGCAAGGATCACGACCTCGTTCTGGATCTTTCCTTCCTGCGCGAGATCGGAGAGGTGGCGAAACACCTGCGTTTCCGCTTCGTGGCAGGGGTCCAGGAGGCCATCTTCGATAGCAGTCGTTTCCAGCACGTTGCCGATAGCTTGCGGCGCGTGAAGGATCGCTTCACCCAGATCTTGCTGGCACGGCAGGACGTCAGTTTCGTGGTCGCTGAGCGTCTTCTCAAGAAGACCACGGATCAGCAGGACAGAATTCGCTCGTATCTGACTCCATTCGCGAAATTCTATGGCTCCATGAATGAGCGCATGGACGAGTATGTCAGGCTGTTCCCGGTCCACCCTGATTATATCGGAACCTTCGAGCGTTTGGTCTTCACCGAGAAGCGCGGTGCCCTTGTCACGCTTCGTGACCAGATCCAGGCAATTCTGAAGGATCAGGTGCCGGAAGACCGACCGGGCCTGATCGGCTACGACAAGTTCTGGGAGACCGTGACGTCCAACTCGGTTCTGCGTGCAGACCCGAATATCGGGCCCGTCCTAAAAGTCTCCGAAGTTCTTTCGGAGCGTGTCTCGAAGGCATTTACTAGGCCTGCGTACAAGCCGATGGCTTTGCGCATCATCGATGGTTTGTCGGTCCACCGGCTGACCACCGGCGGTGACATTTACGTTCCGGTCGGGCCGACAGCTGAAGAGCTTCGCGATACGCTGTGCCTGTTCCAGCCCGGTATCGAAGACATGGGGGGCGAGCCAGAAGCAGACCTCCTTTCCCTCGTGCAGACTGTGCTGAGGGAGACGCTGAAGACGGTCAACGGCCAATTCATCTCCAAGGCGGCCGATACCGAGCAGTACTATCTCGATCTGAAAAAGGACGTCGATTACGATGCCCAGATCGAGAAGCGTGCGGAGGCTCTGTCAGATGATGCGCTTGATCGAGCTTACTACAGCGCGATCCGTCAGCTTATGGAGCGGACTGACGATACGGCCTACGTGACCGGGCATCAGATCTGGCAATACCAGATCGAGTGGCAGGAGCGCCGTGTCGAGCGCAGCGGGTATCTCTTTTTTGGGGCTCCGAATGATCGGCCGACGGCCCAGCCTGAGCGAGACTTCTACATCTACTTCATCCAGCCTTTCGAACCGCCGCGGTTCAGGGATGACACCAAGGGAGATGAGGTCTTCTTCCGCTTGAAGGGCCTGGATGAGGCGATCAAGCGGCATCTCTCTTACTACGCTGCCGCCCAGGATCTCGCTTCGACTGCCAGCGGCGGTGCGAAGACGGTGTACCTCGACAAGGCCAAAGACGCTTTGCGCGACATGAGCAAGTGGCTGCAGGAAAAGCAGATGACGGCCTACGAGGTCACCTATCAGGGCAAGAGCAAGACCCTGCAGGAGTGGACCAAGGGCGTCTCGCTCCGTGACAAGGCACGGCTGGGGCCCGACGAGCGCATCAATTTTCGCGACGTTGTAAATGTCATCTCGGGTTTGGCGCTAAGCAATCAGTTTGCCGAGGTGGCGCCTGAATATCCGACATTCTCGGCGCTCGTCACTGAAGCCAACCGCAAGCAGCTGATCGGGAATGCGCTGCGTGCCTTAGCGGGCGGCAATCGAACCAAGGATGCAGTCGTAATCCTCGATGGTCTCGAGATGCTCGACGGAGATCGTATCGATCCGACCCAGTCTCGATATGCGCAAGAAGTCTTGGCCCGGCTGAAATCGAAGGGGCACGGCCAGGTCCTGAATCGCGCCGAGCTCGTTAACGGCGATGCTGAAGTCGAGTACTTTGCGCCGATCAAATTCCGTCTTGAACCCGACCTCATGGTCGCGGTTTTGGGTGGACTTGTTTACGCGGGCGACATCGTTCTGGCGATCACCGGCGACAAGATCGATTCCAGCAAGATCACGCTGCTCGCTGAGCGGCCGCTCGAAGAGTTGAAGCAGTTCAAGCACGTCGAGGCGCCGAAGGAGATCAACGTCGCCGTCCTCCGCTCGCTGTTCGAGATGTTGGGCTTGCCGCCCGGGCTCGCGCAGCAGGCTACGCAGGGTTCGGACGAACCAGTTAAACTGCTTCAGGAGGAGGTCGGGAAGCTGACGCGGTGCGTGCTTAGCGCCGCTACGGACATGTCTGGCCGGCTGAGCTTTTGGGGACAGTCGCTGCTGCGGGAAGAAGAGATCCGGGACTGGCGCGCCAAGCTCGATGCGCTCAAAGCCTTCTCAGAGAGCCTGGCGCCTTACAATACGGTCGGTAAGCTAAAGAACCTTCGCATCGGCTCCGACGATATCGCGGCTCAGACTAAGAACCTCGAAATCCTGCAAGCTGTTGAGGGCATGCTGGAGCTGGTGGCCGAACTCGGCACCACGGCCAGCTATATGTCGCAAGCCGAGATGGTTCTGACCGCAGACCATGAATGGGTTCGACAGGCGCAGGATGAGCGCAAGAAAGTCCTCGAAAAGCTCGCTGCCGATCGAACTGCGCAGAACGCCGTGGAATACCGGCAGGCACTGGCCAAGCTGAAAAAGGATTACATCACCGCCTATGTCGGGCTGCACAGCAAGGCACGCCTTGGGGTCACGGAAGAGAACACGAAGTCGGCGCTTCGCAAAGATCCGCGGCTCGTCGCAATGCGGGCTCTGGCTGGTATCTCGTTGATGCCGACCAGCCAACTGACGAGCTTCGAGGAGAAGCTGGACAAATTGAAGAGCTGCGCATCCCTCGTGGAGTCCGAGCTGTTGGCGAGCCCTTGGTGCCCGCACTGCGGCTTCCGGCCGGCGAACGAGCAAGGCGACCTGCTTCCGGCTTCAAACATTCTGAAGCAGCTCGACGACGAGCTCGACAGATTGATCCGTGGCTGGGTACAGACCCTGCTCGACAACCTCGACGATCCGATCATCCAGGAGAACTTCGATCTCCTGAAGCCTGCTGCCCGCGCCATCGTCGATGGCTTCATCTCGTCCAAGTCTCTGCCGGATCCGGTGACGCCTGAGTTTGTCGCCACCATTCAGGAGGCTCTGTCTGGGCTTGAAAAGATCAACGTCAGCAGCTCGGACATAAGACAGGCACTCCTGCAAGGCGGTTCCCCGGCAACACCCGAGGACCTGCGCAAGCGCTTCGAGTCCTTCCTGAACGACCGCTGCAAGGGTAGGGACGCGACTAAGTTGCGGTTTGTGGTAGAATAATTGTTGAGCGGATAACCAAAAGGCGGAGGTGGTAATGAATATAGAAGATGCAACGTTCTTTTGGATTGAAGCTGGCGACATGCAGGGTGGATCACGGAACCAAATGGAATTCACTGATGAGATTGTGTCATTTTTTGACGAAAAATCTCGATCTTCTGGCCAGGCCTTCTTAGCTTTTGATTCAAATGTCAAAGGATACGGCGCCCTAACCAATCGCGCCCAAGACTACGACCAGTGGGTAAATAAGTGGCGTTTAAGTCTTATCACAAAGGCTAAGGGGGGCGTCGAATACGCCGGCCGAGTTGTCGGTTTTGAAAAGCGAAAGATCGGGCAGTCCTATGTTTATGTCACTTCGGTGGTAGACCTTGGTTCGCCCGAACACGTAGATTGGAAATCGAGGTCTAAACAAATTGGATCTACGGGCGGGGCTGAAGGCAGAGAGTTTGGGTGCTTCTGATATGTCTCAACATAACGATCTATACGAAGAATCCGGAAATTCTGCGGCTGTTGAATGCCTTGGCCTGACATTCCACGATGAGAATGCCCGTCGTGAGCATTTCCTGAAGCTGCTCGCTGAGAAGCTGAGGGATCCAACGTTCCGAAAGCAGGACGGCTTTCCGGAGGGTGCCGACGACGCAATCCTCTTTATGTCCGATCCCCCTTACTACACTGCCTGCCCCAATCCATGGCTAGCAGACTTCGTGGCGCACTATGGTCGGCCTTATGATCCCGCTGAGAGATATGTGCGCGAGCCCATGGCGATCGACGTTTCGGAGGGGAAGACCGACCCGATCTACAAGGCGCACTCGTACCACACCAAGGTACCGCATCTGGCGATCGTGCCGTCAATCCTGCACTTCACCGAACCGGGCGATATCGTGCTAGATGGGTTCGCCGGATCAGGGATGACAGGCGTTGCCGCGCAATGGTGTGGCACCGCGCCGACACAATATCGGCACAAGCTGGAGAGCGAGTGGAGGAAGGCCGGGATGCCTGCCCCGAAATGGGGCGCGCGGCGTTTGGTGTTGAACGATCTCTCCCCGGCTGCCACGTTTATCGGTGCGAATTACAACCTGCCTTTTGACGTGGATGTCTTCGCGAAGGCGGGTAAACAGCTGCTGCGCGAGGTCGAGCGCGAGATCGGTTGGATGTATGAGACCCTGCACACCGACGGAATAACGAAGGGGCGGATCGAGTTCACTGTCTGGAGCGAGATTTTCACATGCCCCGAATGTGCAGGCGAAGTGAATTTCATCGAGGAGGCGCTCGATGATGATAACCGCACGCGTGACTCCTTTCCGTGCCCTCACTGCGGCGCGACGCTGAACAAGGATAAACTTGACCGCGTGATGGAAACGCGCATCGATCCCGCAACAAATGAACCCTGGCAGAAGGTTAAGTTTGAGCCATCTTTTATTACATATTCAATCGGAAAGAAAAAATATCAGAAGAAGCTAGATCAGCACGATCTGGATACGCTTGCGAAGATTGAGGCTCTTCCTCTTCCTTCGGGCATGCCAACGACACGATTCCCAATTGAGCATATGTATCACGGCTCGCGAATAGCCCCGAAGGGCTTTTCGAGCGTCCACCATTTCTTCTTGCCCCGTGCAGCCCACTCTATGGCGTTGCTCTGGAGAACCGCACGAAACTGCCCAGATGAGCGGACCCGAGCTATTCTCCTATTCATGGTCGAACAGTCGATTTGGGGCTTCTCAGTCCTGAACCGCTACAGTCCTTCACATTTTTCGCAGGTCAATCGTGCGTTGAACGGCGTGTACTACGTCGCTTCTCAACACGCTGAATGTAGCCCCTGGTACAATCTAACGGGCAAGCTAGATCGACTCGAAAAGGCTTTTCGAGGGTATAGAACTGGTGGGAAAGCTGCCATCATTTCAACCGGAACCGCGGCGAGCCTGTCCTTGTCCGATGCCAGCATTGACTACGTGTTCACCGATCCTCCATTTGGCGAAAATATCTATTATGCAGATTTGAATTTCCTTGTCGAAGCTTGGCATGGCGTGACGACGGATTCCCGTCCCGAAGCCATAATGGACAAGTTCAAAGACAAGGCGCTTCCTGAATATCAACACCTGATGCAGCGATGCTTCGCTGAGTATTACCGCGTCCTCAAGCCCGGTCGGTGGATGACTGTGGTTTTCTCGAACAGCAAAGCGTCGGTCTGGAACGCGATTCAGGTCTCGTTGCAACAAGCCGGTTTCGTGGTGGCCGAGGTGACCGCGCTTGATAAGGTCCAAGGCAGCTATCGTCAGGTTACCTCGACAACGGCGGTCAAGCAGGATCTAGTCATTTCGGCATACAAGCCAAATGGTGGGCTGGAGCAACGGCTTGCCGAGCGTGGCGCCGCACCGGAATCCGCTTGGGATTTCGTACAGACCCATCTTCGCCAGCTCTCCGTCTCGAAGTCAAAAAATGGTGTTCTGGAGTTCGTTGTCGAGCGAGATCCTCGCCGCATTTATGACCGCATGGTGGCATGGTTTGTGCGTCATGACGTTCCAGTGCCTCTTTCGACTGAGGAATTCCTTGACGGGTTGCGCAGCCGCTTCCCCGAGCGCGACGGCATGGCTTTCCTGCCAGAGCAGATTCCTGAGTACGATCGAAAGCGTGCTCAAGTGGCGCAAGCCCCGCAGATTGAAATGTTTGTTGCCGATGAACGCAGCGCCATCGACTGGTTGACCGATTTCCTGCGCAAGCGTCCCTCGACCTATCAAGAGGTACACCCCGAGTTCACGACGCAGTTGGGCGCGGGCTGGAAAAAGCACGAAACCAGGCCGGAACTATCGTCGCTGCTAGAGGATAACTTTCTCAGGTATGACGCCTCGGGCGACGTGCCGAGCCAGATTCACAACTACCTGTCTACGAATTTCCACGATCTGCGGAACCTTGAGAAATCTGATCCGCGCCTGAAGGCGAAGGCGAGAGACCGGTGGTTCGTCCCCGATCCGACCAAGGCTCAAGACTTGGAGAAGAAGCGCGAGAAGGCGCTGCTCAAGGAGTTCGATAGCTATCGGTCAGCACCCGGTCGGCGGCTGAAGGAGTTCCGGCTCGAAGTACTTCGCGCGGGCTTCAAATCCTCATGGGCCGCGCGGGATTTCAAGACGATCATTGCGATCGCCCAGAAGGTTCCAGAGGAGGCGCTGCAGGAGGATGAAAAGCTGCTGTTCTGGTACGACAGCGCGCTGACGCGCATGGAGGCTAATGCGTGACGCTTGGGCACCCCGGACACAGCATCGGTGAATGGTGCTGGCATGATCGCCATGCCACACCTTGCCGTATTGTGGACCGGGAGGAGATCTGGGGCGAAACGACGTACCGCATCTGGCTACCCGGCAAGGACGCTGTCGTCCGGGCTCGCTCGACTGACCTGATGCCGCTTGAAGTCGTCCAGCCGACGGTCAATCAGATCTTGCACACCGCTGCGGCAGCGAAGCTACTGGATGCGTTGGAGGACAACCTCCTTCTTGCGCCTATCCAGTCAAGCGTAGTGCCGTTGCCGCATCAGCTCTACGCCCTTAACCGGGCCATGAGTCGGGACAAGATCCGATACCTGTTCGCGGACGAAGTCGGACTCGGTAAGACAATTGAGGCAGGTCTCGTCCTGCGTGAATTGAAACTTCGGGGAATGGCACGCCGCATACTAGTCGTGGCACCCAAGGGGCTGATCAGGCAGTGGCAAGCCGAAATGCGTCTGCATTTCGGTGAGCACCTCCAATACATCGAGCCAGCCGAGCTTTCTGCCTTCCGTCAATGGCGCAGCGACGAGGAAAATCTTTGGCGACTGCATGATCAGGTGATCTGCTCGCTGGATTCCGTCAAACCGCTCGAAGGGCGGCGAGGCTGGAGCATCGACCAACTCAGCACCTACAATCGGGAGCGATTTGAGGACCTGATTTCTGCATCCTGGGATCTGGTTATCATTGATGAAGCCCACCGCATGGGTGGCAGCACAGACCAGGTTGCGCGCTATAAACTGGGCGCTGCGCTCGCAGAGGCAGCGCCCTATCTGCTGCTCCTGTCTGCAACCCCGCACCAAGGCAAGACGGACCAGTTCCATCGTCTGATGCAACTGCTCGATCGTGACTCTTTCCCGGACGAGAGCAGCGTCTCCAGCGAGCGAGTGCGCCCATTCGTCGTGCGTACTGAGAAGCGCGCTGCAATTAATGCCGAGGGCAAGCCGCTCTTCAAACCGCGCATGACGCGCCTCCAGCCCGTGGCATGGCAGGACCGTCATGCGAGCCAGCAGAAGCTCTATGAGGCCGTCACCGACTATGTCCGCCACGGCTACAACCAGGCCTTGGCCGCTAAACAGCGGCACATCGGCTTCTTGATGATCCTGATGCAAAGGCTCGTGACGTCTAGCACTGCCGCCATTCGGGCGACTCTCGAAAAACGCCAAGCCTTGCTAGACCAGCCTCAGCTTCAGCCATCCTTGTTTGAAACTGCAGACGTTGACGAGTGGGCTGAGCTGGACGGGCAAACCCAGGTGGATCTGGCCATCCAGACCCAAGGCTGGAAAATGGAGAAGGCCGAGGTCGACACGCTGCTCGACTTAGCTCGCGCCACGGAGGCACAGGGGACGGACGCAAAGGCTGAGGCACTGCTGGAGCTGATCTACAAGCTTCAGCAGGAAGAGAACGATCCTGAGCTAAAGGTGCTGGTCTTCACCGAGTTCGTTCCCACGCAGGCAATGCTTGCAGAATTCCTCGAAAGTCGCGGATTTTCGGTCGCCACTTTGAACGGGAGCATGGATCTCGAAGCGCGCGGCCGGGCTCAACACTCGTTCTCCCGAGACATTCGCGTTCTGATTTCGACGGACGCCGGCGGTGAAGGTTTGAACCTTCAGTTCTGCCACGTCATCGTGAACTTCGATATGCCTTGGAATCCCATGCGGGTCGAGCAGCGCATCGGCCGCGTTGATCGCATCGGCCAGCCGCACGTAGTGCGCGCGATTAACTTCGTCCTTGAGGATACTGTCGAGCATCGCGTTCGCGAGGTCCTGGAAACGAAGCTGGCGGTCATTGCTGAGGAGTTCGGCGTCGATAAGGCAGCCGACGTGATGGACTCGATCGAGGCAGAGCCACTTTTTGACGAGTTGTTCGTCCATGGGTTGCAGAACCCGGAGGACATCGAGAGCGAGTGTGATGCGGTTGTAGCACAGCTTCGCACAACGATTGCAGAAGGCCAGAAGAGCAGCGAGATCCTGTCAGATGGGCACCAGCTTGATCCCGACGATGCTCGCAAATGGAGAGACCATCCAGCACAGTTTTGGCTAGAGCGTGCCATCACCACTGGGCTGCCTGCGCGGGGCGGAGAGGCAGTCAAAGAAGCCGATGTATGGCGAGTACGCTGGGCCGACGGGAGTGAGTCCGCCAGTGTTTGCTTCGATGCAAGGACGGCCGAAGCGCGACCCGACACCGAATGGGTGACGCTTGAAGATCCCCGCGCTCGAGCGCTGATAAGCGAGCTGCCACGATGCGTTTCCGGTCAGCCGTTGCCCATCGTGCGTATTGCCGGTCTTCCGGATAGCGTGCGGGGAGTGTGGTCGCTTTGGGAGATCAGCCTGTCTGCCGATGATTTCAGTCGCCGGCGGTTCCTTTGCGTCTTCGTGAATGATGAAGGACGAACGTTCCTGCCCACCGCCAAGCGGATTTGGGACCTCCTCTTGACGGAACATCTCGAAAGCGCCGGTACTGCTGACGCAAGTGATGCCAGCGAACTTTTTGAAGCCTCGAGAAATGCTGCTCTCACTCAGGGTGAGCGGATCTTTATCGAGCTGACGGAGGAACATCGCGTTCGCATCCTGGAAGAGCGTGAACGTGCCCAATATGCCTATGATACGCGGCATCAAGCTATCGGTCGGGTCGGACTGCAGACAGTCCGGGATTACCGCCGCAAGCGCCTGCGTGCCGACCACGATGCGCGCATGGCGCAGCTCGATGCAGCCGAAGCATATTCGCCTGATTTAAACGCCGTTCTGATGTTGCGTGTCGGTGCGCCTGGATCGGTCATGCCATGAGTGCTTGGACCGACCGTATCCTGCAGGAATTTCCTGCAGATCTCGCGCGTTTCTGGGTCGCCTGCGACCCCGATGTTGTGCTGTTGGATGGGCACGTTCTCCAATCCTTGCGTGACCGCGGGTTTGAACTCGTCTCATTCGACGATCCAATGGTCTTCAGGGCATACTATGAAGAGACCTATCGGGCCGCATGGGACGAAGGGCGAGATCCACCAAGCCCGGCGCTAATCCTACATCTCTCGTCCAATGCGAGCGACATCCTGCCATGGGACTACATCCGGCAAGCGCGAATCGTCCGGCTCGGTTTGGCAGATCTTTTCGACAAGCTCAGTAGTTCAGTGCTGCGCCAGATCGACCCAGATTATTACGCCAAGCTGTTTGATGCTCAGAAAGCCTATGCGTCTCAGACCTTAGGGGATGCAGCGACGAGCGACTTCATTCTGACGCACGTCTTCAAGGTCGTCCCCGTACTGATCGACGATGAGGTGACATTTTGGCGTGAGGTACTCCGATTGCACCTTCGAGGCTGGAGTTTGCCACCCGTTCTAGCCGACAGGATGGCTGCGATCCTGCAATCACGGCAGACCCTTTCCGATCTGCCAATCAAGGAATTGGTTGGAGACAGAGCATTCGCGTTGAAGGCAGTTCAATCGGCGTGGCTGCGCTACCTGCAATCATTTGGGATAGCGTCAATAGCCTCTGAAAACCGAGAGGACAGCTCCGCTTCCAGTTTGACGATTCCGTTCGATCATCCTGACATTCGAATGGTGGTGGACTCCCTGTTCTTGGAGGGATGCCTTGAGCCGGTTGCTGGCGAAGCCATTTCGGGGCGCGCGCCTGCGTGGGTCGAGGTCGGCATCAAGAAGGATGTTCAAGGCCAGGCTCAGTTTATTGCTGAAAGCGCAACTGCGCTTGCAGAAGACCTGCCGGCAGAGGGCGCCCACCATCGTGAATGGCTTTCTTTTGCGCAGCGTATGGGCGAACTCCTGTGCAAATTTTTCGAGCTTCCAGGAGGGCTCGGGGATGATGTTTCGCCTCAAATTGAGAGGCTTCAGCAATCAGCTGACGATCGTTTCCGTGGCTGGCTCCTGCGGCACTTTGCTGACTTGCCTTCGCTTCCCGCGTCAAAGGCGCCTGTTATGCTCCATCACGTCCCGCGGCACCTCAGTCATCGCCGCAACAGTAGCAGCGCGCGCCAGGCACTGCTGCTGTTCGACGGACTGGCGATTGATCAGTGGTGCAAGATCCGTGGGCGGCTGGCGGAGAAATTGTCATCCATCGAGATTGATGAAGGGGCCTGCTTTGCGTGGTTGCCGAGTTTAACCTCAGTCTCACGCCAAACCGTGTTTTCGGGGCTGAGGCCACGCGAGTTCACGGGTACGATTGAAAGCACGGCCGCGGAGCCGACATTATGGGCCAAGTTCTGGCAAGATGCGGGACTTCGCAAGAGTGAAGTGGTCTATCTCAAAGGCGTGAAGCGGCGCGAGGACATGTCGCGGATTGCTGATGCGGTTAGTAACCCTAACATCAAGATCGCCGGGGTCGTCGTCGATATGGTCGATGAGATCGTCCACGGTGCGACTCTGGGTAAGCGAGGAATTGCCAGTCAGATTGATGATTGGTGTGATACCGGTTTTGTAGAGCAGCTCATGACGCTGTTGCTCGATCAAGGCTTCGAGATTTACCTCACATCGGATCACGGAAACGTCGATGCGACAGGGATTGGCCGGCTAAACCAAGGGGTCCTGTCCGAAATAAGGGGTGAGCGGGTGAGGGTCTACCGGAGCGCCGATCTGGCATCCTCGGTGCCTGCCGAACTTGATACTTTCAGGTTCGACCTGCCGGGGCTCCCGGTCGATTTTTTACCTGTTTATCCAAAGGGGAGAGGCGCCTTTACAGGGGTGGGGGATCGCGTTGTCGCTCATGGCGGAATGTCCGTTGAAGAGCTCATCGTCCCCTTTATCCGCATTACGCAAAAGAGTTCGAGCAATGATGAGTGACACCTCGCCCCAAATCGGTTTTGACAGGTATATCCAGTTGGACTGGGCTCGTTCTGCACTTCGTGTACGGGCCGGCGTCGAAACCTTAGAAGAGCTGACAGACCTAATCGACGCAAGCCATACAGGCACTGCGGCTAAAAAGAAGACACGCACAGTGCTGAACCGACTTTGGCTTGAGCCTAGGTCGGAACTCCTAGAATTATCTGATCGCGCTGTGGCAATCTACAAGTCTGACCCTAGCGCATCGGTGGCGGCACTGACCTGGGGAATGGCTATTGCCACATATCCATTTTTCGGAGCCGTTGCCGAAATTGTTGGCAGACTGCTGCGCTTACAGGGCGAATGCTCTTCAGCCGAAGTGCATCGGCGCATGGCGGAGGTTTATGGTGAGCGCGAGGGAACCCGTCGCATGACCAACATGGTACTGCAATCGCAGGCCAATTGGGGAGCGATCGAGCGTCAGCGGCAAGGAAAGGATATTCGCCGCGCAGCTGTAATCCCGGTTGGAGCCGAGCTTGGGGCGTGGTTGGCAGAAGCTACGCTTAGGTATGTAGACCGGGCAATTCCGATTAGCTCGATTTCCAGCTACCCGGTTTTGTATCCGTTCGGGTTCGACGATCACCTCGGTTACAACATAGCGCAGAACAAGAATCTTGTCATAAAGACTGATGGCGGCGGCGATCGTCTGGTCAGCTTGTTGTAAAAGTTGGGCGGGGGTATGCCTATGCGGGACTTGAACGCGTCTAAACTTGCCGATTTTGTTGACGACGAATGTGCTCGCAGGCTTCGCGCCTATGAAGCCCAACCAAGAGATGCAAACGAGCATTTTGAGACGGAGATTGAGGTTCTCTCCGGCGGATATGCCTATCGCCAACTGTTTGAGCTGGTTCAGAACGCAGCCGATGCCATTCAAGAGTCGGGGGAGGTTTCCGGACGCATTCATGTTCGTTTAGAACCCACACGGCTATTGGCGGCCAATACCGGGGCGCCATTGGACCAAGACGGCATCGTCGCACTGTTGAATGCTCGAAGCTCGGCCAAGCGGGCGGGGCAGATCGGCCGGTTCGGTATCGGCTTCAAATCGCTCCTGAAACTTGGTGGAATCGTCGATATTGTCAGTCGTTCAATCGGGCTTCGGTTTGATCCTGATTGGTGCCGAGCGAAGATCCGAGAACATCTGGGATTGCCAGCCGATGCCCGCGCTCCAGGAATGCGACTGGCGCAGGTTCTCGACCCAAATGCTGAGGATAGCCCTCTTTGGAAGTACGGCGATTTCGCTTGGGCGACGACTGTGGTGTCGGCGGCCATTACCGATGAAAAGGCGTACGAGCGCCTGATCAAGGAAATGGAAGACTTTCCGCAGGAGTTCGTTCTCTTCCTCGGCGCGGATGTAGAACTGACCCTCGAATTCGGGTTCGGCAAAGTCCGAAACATCAGCAAGCGGCGCGAGAATGACGAAATCGTCACTTCCGACGGTACGAAGGACGAGCGCTGGCGGGTCTTTAACGAGACTGTAGCTATCACCGATCCCGACGCGCTGTCTGATGCTCAGCACCTTCAGGCTCGCGACGAGGTGCCATTGGCGTGGGCTGTCCCCCTAGGAGCGCGGGAAAGCCAGGGCCGCTTTTGGGCGTTTTTCCCAACAAACACGCCTACCTTGGCGAGTGGGATCTTGAATGCTCCTTGGAAGCTCAACAGCGACCGGACCAACATTATACCCGGCCCATGGAATGAGTGCCTAATGCTGGCGGCCGCTGATCTTATCGCGGCGAATATAGGCTTCTTGGCCACTGAAGAGGATCCTGGGGCACCGATCTCGGCGCTCCCACGCAAACCAGATCGCCAGAACGATCCAGCGGTTCCCCTGGTCGAAGCACTTTGGGAAAAGCTTGTTAATCTGGAAATCGTTCCCGATACATCAGGGCAACTGAAAATTGCGCGAGACCTTTATCGCCATCCGATAGAGGAAGTCGATGTGGTTGAGCGCTGGGTCGCTCTCGCAGGCCCAAATTGCCATGCCAACCTGGTACATTCCAGTTGTTATTCGAGCAAGCCTCGAGCTTCGCGGCTGGAGGCGCTTCAGCGAGAACTTGCCGACCGCTTGACGGGAATGGAGCGTCTGAAGCTAAACCGGGGCTTGGCTGCGCTGCAGCAGGTGAGCAAGAAGAGCTGGTTGGAGCTAATAGCTCGAGAAGATGCGGAAGGCGCGACCGCCTTCCTTGCGTTCGTAGGTGATCTCTTCGAAGCTCGGCAGCTGAACAATTGGCAACTTCATGATCCCGTCGTAGTCCCGACCCTTCGTGACGGCTTGGTAAGTCCGAGCAGGGCGATCATCGCGACACCATCTGAAACGCCAGCGGGACGGGCTCCCGTGCTGCCAGCTGTCACATCCAATCCCAAATCGCGAGATGTCCTGACGCGTCACCTAGGCGTCAGTTCAATGGCCGATGCAGATTGGGAGAGCTTGCTTAGCAGCGCATTCTCCAGGGCCGAGGATGATATCGGCTGGGAAAACTTCTGGCTGAACATCGAGGCGGCCCCCAACGACGCAGTCGAGGAGTTCTTCGATATCCATGGTGACGAAGAGATCTGCCTACGCAATCTGGCTGGTTCCTTTGCGCCTCGTGGCGAATTGCTTCTTCTCGTAGAGCAGGAGCGCGCGGACGCTCCAGCGCATCTCCAGTTGGACCAGCAATGGCACGCGGGGCATTGGCTGCGGATCCCGGAACATTTGCGGGAGAGGTTTCCGCCATCTGGAACTGAGACCGTCACTGACTGGGCCGAGCCCCTCGCAAAGAGGATCGCGCCGTTTTTCAGTGCCGACAAATCCGCCGGTTGGCGTAAAATGCGCGGCAACCCCAGACATGATTTGATCGACATATTCGAGCTCCAATCTTGGCGAGGAATCGAAATGCCATTGGGATGGAGGATGCTCCCATCCCTAAGCGGGCGCCTGGCAACCGAGTTGACCCATCAATTGATTGAATGCGCCAGGGACGAGCGTCTCTTTGCGAGCACGATCACATGCGGCCATACCACGCGCTCGAACGCCTACCCGAAATTCTCTTCGCGACACCCGTTTCTGTATTGGTTGAACGAGTTTGGTCAAATTCAGATCGGGCATACCACTTATCCATTGAAGCTGATTTCCCGCGAGCTTTCTGCGGTGTTGTCGCTAGCCAGCGGGCCTGCGGCAGTGACTACGGCTGCGTTCTACGAATGGCTGGATGTCCCGGTTGATCTAAAAATCGGTTTCAACAAGGCTGAAATGGATCTTGCAACAGCATCGATCTTTTGGCCGAACCTATTCGCAATTCTCACCTCTTACGGAGGCGATTTCCGGGCATTAGGGCCGGCTTGGGAACTCGGTGCCACCTTTGGCCAGGTCCCCGAGATGGTGCCGACCTCGCAAGGCGCGCTCTCACTCGATCAGATATATGTCACAGATGATCCCGTCGCTGTGGACGCGGTTTCGGCAGATGGCCGCGTCGTATGTCTTGGTCCCGCAACGCTTGAGGCATGGATAAATGCCGGTGCGCGTTCATTGGACAACAAATCTGAGATCAAATTCTCTGACCGGTTGAGCGATCCTCTAAAGCTGCAAGAGATTTTCCCGGAGCTGGGAAATATTATTGGCAACAAGGAATTGGCGAATGCGCATGCGCGCAAAGCCGATGCGGTTTGGGTTGCTGGACTTTCTGAAACGACCGGCCCGATCGAGGGGCACCCAACGATTGCTCGTGATGGGACAGGTGTGTTTCTGCTCGATCGAGAGCGTTTCGAGCGCTTGAACTGGAATGACCGGATCTTGGCCGTTCTGACCATGCTCGACCGCCACGGGATGCTTCTTGCTGACGTGGCAAGCCTTCTGGATCGGCTAGCGAGCACACGGGTGGACGATGCCCGGGCTCACGTCCGCAGTCAGCATACAATCGAAGAGCGGCTACTTTGTGCGGTCGGAGATTCTGCTGAGGCGCTGATCGCGGTCCTGCCTGCGCCAGCACGTCAGGCCGCAGGAAGCCGGATATCAAACCTTGATTGGGCGCGATTGGCACTTGCTGTTGTCGGACCAAGTATTCTTGCCAAACTGACCGATAGCCTTGCTGCGCAGGGCTTGGCGCCCCCGCAGAGGTGGGGCGGAGAGCCTGCCCGCTTATTCGTTCTCGAGCTTGGTTTTCCCGCTGAGTTTGCGGCCAGTGCCAGCGTCAGGCGCGAGCCTGAGCTCACGATCAGCGGCCCAATAGATCTACCCGGCCTCCATGATTATCAGGAGGAAATCCTGGAAGGTCTAAGGGACCTGCTGGTTTCCAGATCCGGACGACGTCGTGCGGTCGTCAGCTTGCCCACAGGTGGTGGTAAGACCCGTGTGGCCGCAGAAGCAGTGGTCAAACTGGTTCTGAACGATTCCCAAAAGCGAACTGCGTTATGGGTCGCGCAGACAGATGAGCTGTGCGAGCAAGCAGTGCAATGCTTCCGTCAGCTTTGGGTGAATGTCGGCACGTCCGGCGAAGACCTCAGAATTGTCAGGCTATGGGGCGGCCAAAACAATCCGGCTCCGCCCGAAGGCAATGAACCTGTGGTAGTCGTGGCCAGCATCCAGACGTTGAATGCGCGTCTAGAGGTTGCTCACCTTTCGTGGCTGGCAAAGCCGGGCGTCGTCGTGATCGATGAATGCCACCATGCAATTGCACCAAGCTATAGCTCGTTGCTGCGATGGCTCGATGTCCAGACCGGCAGTGAAAGCGAGCGTGAAACCGAGCCCCCGGTGATTGGTCTCAGTGCTACTCCGTGGCGCGGGCGCGATGACGATGAATCGCAACGTTTGGCTGCGAGATTCGATCGGCGCTGGGTGCCGCATGACCAGGAAGCCTTGTATGAGCGTTTACGCCGTAGAGGCGTACTCTCCGCCCTGCATTACTCACCGATCCGGTATAATCGGCAGATCAGCCTGACACCCGAGCAAGTAAAATATTTCGATCAGTATGGGGAGCTACCAGACAGCTTGATCGAGGAAATCGGCAACGATCCCGACCGGAACGAACGCATCCTGGAATGCGTCCTCAACAGCAATGCGTCGTCAATCCTGCTCTTTGCGAACTCGGTCAAGCACGCCCAGTATCTTGCCGCACGTCTCCACCTGGCGGGCTGTTCAGCTGCGGCAGTGAGCGGGGAAACGGACCGATTGGCACGACAGCACTTCATCAGACGTTTCAAAAGCGGGGAGCTGAAGGTCCTTTGCAATCATAGCGTCTTAACAACGGGGTTCGACGCGCCAAAGGCGGACATGATCCTGATTTCTAGGCCCGTGTTCAGCCCTGTCAGGTATATGCAGATGGTGGGACGAGGGCTGCGAGGGCCCGCAAATGGCGGCACGGAAAGCTGCCTGATATCTACCGTCGAGGACAACATTCTCAGCTATCGGGATCGACTGGCATATCACTATTGTCGGCGGTTTTTTCATTCACAGTGATCTCGCCGACAGCGTGTTGATCGCTTTGGCACAAAAAAAGGGAGACTGGGCGGGACCGCTCGCGAGTGCCACCGGTGACGATCATATTCCACTTTGCGCCGCGCGCGTTTCTGGTATGTTCTCTCGATCTGAGAGTGGGTGCAACTATGACCGACAATCAAACCGAAGAGGCTATCCGGAAGCCTGAAACAGGGTTCGCGGGCTTGTCCGAGATCGATCAGGCCATCCGTGAAAATCGTCTGATGGAGTATCGGATCAAGAAGTCCTGGGCCGATCCTTGGGCCCGCAGTCTCACGATAGCGGTCCTAGTCGTCATTGCAGCTGGTTTTTCGTACTTGGCTGGCGCGTCTTTCGGACTGTGGTGACCGTTGCAGGTCACCACTCCTTCACATCATCCGCTGCTTGTGCACTGGCTCCTTGGGCTCCCTTGGTGATTGCGTCCAGACGTCCCCTAGAGCCGGTAATCTTCTGGCGACCGGCCGCCTGAGCCCTTTGCACCTCTTCACGGAGATCGCCGCCCCCCACCCGTGGCACTGAACCCGAATCCCCGCCGCCGGTCTGTGCTCGACCGCGCACCGATCCTGCGCCAGAGACTGCCGGACGGGATACGGGCTGTCCGGGGACGAGTAAGAGGCGATCGTCGATTCCGTCGCGAAGTTGCTCGGCATAGCTTTCGATGAACTTTGCCTGCAATGCTTGGCCTTCAGGGCTGAGCTGGAAAGTGACATCGTCGAACCGCGCATTGCCATAGAAATCGCGGTTGCTTTCGATCTCGGCGAGACCCCATTCTCGGTAGGCTTGTGACAGATTGAGGCTGCCTGCAGCGCTGTTTCCTTTGAAGAAAGAAGCCTGGCTCTCGAGACGATTGGCAAGCTCCTCGGCCCGACGAGCCTCGATTGTGAAGCTCTGGGCTTCTGTCAGAGATGCGTTCATGCCGCTCGCGGTGCTCGAGATCGACGAGCTTGATGAGGTACTGACTGAGCGAACGAACCCATCGCGGGTGCTCGACCAATTGCGGCTGTCAGACATCTGGGACAGGCTCCCAAAGATCCGGGAACGGTCTTCAGACGCGATGCCGATGTCGCTGTCTGTCCATGTGCGTGTCCCACCGCCCTTCAGGCCGACGTTGGCCGAAGCTACTCCATTTGAAATGCCCGCTTTGGCGCCCGCCTCGCCACCCAGGAACCAGGCGGTAGAGATGTCATCGGCCGCTCTGCGCGATAGCCCGAATTGCCGCTGCAGACTGGTCGATGCCTGATCGACCTCGCTGAATGCGGTCTGGATGCTGTCGGAGTTCGAGGTGCCGGTCGCGCTCTCGAAGGATGCGCCTCGGCTGAACTGGTCCCTGAGCTCGCGGAACTTCGTGACGGCGCTGGTCGTCGATTCCGTTGCGACATTGGCATAGGTCTCACTGTTGGCGCGGGCCTGCGATGCCATCGTCGAAAGGCGCGCCGTGAACTCCTGGCCCAGCGTCGGCGTGAAGGGATAGTTGGAGGTCGGGATCTGGTCGTAGCTGCCATCCGGGAAGCTCGTCGTCATCGAGCCGGTGTCGCTGAAGGTTCGCGTCTGCGGCGCGCCATAGGTGAAGCTTGGGGCAATCGTGCCTTGGGCGAACTGACGCGTGAGGACACTCGAGTTTTCGAAGCTGGTGTTGCCGAGCGAGACATTGCCGGTGCTCGCCTCTCGGGCCGCTTCTTCCGCCGCGTTCTGGCTAGGGTTGAGGTAGCTCGTCGCGTGGTGCGAGATTGCCATGGCGCCCTTCGCCACACCCCCTGCCAGAAACGGGACTGATGCGATGAGGTAGCCTGCCAGCAGACCGATATCGCTGTTCACGTCTGCCATGCCAGTGAAGCTTGCAAGGCTGAGACCGTTGCTGCCCGTGACCGCGCTCATGTCAGCCGCACCCTTGTAGCGCGACATTCAAGGTGAGAGCAGCGCGACGATCAGGATGAGCAGTTGATTGTCGCGGCGTGACAGTTTCTGCGCATTCTGAT
>FRDC01000905.1_pt1 | contig 30661 bp, 28 predicted proteins | sample 1106171 | NCBI WGS metagenome assembly FRDC01 (sample SAMEA3930566, study PRJEB13176) | freshwater metagenome | biome: Drinking water system; feature: drinking water; material: water | place: Singapore | collected 2014-12-20 | reverse complement strand
TTGGTTCTCGGTTCTAAGTCCTAAGTTGTCAGTGGCCATTCTCATTCCTATTTATATTCCTATTTCTACTTCTATTCTAATGCATTCCTAATTTTCGACCCCCGACAAGCTCAATGAAATTTTCAAAAAAACCCTATGACTGCCACCTGGCAGTACCGCTGAAAAATAATTGGCAGCAAATTAAAGAAAAACCGAATCTACGTAAAACACAACTATGTCAAAATTTTAGACACCAGCAAACCAAATTGGGTCTTTACGAGAGTCGCCGATCGTGTATTCATATTTAATAAGGTTCCTACGGCCCCAGAGTTGCATTTTACGTTTCTCATGAAGTTGGCTCTAAACTTAATTTTTAGTGTGGTGTTACTTATTTATGCCGGAAATGCCCACGGCGGACCTTCGTCCGAGTTAAATGATATCGAGACAAGACTGCGTACAGAAGGCGAATTAGCACCACTACCAGAAGCAAAACCTTTACTTATCGACCTTGCGGAACTCATCGAATCACGAGATTTTAAAGATCGAATAAGCTCTTCGCACGTTTTGCAGATGATGCGCGATAATTTACGAGCAAGTCTTTTTCATCTCAACCTTAAATTTGAAATTCAATCCCAAGATTACCCCTACGAGCCACCATTTCGGGAACCATTTCCTTTCCGACCCACCGTTGAAGCCATGGATGAAGCTATTCGGTTTTTAGAAATTGTAGGGCAGGTAACGAGCTATCGTAACGACATTCAAACAAAACTCGAACAGTCCGAGTTTTTCAAGTATCTCAATGTCTTGTTCAGGACACCTATAGCTCAAGGGCCTTTAAAACCTTTAAAAAAATCCGAGATGATTGAAAACACCGTTGATTCTTACGTCATTATGCAAGAGCGCCTTGAAAAGTACGGTGAGGTTGCGTCTTTTACGGAATACTCTGAAACCGCAGAAAATATTCGAAAAACTCTTATCTCCGAACCTTATCGACACTTAAGAAAAACTGATAAAGCTTTTGCTTTAGCTCTTGAACATGCCCTCAACGAACTTGAAACGGTAAGGCTTTCTTCAGGTCCATCAACACGCGTTCAGTCTTCATTTGTCTCACCTTACCCTTATCGGCGAACTATCCAGGCGATCATGATTGGTTCAGAGGTCATCGACATGCGAGAGCGCCTAACCTATGCGGAATCTACAAATTGGCACGAAGTTGAAGCTTCGTGGCAAGTGGGAAAAGATCGCAAAATTTTACCGCTTTATCATTTTAACCGCTACAAGTACCAATTTGCAGGATTGATAGCGAATCCCGAAATTGTCATGTGGCCATTTTGGGGAGAAGCTTCAATCGAAGACATAATTCGGATATGTGCGGCGCCTTGGGGGCTCACTGCGGAATCTGATAAAACAGAACGCCTTGATCGTCACTACAATACTCCCAAGGACAACAAGTATCATGACGCTAACCATGCTCGTCGGCTTTGGGGCTATATCAAACGCAAACTCAAAAAATTAGGACTTACTACCCGCCAACAAAAAATTTCTCTTTATCGAGAACACGAAGCCTTTATTCGTAATTTTTTAGAACAAACTAAGCCAAACACAGATTCCGATCGTGAAAATCAAATCCGGAAACAAATGCGAATTATTTTCTTTGAGACAATTCACGAGACTGCATTGACGGCTGATCGCGAATCCTTGCTCTACGACCTCTTGAGAACATCGGCGGTTCGACAGCCTTTTGAAGTTCAAGTCCAAGCAAAAATTAAGGACCTCGAGAAGATTAGAGCCTTCGATGGAAATCTTAAGAGCGGCGCCAATGAACTTGGTTTGATGCTAGGAAGTCCAACCACAATTCGTTACTTCATGGACCGAGCCCCCGGATTTCTCGCCAATGTCTATAATAAATTGAACTGGGGATTTTATGATTCGGCTTTGGATTTAGATGAAAACTTGGCAAAGCCAGGATACCGCACCCCAAAAACTCTTGCCGAAGCGGCAACACGAATATTTCAGTTTTTAGGTCATGAGCCGCCACCGATGAAAGAACTTCTGCGGCAAATTCATGATCGCGGCGGTCAACCGGAGCTTTGGAACTATTTTAGCATGAAGGATGCCGGGATATTTACAAACTCCAAACTCAACGCGCTTACCATAGTTACAAGTAGAGAAGTTCACGAAAACTGGCGCGAACAAACAACCCATTCCGATCGATGGTAACCGACTAATGCAAAACTTAAGGATGGCACGTTTGTCAACGATAACGAAAGCCTTGAACGTTACTTGAATGAAATTGGCGCGCCCACATATCTGCGTCAATTCTACAAATTGAAGTTCGATGAGGTCATGGAGAAAGTTATTCTCTTAGAAGACTATAGAAATATCCCCTTTGAATACCTGGCTCCGAATCACCGCGATGAAATTATTATGTCCGGTGCAAAAGCCGTCAGCGCGATAGATCGCATATGGCACAAAAATTTACTTTTTAGAAGCCCTGCCGAAGTCGAAAGATGGCTTATGGGAGCAGCTCAAAGAGTGCATCAAGGTGTTTTAGATAGAAATGCCAATGGCGCCCGTAACAATCCGGTTTATAATGTCCATTGGCTTAGGCTCCCACCACGCAATCAACTTAATGATTTAGAGGTTGTCAAAATTGCCTTTGAGGCACGCTTAAAAGCAGATCCCGATAGTCTTGATTCAAACCTTATAGTTATGATTCGCGAAGGTTTTATAGGCCTGCGTAAAAAAATTAAGAACGGTTCTGTAAAACCGATGAGTAATTCCTGTTCGGGTCTTTTCTAGCTACCACCGAAAAGAAGTTGCCATTCCTGAAAGAAAATTCAATTGATCATTATCACGAATATAATTATCAAAATCCCGTACATTAATTAAGGCCGCACCAATGTTTAGGCCCAGTGAAAAGCGGTTTTCAATATTAAATTCAACACCCAAACGCAAAGTACTCATTAAACCAATATTGCTTTCGCTCGAAGTCCCCGCCAAAAGTTCAATTTGAAATGCCGGTCCACCCAAACGACCAAAGGGAATTGTAAAACTAGGACCAGCCAAGAAATACGCGCCTTTAAATTGCCGCTCTTCACTGGTGGCTTTCACAGTCATATTTAAATCGTGCTGCCCAACCTCACCCGTTAATCCCATCACACCAAAAGGTACGATAAAGCCTTGCGAGTAATATAAGCCATTCATACGACCACTACGAATTTGAGTGTTAGAATTATCCTGTACATAAGAAAATCGCGCACCCAAATCCCGCCAAACCTCACACTTAAACCCTGCTTGGGCCATCGTCACGATGTAGCTGACAGAATAAACTACAAGGGCCGCGACAACCACAACACCAATCACGGCGACGATCACTAAAATTTCTTTTCCATCACTACTGCTGCCACTCCAATTCCACCAATTGGTATCAAAATCAAGACCCGGCATGGGTTCGGGATGTTCACTATAATACTGAGCCTTTTGTTCGATAAGGCTTCCCGGTTGATAACCTTTGTCGAATGAACAAGGGTTATAAGTTCTATTCGCGACTGGTACCACGACAGGTACATTTTCGGCGTATCTGCGTTTATAAACTTCAAATTCTTCCGGTGATACTTTTAAGACTCTTGCTCCAGGAAACTGCTTTTTTATATCGCCAACACTTAGTTTCTTTGGAAGCTTAATTTCTTTGGCAAGACAATTCTGCAGCGGATTGAGAACTAAGCTCAATGAAACAAAAACGCCTAATGGTAAGCGAGAAAACTTTTTCAGACTCCCTTTTCCTTAATCCAGCTCCGAAACGCAGCATCTAGATCTTTAATGCCACAATAAGTAGAAATGTAATCTTCCATTTTGCGACCCACACTTAACCGCAAAAGATTTTTAAAATCACATTTTTTGTGAAGCATTTCGGCCAAAGCTTGTGAGGCGACGTAGCGGTAATGAATTTGAAACTCCGAACCTACCAAAGGATGCGCTAGCTCCGATGCATGTTCTAATGCAGGTTGATTCTTTAGCCACTGGTAGTCGACTTTTCCAACTTTGCCAACGTGATTTGCTAACCCTTCTTCAAGCCACCCAGGAATCGCCTGTTTATACTTTTGATAAGCCACGATATGGACAAGCTCGTGCGCAAAAATCTGATCAAAATTTTTTTCTGTAATTTTTGGTCCTAGATGAATAGTGTTGGCAGTTTTTTGCGAAAACGCAACCAAGGTATTTGACAACCCATGCGCCGCTATAAACAAATCCTCATCGCTATACCAGAGCACCTCAGCTCGACGAATGGTCCACTCGAGGGTACTTTGAACGCGATCAGCCACTTTATTAATTCGTGTTGAGGTCAACCACCTCGGCGCTGCCCTCATGCGCACTGAATTTGTTAAAATTTCCCTGGATGTATCTTTGGCCGACAATTGCAAGCTCAGGAGTAGAAGTAAAACTAACTTTAACATTTAGAATTATTCAAGTTCACGCACAAACATGTGGCTTGTTTTCCTCAAATTGTAACCCAAGCGTTCATAAAATTTATGAGCATCATCTCGCGCCACATTCGTGCGTAAACGTACTATTTTATATTCCATATCGCGGGCAAACTTCTCAGCTTCGCGCATCAGCAAACGACCAATGCCCTGTCCGCGCTTACGTTCGTCTACGACAAGTCCAACGACCTCAATTTTGGGGTCACTGGCTAATGTCAAATCTGTCCGCAGATGCATCCATGCCACCACACCTAGCTTCTCATCATCAGCAACAAGAATACGGTGATCAGAATTATTATGAAGACGTTGTAACCGTGGAAGTATTTTTCCAATACTCGTTGGGTAACCCAATTGACTAGTAAGGCGAGCGATTTCACAAAGATCTTCGATTTCAAAATTTCGTATTTTAATCTGCATAAAATTAAATCAGTGTTGATGCCCACCTGGTCCATGAACATGGCCATGCTGCAATTCCTCTTTTGTGGCCAGACGAATACTGACAACTTTCACCGCAAAATTTAACGTCTCACCAGCAAGAGGGTGATTTCCATCTAGAGTAACTTCCCCATTTTCAATGGCCTTAACAGTTAAAACACGAAAGCCTTGTGGAGTCTGTGCCTGCAACTGAATACCAACCTCAAGGTCAGGAATTTCCGCTAAATCTGCCACAGGCACTATGGAAATTAATCCTTCATTTCTTTCTCCATAGCCTTCGGCGGGAGTGACAATGACTTTAAACTCATCGCCAGTTCTTTTGCCGGAAAGCGCTTTTTCGAGTCCACTAACGATATTTCTCTTGCCGTGTAAATATGCAAGTGGCGCCCTCCCTGCCGATGTATCGATCACATTTCCATCGCTTCCGGTCACGGTGTACTCAATTGTTACAACATGATCATTTTCAATTGTCATCGTTTCTCCCTTTTTGGCACACTAACGACAGTCAAATATCACTGTCAAGGGGAGCATTATAAAGATGAAGAAGTTTAGAAGTCTCATTAGCGTATTTTTCTTAATCACAAGCATAACAATATTGTCACCATCGGCAAAAGCTAATAATTTTGGTTTTCGTTTTTCTCCGATTCTTATTCTTGTAGGTATTGCAGATGTTGATCTTGATATCGGATTAGGTTCGAACTTTGTACTATCTCCAGAAATTATCGGTGGTAAGTGGACGTTATTAGATAAAGGCTATATTCAGTTGTCGGGTGGTGGTTTAGCACTCAGTTATCATTTCAACGGAAATTTTACTGACGGGTTTTATTTAGGTGTTGCAGGCCAAACCGTGGAGGTAAAGGGCGAAAACTCCAGCGGGTTAGCTGCTCAGGCAACCGCCAAAGGCGGCGGTCTTCGTGCTGGCTATCTTTGGCAATGGGTAAATTTTTATATGAACCTTGGAGCTTCATTTTTTAGTTCCGACAATACAAAAATCACCTATAGCGATGGTTCCACTGAGAACATTCCCGGCGGTTCGGGAGCAGGACTTGATTTCAAAATTGGGTGGAGTTTTTAATCCGTTCAAAACTGACCGTTCCCGTCGGCGTTTTTAAAGTGAGTGTATTTCCACTAATGGCGACGGGATATTCAGTAGCCGAGAACTCAAGCCCACAGCGTAAATCGCCATTTTGAACAGTTCCGAAGATGGCATCTATAAAAGCGATTTTACCCTTACCAACCAAAGCTCGCGACACAGTGCGAATACCAACTTCAGTATTGGCGCCAATACAGGTCTCATCGTAACGAACTTTTTCTATTTCGATATCCATGCGAATGGTTACGGTGTGAGTTTTTTCGGTGCGATTATAGATCCACGAACCTAATATCGATTGTGCGTCAGCTTTTCCAAAAATAGTATCTTTAGGAGCGGTAGTGGCAAATTTTGGACTGCACGCCATAAGTCCCAGACTCAAAAAGCAAAACATAAAAATATAGCACTTCATTTTTCACTCCTCTGAAAAATTAAAAAATTTAACTCGCTGCAGGCCTAAAAGGTGCCTGGCACCTTTATTCTTTTGTCTTCAATCGTTCATCGTTTTCTTCAATGAACTTTTTAATATCGTCACTAATACCTAAGAGTTTTAGCCACTGTTCTTTATACAAAGTCACCGGGAAACGACCCATACCGTAAACCGATAAGGCCCCCTTTTCAGAGACTTTCATCGACAGGGTTCCACGCGCTGGCTTTTTATTTTTCAACTGCTCATTTTCAGCCTTTAAACGGGCGATTTCAGCCTTTAAATCTTCACTCATAATAGTCCTTTCATGCCACAAAGCTTTACGAAAAATTCTAAGTCTCTTTCGGCTTAGGAATCAAGTTCAACTTGCATCTAGGGTTTCCAAGTGTCATAAGATTTTAGTCTTAATGAGGAGGATCTAAATGAAACCATCGATGCTATTGTTAACATTTTTGTCTCTTTTGGCGGCACCATCGTTTTTATTAGCGGTTGAGCTTAGCGAGAATCAAAAACTAAGTGATTTAAACCAGCTAGTTTACACTATGGAATCAGGCTACGGCCCGCTTAAATATAAAGCGACTAAAGGAATGGACATTGCTACGCTCAAAGCAAAATATGCGGAGAAAGCAAAGTCCACGAAATCAAATGCGGAATTTTATTATCTCATAAAACAATTTATTTCTGAATTTCATGACAGTCATTTCCGGGCTGCAATTCCTTCAGACGTCGTCGCGGAAATTCCGGTGATGACCGATCTCGTAGAAGGGAAAATTCTCATCGATACGATTGATCGCAACGAGCTTGCAGAAAAAGACTTTCCTTTCTCTAAAGGCGATGAAGTTGTGACCATTAATGGTAAAAGCGCGCCAGAATATCTAAAAGAAATGGCTTCTTACTTGGGTTCTGGTTACCAATTGACAGAGTTACGAAGAGCCGCACAAACTGTTTTCTTTCGTCCTGCGGCCGCAGTCCCGGTTCCAAATGAAAAGACTTTGAAGGTGACAATTCGCCGCGGACTAACCTCATCGATCGAAGCTGCCGAATTAACCTGGAAGGTCAAAGGCAACCCCCTTGACGAAAAATTTCCTTTTATCGGGACTAGATTTTCACGACCTTTTTGGGATCTATCAATTCCTAATGACTTTGCCGGCTCCACCCGAGCGGAAAAGTCTTATAAATGTTCAGGAAACACTCGCATAGCGGTTCCCCAAAATGCCATAAAAATTATTGAAGAGCCTTTTGTTGCCTATTACCACCCAACACCAATTGGTAATGTCGGCTACTTACGAATTCCTCATTATTACTGGCGCAAAGAAGGCAGCTCCGATTTGGAAAATAAAGACTATGAAGAAAAAGTTTTCTCGCAATATGAGTACGCCATTAAGAAATTAGAAGAAAACACCGTTGGCTTGATTATCGATCAAGACCATAACTGTGGTGGAAGCGTATTTTGGTTAGAAAAGTTAGCTTCCCTCTTCATGGATAAACCTTTTAAGCCACTCCAATTTCGCTTTCTAGCCTCTAAATCACAGCTCCTCGAAATTATGACTTGGGAAAAAGAAGTTGCCAAAAACTCACTCGAAGCGGAAGCTTTTAAGGAGGTACTAGATCTTGTAAAAACGGATTGGCAAAATGGAGAATTTTTAACTACAAAACAGACATCCTTCCGCGGTTCTCAGTACGTTAACCCAAGCTACACTCATTACACAAAACCGATCGTCATGCTGATTGACGAAATGTCGGGGTCTGGAGGAGACGCGTTCCCGTCAATGATGAAGGGTTTTGGCCGCGCCAAACTTGTGGGTACGCGTACTATTGGTGCCGGTGGCCACGTTGTCCCGGCTCCAGCCCTTAATTATTCTGGAATTACCGTAGAAATGACAAAATCTCTTTTCTATCGCCCTGACGGAGTTGAGGTCGAAAACAACGGTGCGGTCCCTGATTTTGCCTATTCACCAACTCGCGAAGACTTCATGTACGAGTACCGCAATTATCAAAAATTTTATTTAGAAAAATTGGCGGAAGTAATCGCCGCAAAATAATATCGTATTTTTCGTGACTTCAGGGGCCACAAATTTTGTGGCCTCTTTTTATGCAACCTTGCTTGGTCCTGCGTCATGAGTTCAAAAAACCTAGTAGTTTTCGCTTGCCTACAGTCCTAACGCACTTTTTAATTAATGGTGAGTTAACAAAAGGGAAACGAAAAAGGACGAAAAAAGAAGAAAAAGAAAGAAAAAGAAAAAAAAGGAGAAGACATGAAAAGCTTCAAGGTTTTACTAGGACTCGCAGCTGTGCTCATGATGAGTCAAGCAGCGGACGCAAAAGAAAAGAAGAAGAAAAAGAAAGATTCATCAAGCATGAGTTCGGGAGCCAGCTCAGATTCAAGTTCTGAGTCTAGCGACGGTGGCGGCCATCGCGGTTATGGCCTTGCGGGATGCGGATTAGGATCTATCGTTTTTGGGGCCAAACCGGGAATGATCCAGGTTGTTGCAGCAACTTTGAACCTAACTGGCTTTCAAACCATTGGTATGACCGCCGGGACTTCAAACTGTGATATTCCCGAGATGGGCCACCAGGCCGCAGCCTTTATTGAAGTTAACAAAGAGATCGTCAAAAAGGATGCCGCTCGAGGAAATGGTGAAAGCTTAGAGAGTTTAGCCCAGATTCTTGGGTGCACCAAATCTGAAAGCTTCAATCGAATGATGCAACAAAACTTTGAAAATATTTTTAAGAATAAAAATTCGAGTTTTGAAACTACTCGCCAAATTATTAACTCTATTAAACAAGACGCAAACCTCAATTCCAGTTGCGCGAGCCTGAGCTAAGGAGCTAACACATGAAAAAACTTATTTTTGTCGCCGCTTTAGTTTCTTTCTCAAATTTCGCTAACGCAAAAATTGGAACCGCAGGTTGTGGACTTGGTAATATCGTTTTTGGTAGTAAACCAGGACTTATCCAAGTTGTTGCAGCAACTTTGAACCTAACTGGCTTTCAAACCATTGGTATGACCGCTGGCACTTCAAACTGTGGTGACGGAATTATGTCAGCCCAACTAGATAACTATGTTGAAGTTAACCAGATTGCTCTTGCCAATGACGTTTCTCGTGGTAACGGCGAAACTATCGACGGGTTAGCGAAACTTCTTGGCTGCCAAAATGGCTCTTCGGTAAACCAAACACTGAAACAAAATTATGAAGTGATCTTTCCGAATACGGAAGTGAAGCCTAAGCAAGTTTCACGTACTATTCGTGAGGTTCTCAAAAACAGTTCCGTCTCTTGCTCACATTTAGGTTAAGACCGATAATTCTTCACAGGGATGCCGTTTTAAAAAACACATCCCTGTTTTTTTTCGCCCTCCTTGCTGGTCTTTGGTCGGTGGATTTAGCTGCGATGAACCTTGATGAGACTCTTGATAAGGCAAAGAGTCTAAAGTTGTGGCAAAATCCTCAATGGCTACGCTTACTCCACTATCATAAATCTTTTTGGACACGAAGCTATCAGGGGCAACCCGATGGTCCTGAGTTTTATTTTTCTTCTGACGGAAAAACTGACCCCGAAAGCGAAATGATCGCAACTTTAAAAAGTTTTTATGAAGCCAAAGAGAGAACTTTTCCCAATCAACTTCCGCAAACGCCTCGCTGCCAGTTTCCAGCACGTTTTCACTTTTTTGCAAAATACCTTGGCCTGAAAGACTCTGATCTTCCCAAACAAGATTGTGCGGCTTTTAAAGAATGGTATAGAAAAATCCTTCCTAAATCTGCCACTCTGGTTTTTTCAAGTTATTATTTAAACAATCCCTCATCAACTTTTGGTCATTCGCTGATTCGACTCAATAAAACAGAACACTCCGAAAATAATGAACGCCATCAGCTTCTAGACTACGGAATTAACTTTGCAGCAACAATGCGATCAACGAATCCAATTATTTATTCTTTTGATGGTTTTTTTGGTTTTGCGAAAGGAATTTTTACTTCAATTCCCTACTACTACAAGGTTCGTGAGTACAATGATTTTGAAACGCGAGACCTCTGGGAATACGATTTAAATCTCACTGCTGAAGAGGTTCAAACGCTTACCGAACATTTTTGGGAGCTGGGTTCAACTTATTTTGACTATTTTTATTTAACCGAGAACTGTTCATTTCATATGATGACGGCACTAGATGCAGCCGCGCCCAGACTAAACATTACCGATCGGCTTTTAGATTGGGTAATTCCTGCTGATACCGTCAAAGCCACTTATCAAACTGAAGGCTTAGTTAAAAGAGTTCATTATCGCCCTTCGTTATGGACACAGTTTCAGGCACGACTTAAAATATTGGATTCTGAACAGACAGATGATCTTGAAAGAATTTTAAGATCCAAAGAGGCATCAAAATCTTCGCTTGTCCTTGATGCGGCTATGGACTTTATCGATTATAAATATGGAAAAGAACTTCTCAAAGAAAACAAGGAATTTTTGGGGTGGAAACAGAACCTATTGGTGGCGAGAGCCAAGCTTCCCAGTGAAAAAGCCTTGGAGGTTAAACCACAAAAACTCACCGCTCCCCATGTTGGACATCCCTCTGTACGCATCGGCCTAGAATATTTTAATAGCAAAAATCTTCATATTTGGGAGCCAAATATTCGTTTCGCTCTTCATGATTTGGCTGATCCTGTACAAGGCTATCCTGCGTACGCAAAAATTGAATTTTTACATTTTCGCTTTCGTTATGCCGAGGAGCTAGATCAATTTCTCCTTGATAAGGCACTACTGTTTTCGCTGGATTCTCTTTCAGCTATCGAACGTTTTCAAAAAAGCATGTCTTGGCGAGCAGAGGTTGGCTTTGAAAGATTTAAAACTGATTTTCCGTTTTTCTTGCGTGGAGGACCAGGAGTTACCCTGAATTATATTTCATCTTTTAATAATCCATCATTCATTCAATATTTTTTAGTTGAAGGCACTATTTACACTAACCAAAATTTAGTGTTAACGCCACTTAGTGGAATTCGTTTTCAAATTGAGGAGAACCTTATTTTTCACGGCGAATTTAGGCTTTCAACAGCGTATGATCTAGGTAATTCTCGCGAGCAATTCTTTCGTGAGGGGAATGTTCGACTTCGCTACGCCCCCGACTGGAATTTCGCGTATGAACTTGGTCATCAATGGACGCCAACGGAAAACTTGATAAGAGCGGGAATGTATTTTTATTTTTGATAACGCACCATGGACTCGAAAAAGTCTCAGGCACCTAAATCAATCCCGGCACTGTTCCGCTAACTTCACCTAATTTATCACCGGTCACCCCCACGGCTTTCATTGCCGAAATTACCGCGCGACAGGGGTGATCTTGATTAGTTTTTATATGAATCCCCGAGTTTAGTCCACCGGCACGACCAGCGACAAGGGCATTATAGTTTTGGCCAGAATGAGGAACTAAAACCTTAAGCTTTTTATCAATATAATATTGTAGAGGGGGCTTACTATTTTCTATGGAATCACCAAGGCCACCTTCGGGCAGATAAACTAAGGCACTGTTGTCGATCAATGTTCCTGAACCTTCCGGCGTGTTTTTAAGTTTTTGTACAAGTTGGGCAAAAAAATCAATATTCCAAGCCTGGAATTTTGCCACAGAAAGCTGACCTTTTGGCCCTTCACCTCCTTCACCGTGGGTTAAGCCGTGGCAAGCTCCCGCAATACCGGTAATCGGAAAGGTATTCATATGACATTGTGGAATTGTAATCATAATTGTTGCCGTACGAGACATATCACATGCAAATGCCATTTGTATTAGGTCATTAAAAACCTTACCGCGTAGAACTTCATTTGCGTATCCATTGTTGGTCGTCACATTACCGATGCCATCCTCGGCAGAATAAGAAAATGTACCGCCAACAGCAGGATCAGCACCTGGATCAGGAATTTTCTTGCAACTTCCTCCGGTTGTCTGATCCACCCGAACAATGTCTTTTTCAATAGTACGGATACTGTCGGTCCAGTTCGCCAATGTTCTTTGATCGTTGGATGGCAAATTTTTCTGATAGTAGCCAAGCTGTTCTTTAACAAGATCTAAAACACTTTTTCGTTTCGCTAACTCAGAGGCTCGCAGTGCTTCTGTAGCAGGGTCGGAGGAACTAAAGTTTGTCGTCAACCGATCAAACGCTTTTTTTGGGGAAACCTCTTGAGGAACCGTCGTCAAGACTCCGTTTTTAAAAACTCTGGATGTTGAAATATTGCTACTTCCTCCATTGAGATACGTTGATGCTTGAATACGATAATTCAAACTAGCAATACCAGCATAACCACTAGCGGCGTGCATCTTGGCAACAATTTGATCTGAAGACTCTCCACTGGGTACTACCGCCTGACCGTTTGCTCCACGTTTTGTTCTCATTCCGGTATAAAGCAATTCATTAATAATTCCCGTATGAAAAAGTCCTTGGACTTCTCCCGCGCCAGGGTTAAAAGACAAGGAGTTATTGCGTGAGGGTAAAAGCATGTTTGACAAAACACTCACTTCGTTTTGGACTCCGTATTTACTTAAGGGAGTTAGAGCAGCCTTAAGGTCATAAGCAGATCCGATTTTTTCAGGAGCAAAGTGATCATTTATTTTAAGAAGCTTACCGTTGGCATCGGTAGGAAAAGGGCCACCACTTCCTGAAGACAAACCACAATACATAACAACAAACCGACGAGGCAAAGCTCCTCCGCCTGCGGCATAAGCTTCACCGTGATTGTCGAGCATGACTTCTAAGAGTGGAAGACCAAGCCATGTTGCCCCGACCCCTTGGATAAACTGACGCCGAGATAAATATTTAATTCCCATAAATCACCCCTACTCCACTCGCCGAATACTAAATTCGGGAGAAGTCACGATATCAACTATAAGCTGCTTATAGTTGCTGTGACTGCTAAATTTACGAACCATATTCTCCACGTACTCAACACTATATTGATCATTTTCGTTAATTCGACGACCAAAAGCAAATTCAATTACACGAGTCACAAGACAGCTGTCCGCGGAACCTTCTTGAATCATGAGATTACTAAGTTCACGTGGGCCAGAGAAGCTGCCTATTCCTGGTAAAGCACCTTGACCTTCAATCTCACATTCAGGCACGGCTGCTTCATATTTTATAAACTGACCACTAGCAGTAAAATTTTCTAACCCAAAACCAATCGGATCCATTTGCATGTGACATCCAACACAGCTTGAGCCAGGTTGTAGCGTTAAAGCCTTATAGCGAGCAATTTTGCATTTTGCTTCATCTGTTGCGGGAGGGGGATCATCGGCCGAAACATCTGGCGGTGGTGGTGCAATTTTTTGACAAAAAAGATTTTTCCGAATGTGGTAACCACGCTGAGTTGGGCTTGTACCTCCGAATTTTCCCGCCGCCGATAAAAAAGTACCGTGTGAAAGAATGCCTTGACGACCCGAACTAGCCGGGTACTGTATCCAGTGTTTTCCAGTTGTTCCTGTTACTGGTAAACCATAGTGAACTGCAAGGCTATCATCTATATAAGTTTTATTGCTTTTTAAAAGCTCAACCCACGGAAGATTGTCATCAAATAAAACCTTTTTAATTAAGTCGCGAGTTTCAGCTCTCATGCTGCTGATAAGTGTGGGAGTAAGCTGCATCTTATTGTATCCAAGCCACATCGCATGCATGCGATCTGTCTGATTGAGCGCGTCCGTAGTGGCAAGAAGTCGTTCAGTTTGAGCACGTAAAACATTTGCGTCTACAAGGTTACCAGAAATACCGGCTTGTAGTAATTGATCGTCTGGCGACGCACCGGTCACAAAATAAGAGACACGACTCGCAAGTTCAACACTTGTGATTTTGTGGGCGATACTTGCTGGCGATCGTTGCGCCGTTTCCGACTTAACCCAGAAATAAGGGCTCTGCAAAAAGAGCCTAATGGACAAGTCAATTTTATCATTGAAAACAGATAGAGCGGCTGCCGCCTTTACAACTTGGCTCATCTCATTTGATGTTAGCGGTCGCCGATAGGCTTTCTGTCCTATCGTTTGCACAAATTTCGTAAAGCAGGCGGCATCTTTAGTCGTACAACTAAGGATACTGTTTAATCGAGCCGTGTCAGCAATTAGACGTCTTGAAACATCGATGGCAAGAAACTCTGCACCGCGAACAAAGACTTCCGAATTTTCTTGGGTACGGTAGTCGTTGTCAAAAGGACCGTAGTCATCTTCGGGAATAAACTTCGTTGCAGGCCCTGTAGTATCCTTAAATATTCGTAAGATCGTCAGATTGGCTTCTTCAACTGTTAATCTTCGTAATCCAGTAGCTATGGGATTAACCCCAACGCCGAGAGAACTGAAGTCGCCATTACCATCAAAAGTAGTTTTGTAACCGTTGCAGCCTTGACTAGAAGAAATAATAAGCGCGAGAAAAATCAGTAAAGGAAGTATTTTCGTTCTATTCTTTATATTGGAATTTCTAAAAAGTGACTTAATTTTCATGATTTTCATGGCATGCCCCTCAACCTTATTTACCCTAACTAAAGGATAAGTCCTCCCCCTTTCCTTTTTAACAAGGATTTTTGGCCTAAAACAAAGTAGCGACTAGCTCGTCTACCCTCCACCGTAAGCCCAAACTTCTAAATTTCCTCAATGAATTGTCTCTATTTGGATCGACTAAAACTTAGACGAAACATTCTATCTGCAGAAATGACGCTTTGTAGACGGAAAAAAGTGTCAGGCACCTTCAAACATAGTCCAGACTTCAAGGACGTCTTCAGGCAAAAGTATCATACCGGCGAATTGCGGTTTGCGATCAATACCAACGTCTTCCCATTGCAGACCCTGACCTCCAGGAAAACGATTCTCGGTATCGTAGGGTGCTGTGACTTCACGACTGATAAACAAATTTTCCTCACCTACCCATGAATTAATAGCGGCAAACAAGCTTCCGTCATAGGAATTACCCAAAACATCATCGTAAATTGCTTCGCGAATGGCACGATTGAGTTCGATAATTTGATCTATATCGCGAGCACTTTTAGCCATACGAACGGCGCGCATAAAGTTCGATAGGTGAATCAAATCGTCGACAATATGTCCTGGCAGTATTATATCTGCCGAGCGCATTTCACCCTTTTTTACCAATGAATCAGGAGAGTACAACTGGCGCCAAGCCTGCATGATTTTAGAATTGTCATAGGCTTCAAGTGCAATGAAGCTTTTAACAAATTCAGCTTCATCCATGTCCAATAGGCGCGTTAGAGCCTCCCGATAGTAGGCAATATAAAGACGCATTTCCGTGCTGCCCCAGCGCTGATTGGAACTGTGAAGATCAGCGGTAAAATTGAGTTGCTTTAAGGGATAGACTCCATTCAGAAATTTAATGAAACCATCGTCAAGTTCTTTACTTTTCGTATTTGAATCCCGAAGATTCATCGTAACCGCAATAAACGGATCCTTGCTTTGATCGCCAACCTTTTGAGTCAAGTACCCTATTACCCTGATCTGGTCCTGCTCGCGTACACCAAAGAAGCTATATCCATCTTTTCTGACATAATCATCTTTGAAAACATCAGCTCCACTATAGTCACCTTCACGCACCGAAATCGTATCTTGGCGATTAGTACGCACTCTTTGAAAGAACCCAAACAGGTTAAATGTCCAAGTTTTCGCTTTAAGAATTTTACTATCGATTTCTTTAGGAACCATTTGGGGAATCGCCCCGATTTGACTAAAATCCCCATCACGGACAATTTTTGATAACAAATCTTGATTAAAGATCTTCATAACAGCCGCATCACTGCGACGGAGAATCCAAGCTCTTCCATTCATCTGGCCGTAGTTTACCTGGTTATAACGGAAAAATGGAATACGACTGATAGCTAAATTCGCAAATAATTTTATTGCCACGTCATTATGAAAGCTTGTGTCTTCGTAAAATACAATGCGATCATCACCCTTATCAGCCACCACACTACGGCTTAAAAGATATTGCTCATCTAAAAGCTCAATACCAATACCGGTAAAATGAACAATATCGCTACGAGCCCGGACTCTAGGCACGAGCATATCTTCGCGAATTAAAACAAAGCGTTCAGGAAGATTTCCTTTTTTTATCTGGAAAGGTAATATGACATTTAAAATAGTTCCTTGACCGTTTTTACCTTCATACTCCGTGCGAGCCCCATAGACGAGAGTATACTTCTTTACTAAATCAAGCTCCCCGGCCACCACAAACCCGGCACCACCACGAATTCCAACTTTCAACGTATCACGAACTAACCAAATATCTTTTTCAGACAAGGGTTTTGGATTTTTAATAACGTCGCGACAAGCACTTACTAAAACCTCGGCAATGAGACCTTGGTTCCACCCAAGCCACACGGGCTCAACCGCAACACGCTCTAATTCACACAAACCTTTAGCTATACCAAACTTTACTTGTGACGAAATGGAATTGACAAGCGGCTTCCAAACCAACGTATCCCAATATTCTCCATAGTTTGTAGCATATCCGTCAATTTCTGGTTTAACGATTTCTCCATTTAAAATAACACCGTCTTCAGTATCAAATTTCAAGGTCACCGGCATCTCGCTAAGAGTTTCGCCAGACGCTAGCACTTCGCCTTCAAGACCAAAGGCTTTCACGAATTCATTGCGACGGTTAATGAGTTTTTCAACTAGTAATTTTTGGATAGATTCTGGCCAACCTCCAAGACTTACGGCATCGGTGATTTGTCCGCGTGTTAACTGCGCCATCAGCCGCGCGCCCCACTTATAGTCTGCGAGGGTGGCTTCATCTTTCATGGGTTGATTGTCGGCGCTTCTAAAATCAAATGTGATTTGTGATTTTGATATACTGGACACAACATTGGCCCGAAAGCGATCAATTTTTTCACACAAGAGTCCACCAAAAGCACAGCCCAAATCATGAACTACGTAAAAGAAATCATAGTCATCGTTGTTTGCATTTCTTCTTAAAATAAGTTTTGTATTGTCGGGGTCCCAGTCTGTATTTTCAACCCACAAATTCAAAAGCGCATAAGCTCGTGACTCTCTCCACTTTTGTAAACCTCGCTTATCAAAATCAATTGGGCCGACACGTAACAAACCCTTGGGATCAGCTTCAACCACGCACTCCTTAAATATGATGTATTCGCCGCCCCCATCCTTACCCTCAGATTTAATTACCGAATCAATGTGAATTGCCGGCAGCATCGGCGGCATGCCGCTAAAATATGTTAGCCAGTCTCTTTTGAGTTCAGTAACTTGAGCCCTATCTTTAAAATAAATTTTAAAATCTCTATAATAACGACTAATGTCGGCTGGGTAGCCGAGAGCCAAAAATAAAGCTGATGCTGTGATATCAGCGTGGAGATCCTTGCCGAATTTCATTTTGGCTTTGTATGTCTTGCCATCAGCACCCCTATATTTCACCATGATCTTGGGCGTAGTCTGACTGATTTTAACTTTGTCGAAAGTCCCGACATTTCTTTCTGGCAAGACTGCCTTTAAGCCATAATGCATGAAATCGTTATTAGCGTAATAGAAATCTTTTACATTAATTTCAGAAATCTTACCTGGGTTCCGCCAAATGCCAGAATTTGGTGGTGGGTTAAGTGTTGATAAATCAAAGCCACTTGCTTTTAAGTGTATTAACTCGTCAACAGAATAATATCGCTTTTCGTTTTCATTCCATAAATTTTTGGCTTCTCGCTCGATAGGCGTATTCAGGTCAAGCTTCCATTTGTGCATGACACCTTTAGCCCAATCCCCAAGACGCAAGACAAATGGAGTCTGACCAATGATTTGAGTTGCAAAACTAAGATCGACAATTTTTTGCGCGATAATTTGTGCTTTAACCTTAAGAATATCTGCGGGATTATTCATGATTTGTTCTAAACGATCCAGATAAGTAAGAATTAAATCTAAGGAAGCAATCTCATCCTCTTCAACAGCTTTCATTCTGGCTTCGATTTCCGACTTCCCTTGCTTTAATTCTTGTTGAACTAAGAGATCAAAAATTTCGCGACGGCGGGTAGCAACCACTTCACGAGTCGAATTTATAACAAAAGGATCGATATCGCCGTGAGAATTAAAGAAGGCATTTTTGTCTTTGATGTCCTGAACTTTTGCAAGCTTTTCCGAAAAATCAAGAGCGTTTCCAATGAAGGGAAAAATAAATACTAAAACTTGAATAAAAGTCGTATTCCACTTTAGTTTCATAGGTTTCATATTTGGCCGTTTTCGGTGTTTAGACGAGGTGAGTTTTCTGCAATGACGGGGGCAACACCAGGGATTAGTCTTAGAAAAATTACTGACAAGACCAAACTTAGCCCGACAAACACGCTTGTAAAAACCCAGGCCAAATGAATTTCGCCCATTCCACTGGCCATCCCTGCAATAACTGAAAAAAAGAACGAAGCACTCAAACTTTTTTCACTCACGCGCACGCGAAAACGCACTAAAGCCATCGCCGCAAAAAGAACTACGGCGCGAACCAAGTTTTGCTCAATGAGTAACATCATGCCACCAACACCCACACACATAATAAGTTGATTGCTCGCATTTACCATTCGCGCCACCGGATCAGAGCCCGTGTTCAGTGATTTTTTGGCAACACTCGTATCCAATAGATAGCTAGCAAACGCGAGGACGAGCCCTGAACAAAAAGTATTTACTAAAACATCGCTCACTGGTACGTTAACAGCTACCTTCTGTAGCAGTTGATCGTTGGCAATTAAGGCGCTAAGTCCCGACATGAAATCCTCCCCGAAATAGCTTCCGATATACTCCATACGTATTTTGAAAACGAAACATCTTGAGCACACATCAGATATTTAAAACCTGCCACCATCCACTCAGGTATTTTGCCACTATGCTTAACTTCAACAACAGCGAAGTCGGTTCGATCGTAGATCTTCTGCATTTCACTACCTACGAGCCAATAATTTGAATTCATTATCTCTTCTGTGTGTGATCTGATAATTGGCAAAAACGAGTATATGATTTCGCTTTCAAGGTTTTGATCAATGGTGATTCTCAGATCTTGTTTCTCAAAAGCTCGGCGCTCGTAAGCTACGCGTGCGGCATATTTTGGTTTTTGATTTTCAATTAATTCATTAATTTTTGTAACTCGCGAAATAAGCTGATCGCGGCGTAAATTAAAATTCAAACTCTCTAGACGTGGCGTGATGGCTAAAGTGTGACCTCTTAGAATTTCACTTTCCTCCCAGTCACCAATACGAAAGCGTTTTTTCTTGGACACGCCGTTTTCTTTTCTTTTAATCTCAATGAAGCTTCCCTGAAACTTAGTCCCGCCATCATAATACTTGCGAATCCTGACCTTCATACGATTTTGGGGTTTCTTGAGAGCATCGGTAAAAAAAGTGAGCTCCGGAGTTTCAATGTAATGAGACTCCACTTTGGTAAAACCAGCCGTCTTCGTGCCGTCCACAGGTGACATATACGAATAGAGTAAACTCTCTAGCCCCCGCAACGAGGATCGTGGAATAAAAAACTTTGTTTCAATTCGGATAAACTGATCATAGGCGGGTAAGGATTGAAATGACTCTAGCATATTCAACCTTATATGCTATACCGTGTCATTTGTCCACGGAACACGCGGGGATTTTCTATTTTACATTCGAATTTCAATAATCAAGCGAGCGTAAAATTTTCAAATATCCTTCAATTTTTGTAAGAATATTTTATTCAGTTTTTGCAGAGCCAACTTTTTTTCAAATGCGGATAGGCCGAGGAACTGTTTGCCAAAAAACATAGTCGATCGCCCTTTTGCCTTGAAATTCTAGTAAGTTCTTCTCGATCTTTGAGTTTGAAATAGTTTATTGGGCGAAAATAACGGCTTTCAAAAGCGATCATATAACCACCCGATTTCTCCCAAAAAACTCCAGCCTCTAAATTTGAAAATTTAAAAAAACTTAGGTCTTCGCAATCTGGTAGGTTTTCGGGGCCAGCTCCATCAACGCCAATTCCAGTAAAATAAATGTGAAATCCCGACACGATCCAAAAATAATCTTTGTCAGCTTCACCTACTTTCTTTCGCAATTCAATTTTCAAGGCCTTACGACCCCAACTACAAGAATTTGCCTTCACCAGGGTACTTTCTTTGTAGAGGCTACGCATGGTACCGTCACGGCGACTTAAAAAATTTAAAATTAGCCGTTCATCATAATTGAATTCCGTGGATGTAACTTCCTTTTGCCAGTCATCCATGACTGTAACTAAATTTGTCTTAACCAGCTCGTTCAAGATTGCAAATCGGAGATCGTGATTCTCTTTTTTATCTTCTCCATTTTTGCTTTTTTCATATGTTTGCGCAAGTAACCGTGCCTGAAGGCGCGAAGGCTGAATTCTTAAAATTGCATGGGGTGCAAAATTTTTCAGTGCCGGAAATTTTTCACCCGCCAAAATTTGCCGCCAATCGGCTAAAGAATCTCTCGAAAAAGAGTCACTGGCAACTTCTGCGCTTAAAATCTCAATAGTCGCTCCCCAAGCAGAGGATGCCGAACCTAAGAAAAAGAAACATAAAAAAAACCAAGACGAAAAGCGGGGGCTCTTCATTAAAAACATTGGGAAATTTTACCTCAAGGATAATCTACAAACAAGGGCCTAGTACCTCACGAATCTTTCGACCTCGATAATCGTCTGACTCCCTTATCATTTATATTTTCTTTTGCACTTTTAGGGCCAGGACACCCTTACGGAAATCGGCAAATGGTCAGAAAGGTTTCGCCATTTTCTTGAACTCAATGTTTGTGGCGAGAAAAATTTCAAACCGCGAACATAAATTCGATCCAAACATAAAAAGGGCAACCAATTGGGAAACGTGCGCGCATGTCTTCCACGTTCGGATTCAAAAACTTCATTAAGCCCAAGAGTGTCGTACAAAAAATCGGTGGCAAACTCATTCCAATCATTAAAGTCCCCGCAAAGTATTATTGGTTCATTTTCGGGAATATGATTTTCAATGCGTTGACAAACACTTTTAAGCTGTTTTTCTCTCCAGACCTGAAATAGCCCCAAGTGAGTAACAAGCACATGAAGATTCCTGCTCTCACAATCAAGCACTGCGTGAAGTACCCCGCGTTGGTCGATTTTATGACCCGAGATATTTAAGTTTTCCCATTTTTTTATGGGAAAACGACTCAAAAGTCCATTGCCGTGATGACCTTTTGTGGTCACCGCATTTTTACCATAAGCAAACTCTGGCCAAACACGGTCCGCCAATTTTTCTAGTTGGTTGCCGTGATCACGGTGCTCACCGTGAATTTCTTGGAGCCCCACGATATCAAAGTGTTCACTGGCTATTTGATTCCTTAAAAGGTCTAAAGTTGGCTTAAGCCTCACATTATTAAACCCTTTATGAATATTAAAAGACAAAATTTTTAAGTCCATTTATGCACCAACCAGAGAATTTTTTCGAAAATACGATAAATCCAGTGCCGCTCATTCCACTTTTTGAGATTCACCGCCTTTGAAAAACGCAAATCCTCTATAAATTGCTTTTCCATTTCACGAATTGAATCTGGATAGGAAAGTATCACGTCAACCTCTAAATCATAAAAAAAACTGCGATGATTTCTGTTGCTCGTGCCAACAAGCACCCAATTATCAAGAACCGCAGTTTTCGCATGGAGTGTCGTCATGGTATACTCATAGATCTTTACTCCACTACTAAGTAGCATTGGATAAAAAAGTCCATTCATTGGACGCGAAAAGAAATGGTCGGCCCTTGACGGTAAAAGGAGACGCGTATCAACCCCTCTCCGGCCACTGTCTATTAAAGCAAGTAACAGACGTGCTGGTGGGGTAAAGTACGGACTTGTAATCCAGACCCGTCGATTTGACGATTTGATGCGAGAAATAAAGGTACGGTTTAAGCGACGTCGGCGAAATCTTCCATCATTTAATAGAATAGGAAGTTTAATTTCGCCGAAATCAGTTTCTTTTTTCTTCTTATGCCAAACAACCTCTAAGTTTCGGGTCAAAATAGATAGATCTTTACTTGTAACGCAAACTCCAGAATCTCGCCATGCTTCTTTGCCTTTGACTTCTATCAAATGCCAATCATCAACGTTCATACCCCCGACAAAAAGGATTCTCTCATCAACTAAACAAATTTTGCGATGATTGCGCTGATTAATTCTAAAAAGTCTTCGCCAAAATTTAGAAGTAAAAAGAAAAAAAATCCGAGGTAAGGGGTGATAGATTCTAAACTTAGTTCCGCTGGCAACAATTTCATTAAAAAAACTCGTCGACATCCTTAGAGTTCCGATAGCATCAAGCCCAAGATCAACCCTAACTCCTCGAGCGACAGCATTTTGAATTGCCCGTAAAAATCGATAGGCCAATACACCTTCAGAAAAAATATAATATTCAAGACGCACCGAATTTTTTGCGCCATCGATAGATTCAAGGACACTTTTAAAAAAGCTATCCCCGTCATGAAAAACTTTTTCCGTCTCCCAGTTCATTAGCCCTTTTGCACGTAGCCGTTTTTTATATCTATCTTTATTTTTATTGCATTCGTTGCATTTGTAGAGTCGAAACTGTCGGCATTTCCGTTTAGAACCTTAATTTCAAAATTATAGGCTTTTCGAAGGTCAGGTTCGACCACCACGGAGCCATTTTCAAGCTGAATATCTACTGGACCTTGAGGATTTTCAATTTCCAAACCGCCGTTTGTACCAGAAATTACGACAAGAGTCTCCGCAGGAAGACTCAGCTCACATTTCACGCCCTTCGTTTTCTTAAGGTTCAGGGTCAAAATGCGATCCTGTTCGGTGGCCATAGAAAATGCATCCGAGCCTTCGGCGGCTTTGCAATCCCAAGAAAATTTTTTAAGATGGTTATAAGTGATTTCAAACTCGCCATTGCTAAAAGGAATAAATATCTTATCAACGACGCGCGGATCAACAAGGCGCGCCCCTTCAATACTGTGATAGCGTCCAAGTTTAAACATTCCCTTTTTGTTCCAAGTCGAAAATCCATCTTTATCAAAATCATTGAAGTCAATCGTTCCACCGAAAACCTTTATATGACCGCCTTTTTCACTCACTTCAATCAATGGCAAAAATTTGAAAATTAAGACAGTTACAAACAAAGTAAAGATTCCAGCAGTCCCTAAAAACCCAATGACCAACCACTTTATAATAGGGCCGCGCGAGGGCTTGCTCGGCAGGGGAACTGACCGCAACCCTCTTTCTCGAAGAAACTGATTCGCCAGGGATTCGGGTTGACCGAGGGAACCCAGGATTTGATCGGTCGTTGCACTCGGATCTTTGTCTTGCGCCAACGAAATTTGCTTTTTTACTTCAGTGATAATTTCAGCCCTCTGGCTAATCGGGGTATCTCCCAAAGCTTTATCTACCGCATTGAGATAAGATTCTAAACGTAAATCAGCTATCATGTTTTCTCCTCTTAAAAGAGGTATAATAAACGCTCGAGTTTTCCAAGGGTAAAAAAGTTGCAATCATAATGCGAAGAGTTTAAACTAGCTCATATTGCCTCAAGGAGGAATATGCAAAATCTGTCGGCGCGCGCGGTTCCTAATCACTATGGCACCGCATGGATCTCAACAGCCTCTAAGCTTGTCATGGTCAACTATCCCCAGACATTGGGAGTCACAGCAATCATGTTTCTGACTCACTTTATCGGCTTACGGGCTGGTCCTATTGGCGGACCAATTTTAGGAATTATTACAAGTTTCTTAGTGCCAGGCATTTTTGTGATTAGCGCCGACTATATGAAATTTGAAAAATCAGAATTCATGAAACTCTTTATCGCCCTTCAAGATAAGGAACTATTTTCGCGAGTTGTTCCCTACATCGGCTTTGTTTTCGCTTATACACTATTTAACAGTTTATTTTTACCAACCCAGCCGTTTGCCTCATTTCTTTTAAGTCTAGTGTTTACACCGATTGCGCTTTTTGCAGTACCCCTCATGACTTTTCATAAAATGAGTTTTCGTGAATCCATCACGTTTTCAATAGACGCAGCTATTAAGAATATTATCCCGCTTCTGATATTAGGTGTTTGTTTATCAATACTGCTGCTTAGTCTCTTAATCCTATTAGTCTTACCGCTTTTCTTTTATGGGTTACCGCTTTTCTACTTACTCTTTTACCCCGTCTACGCAAGTGTTTTTTTAGGTCTAGATGTTGATACATTAAACGCCGAACTCAAACGACGTGTAGAAGGTTCCGTGCCCTCCACCATGGGCTAGGAATTCCCGAGTGGAGCTTTAGAGATATCCATTCCTCAATCTTAGAATTAAAATACTAGAAATAATTTTAATTTTGGGGGCTAAATGAAAAATTTTTTTTCGGGATTTACATTAACTTTCCTTTTCATTGTAACATCAGCATTTACCTCGCCAACTGACTATAAATCAGCAATCCGTAAACCCACAGAAACCTGGCAAAGCGCTTATGAACGCCACTTTAAAACCTACCAAACCGTAAAAGGAACTCGTCCCCCAAAAAATGCCCAGGAAGCAGCGGTGAAAATTGATAAACTCGACACTCGTGTCGCAACGGAGTGGGGTAAATCTATAGACCTTTTATCTTTATTTTTTAGTTTAAGAGACGTTCGCTTTCTCCAAACCAAAGACGATCCCAATTTCTTACGCCGTATCTCTTGGCTGTATCCTGATGACGGCTGCTTTGCCAGGGCTGCAATGATGGTCACAAAACTGCGCGAAGACAGTATCCCCGACCCGTCTAAGGTTTTCATTTTTGGTGACCTTAACGTTAAAACCCAGAACTCTCCAACTGGAAAAGTCAGTTGGTGGTATCACGTGGCTCCCGTGGTACGTACTGGCGAACAAGTTTTTGTTCTCGACGCCGCCATCAATGCTTATCAGCCACTTCCGCTTCTTGATTGGGTCAAAACCATGACCGATGATCCAATGCGGGTGAAACTATCTATTTGTAAGGCCAACTCTTATGTACCCTCCGACTCATGCTATGAACCCAAGGAGAGTGACGCGTCAGACGCCCCGGAGGATCAACTTATCTATCTCAACGAAGAGTGGGACAGAAATGTTGAGCTCGGCCGCAATGCTAGAGACGTCCTCGGCGATAATCCTCCGTGGAAGGGCAAACAGCCTCTGTAAAAAATTATTATTTGGAAATTATTGATAGGCTCCACGACGCCTTTTCTAGGCTGTCGGTACTCTATTTGCATTCTCTCTGAACTTTTAGGGGGGATTTATGCTGGCAAGTCTCCGAGCCTCGGCTCTGGTATTATTTTTTATTTTATTTTCATTACTCGAAATTAATACAAGGCTTTTTGCCCAAGAAAGACTTTTATATGTATTTTCGAACCAAGAAGTACAAAAAGATTTGGATAACCTTTCTAGTAACCCAACAATCTACCAAGAAACTCCTCCATTAAAAAAGAATGGTTTTGGTAGGCTTATCACTAGGGAATTCTCTCATACGCCACCACAAAAAAAGTTTTCTTGGCGACACATTTTTATGCCGTGGAGAGGAAGTCGCTCCGTTGACTCTAACATCATTACGAACTCAGAACCTAACTCTAACGACGCTGATCGTGATCTCATGGAAGATGCTCAGTATGTAGAAACGATTCAAGCTATGGATCAATTGCGAACTGGACAAGCAAATGTGAAGCCATGGTCCGACGATTATTGGGCCTATTACCGTGGTGGTGCCGCCGCCCGCTACGCCGATCCTGGATTTCCTAACTCGCAAAGCTGGCAAGTTAATTCAAAATACATTTCACAAAACCCATTTTATATTTTTTTTCCATCCGGCAAAATTAACTCCTTAAGTGCAACTGAAAAATATGATCTTCTCTACGACAGGACTGCGGGAATGCTGACGGCAAGTTCGTGGGCTGACGGCGCTAGTTACTTTAAAGAAACGGGAAACGTCGAAACCTGGATGGGACTATGTCATGGCTGGGCCCCAGCATCCTACCTCGCTCCACGTCCTAAACGCGCCGTTGACGTCATCGCTTTTGATGGTCGAACAACCATACGTTTTTACCCTTCTGACATTAAAGCTCTCACCACACTTCTTTGGGCAAACACACGCTTAAATATTCTCAGCGCTGGTGGCCGCTGCAACGAAAGAAGTCCACGTACAGATGCGGTCGGGCGCACCGTAAATCCAGATTGTCGTGATACAAATCCCAGCACCTGGCATCGCGCTATTGTGAATCGTCTTGGTTTAAATCGCCGAAGCTTTATTATGGATTCGACATGGGATTATCAGGTTTGGAATCAGCCACTGATTTCTTATCGCTACCGCTATTTCAATCCGCGTACAAATTCATTATCTCCAAATTTAAAAAGTGCGGCCCTCCATATTAGTCAAATGGGTGGTGACCGACTCGCTCGCTATCGGGCTCGTGGAGTTAATTTTATTGTCGGCATCTCAATGGAAGTCACCTACGGAATGGAGAAAAGCCCAGATCATCGCGAAAATGACGGTCCTGAATTCGATCAAATTCGCACCGTACTTTATAACTATGATTTAGAATTAAACTCCACAGGAGTTGTCATCGGCGGAGAATGGCACAAGAAACTTCATCCCGATTTTATCTGGACTCCAACCAAAGATTCTCGACCTGTGACACAAAATGACTTATCAATTAGTGGAGAAGCACTCTGGGATGGAAAGAGTTCAATTCCTAATCACTGGAAGCAACACGCGCGCAATGCGGCCGGCCACGGCCAACCCCTATCGAAAATTATCGACAGCCTAAATTCACTTAGCGAGGGACGATAGAGGCAAGTTCTTTAAAAGACTTAAGTTCAGTCCTAATATCTGGGGGAAGTCTCGTTCCTGCACTGCCCGTATAACCTAAATAAATACTTTGCTCTAACCGGTTGTAGCAGCGAAGTGCAATGTCCGTATGCGGAGTCTCGCGAATGCATTGTTTGTAGTAATCCTCGCTCAGGGTCCAGTACCCCAAATCTTGCAGCGACTCGTAACAAATCCCCATATTTAAAAGAATTTCTGAGTACATCGCATCGGATTTAAATTTATTGAGATACTCATGTCCTAATGCCGTGGCGCGAAGATAATTAATAAAGGGCTCATCACGCTCACCGCTGGTATTCTTTAACTGCGCCGACAAAATTAATTTTTCTATATTTTTCTTATAGTCTATTTTATTCATTTTTTTCGAATGGTTTTCTTTTTCCCACGCCATCAAATCGTCACGCCAAATCGTTGCCTCCCGCCTGAGAAAATGCGGCAAATCTGTTTGCGATAAAAAATCGTTCATGAGAAGCAAAGCTTTTTTAGGGTCATTAAAAACACGAACTTCAAGTGCTAATACTTTTTTTAAGGCTCTTTCGACCTCAAATGGTATTTCAACAATATTTTCCCTTACATGGATAATTTTATTATATTCGTCAATGGCCAAGTTAAATTGCCGCGTACTTGCATAGACTTCGGCACGAACAAAAGGTGATAGACTTTGATAGTCGATATTTGCGCTTAAACTCTCTAGTTTTGGCCCCATTTGAGAACGTGAGTGGCAAGCCACACAATGATTTGTTGCCATAGCTAGAACTTGGCGAGAATACTCTCGGTGTCCCGTTTGTAGACCGTCATAAGCCTTTGCCATATCGATTTCAAAATTCTTTGCCAAAGACTTGATAGATGGATCGGCTTCGGGAGAATCCTCGGAGCTTTTCACGGTGATGGCGTGGGCAAGTTCCATCATATTTTTTACATTTTCATCAATGAACTTTAAATTTTTTTCTTTGTTGAAATCATCTCGCGACATCACGAAAGGAAGCAAATTCGCTAGTGTCTTGGAAAGCTCTTGCATACGATTTCCCCAGTCAGGACTCTTTCCATAGGGATTTGTTTCGCACGCAAGTATTGCACAAATCAGAAATGAGACAGTAACTGTTAACTTTAATTTCATATGCCATCCCTTAAGTGAGGTACTCAAAAATTATTGCATCAATTTAAGCTCGACGGCAAGCGTAACTAACATTGGGGCTTTATGACGTCGAGAACGTGCCAACAGTTCTCTAAAACTTCATCCTAGCAGTACTGGGATAGAGCAAAAGTGGCCGCTGGATTGCACGTTTTTCCTAGTACATGTGGGGAAAACTATGGCCTATAAAAGTTTAATTGGCGAATCAATGACCAAGCACCCTTATATCGCTAATAGAAAAATGACTGTTAAAGAGGCGGGACTCTTTATGGAGGGGTGCCGCATCCGCCATCTACCCGTCATCGAAAACAGTAAAATTGTGGGTATTGTTAGTGATCGCGATCTACAAAAAGCAGGTAGCTTCCGCGGCCCTGGCGAGCTCCTCGTTGAGGATGTGATGACTCGGCAGCCCTACTGCGTAAAAAAAGGCGCCAATATAGCCGGAGTCGTACGCGCCATGGCTCACGAAAGAATCGGAAGCGCCATCGTTCTTGATGAACAAGACCAGATTATCGGAATTTTTACGACCACAGACGGCATGCTCCTGTTAAGCGAAATCTTGGAGAAAGGGCCACAGTCCCAAGAACACCGCGAATTACCGTGGGAGAGTTTTCCGGAATATATGAGTTGGTGATATGGAAAGGAAAAAAAAATTAAAAGAACGAATTGTTATTTGGGCTCTCGATCCATTTCATGGGCGTACTCCCGAACATGTCAGGGCGGCTCTCTATGTTGAGAATTTGGCGCGAATCCTGCGAGCCAAAGTTGAACCCGTATTCATTCTAAGCCCTAACGTTTTTTATTTGCCCATCGACTACTTCGTACCACCTGAAAAATCGGAATACATAACCATCGCCCAACGAGAACTTAATAGCCTATTACAAAGTTTCGGTTCAAAACGCTTTCTGCCGGGTCGAGTTCTTTGCGACGATGCCTTTACACGTCGCGGGACAATTCAAACTTTTGTGACCTACGCCAAAGGTCGAAACGCCGTTCTAATATTTTCACCCACCCAAGGACGCAGAGGCTTACCCCGCTTTTGGTTAGGAAGCTTTACCGAAACACTCTTAATGTACAGCCCAATCCCTATAATTACTGTAAATCCAAAAACCAAAGCCAAACTTCGCTTTCAAAACGTGATCTACCCTACAGACCTAAGTTCACATTCCCAAAAAACTTTAAATGCCTTTCTTCCTGTCGCAAAATTGATGAACGCCAAAATTCATTTGCTTCATGGTTTACAAGGAAGCATGACGAACGCAACTTTGGCATACGAAGGCCTCTCCGACGTCGCTTTTAACTTTTATACCCAAGAAATGAAGCGCATAAAGAAATCCCGAGAAAAACAAATTGGTGCTTGGGCCAAGATTTGTAAGAGCCATGGAGTAAACACTACAACAGAAATTGCTGAGGACCAAACTCAGGTTCTGGATACCGTACTCAAAGTTGCAAAACGTAAAAAGGCCAATCTTATTGCAATGGCCACAACTTCTGGACCATTTGAAAATCTTATGACCGGTGGTATTACCCGCCAAGTTGTACGTTATGCTGATATACCCGTCTGGATCATGCATCAGCAAAGGAGGAGTTCCGATGGAACAAAATCATAAACCACGACTACTGGTCGTTGACGACGATATTGATATGCGTTCAATGCTAACGAATTACTTTGTCGCTCGGGACATAGGTGTCGAGAGTTATCCCCTAGCCACTGCCGCTTTAGACCATATTGAAAAGGGAAGTGCCCATTACGATGCCATCATCTCTGATATTAAAATGCCGCATATGGATGGCTTCACTTTCATTAAGAAATTAAAGGCGATCATTCCTAACACCCCAATCATACTCATTACCGCTTTTGGTAGCATCGAAACCGCAATCGATGCCATCCGTGTCGGCGCTTATGATTATATTGTAAAGCCATTAAAACTCGATGAAGTCCAACTCGTCGTTGATCGTGCGTTGGAGTATCGTAATCTCAAACTCGAGAATGTAACTTTAAGAACCGAAGTTAAAAAAACTTGGTCTCTGGAACATATGATTGGCAAAAGTCAGCCTATGCAGGCCGTGTTTGAACTCGTTCAAAAGGTCGCACAGACCAACGCCAATGTCCTGATTACTGGCGAAAGCGGAACCGGAAAGGAACTCGTTGCCCGCGCCATTCATAATTTAGGAAACCGGGCGAAACATCCCTTTATAGCAATTAATTGTACCGCAATTCCCGAAAATCTTCTTGAAAGTGAACTCTTCGGTCATGCCAAAGGAAGTTTTACAGGCGCCATCGGCAGAAAGCGTGGCCTTTTGGAAGAAGCCCAAGAAGGTACACTTTTCCTTGA
>FRDC01000087.1_pt1 | contig 30682 bp, 29 predicted proteins | sample 1106171 | NCBI WGS metagenome assembly FRDC01 (sample SAMEA3930566, study PRJEB13176) | freshwater metagenome | biome: Drinking water system; feature: drinking water; material: water | place: Singapore | collected 2014-12-20 | reverse complement strand
CGATATTGGCGCGGTGGCGCCACAGCACGATCGCCGCGAGCGCGAGCAGCAGCGGCACCAGATCGAGCCGGCCGAAAAACGCCGCGCTCACCGGCGCGCTGATCGCCGCGCTCAACCCCGCCGCCGAGGAAATCCGCACCGCCGCCAGCAGCCCAAGCCAGACGCCGGCGAACACCAGCGCGCTCGGCGCGTGGAGCGCGAGCACGATGCCGAGCAGGGTCGCGACGCCCTTGCCGCCCTTGAACCCCAGCCACACCGGATAGCAATGCCCCAGGAACGCCGCCGCCGCCGCGATCGGCGCCTGGCCGGGCCACAGCGCATCGGCGAGCATCACCGCCGCGAACCCCTTCGCCGCATCGAGCAGCAGGGTGAGCGCGGCGAGCCCCTTGCGCCCGGTGCGCAGCACGTTGGTCGCGCCGATATTGCCCGATCCGATCTGGCGAATGTCCCCCGCGCCGGCGGCGGCGGTGAGCAGCAGGCCGAACGGCACCGATCCGAGCGCATAGCCCAGCAGCAACGCGCCCAGCGGCGCCAGCAGAACAGCGCTGATCATCACGGCTCCCCTCGGTAGGCCAGCTAAACCCCGCTTCGCGCCCCGGCGCAAGGGGGCGGCGTTGCGCGTGGACATCAGGGCACGCTAAGCGGCCGGCAGGATGCACGCGCCCCTGCTCTTCTTCGATTCCGGCGTTGGTGGCCTGTCGGTGCTCGCCGCGACGCGGGCGCTGCTGCCCCGGGCGCCGCTGGTTTATGCCGCCGATTCGGCGGGCTTTCCCTATGGCACCAAGAGCGAGGCGGAGATCGCGGCGCGGGTGCCGGCGCTGCTCGGCCGGCTCGCCGAACGCTATCGCCCGCGGCTGGTGGTGATCGCGTGCAACACCGCGTCCACCATCGCGCTGCCGGTGGTGCGCGCCGCACTCGATCTGCCGGTGGTGGGTACCGTGCCCGCGATCAAGCCGGCGGCGCTCGCCAGCCGGACGCGCGCGATCGGCGTGCTCGGCACCGAGGCGACGGTGCGCCAGGCCTATGTCGACAATCTCGCCCGCGACTTCGCCAGTGATTGCCTGGTGCTGCGTCACGGCTCGGCCGATCTGGTGGCGGCCGCCGAGGCGCGGCTGCGGGGCGAGCCGGTCGAGCCGGCGCGGTTCGCGGGCGCGCTCGGCGGGTTGCTCGATCAGCCGGGGGGCGAACGGATCGACACGGTGGTGCTCGCCTGCACCCATTTCCCGCTGGTCGCCACGGAACTGGCGGCGGCGAGCCCGCGCCCGCTGCGCTTCGTCGATGGGGCGCAAGGGATCGCCCGGCGGGTCGCGGCGCTCACCGAGGGGCAGGCCTGGCCCGAGACGGCGGGCGCGGGCGTCGCCGTCTTTACCCGGCTCGGCGCGGCGGAAGCGGCACTGGCACCGGCGCTCGCCCGCTTCGGGCTGACGCGGATCGAGGCGCTTTAGAGTCTGTTTCAGCTAGGCTGAAACAGCAGCGGCGCCAGCTCACGCCCCCACCCGGCCTCCCAACAGGGTAATCTATGGGAGGTCGGGTGGGGGCGCGGGCTGGCGCCGTTTCGGCGAAGCTGAACACCACTTTAACCGCGCGCCGGCCCGGTCGATTCGCGCACGATCAGGCTATGCGCGATCTGCCGCCGCTCGCCCCCGGGGGTGGCGGCGAACAGCAGGTCGGCGGCGGCATAGCCCAGCTCGCGCACCGGCTGGCGGACGGTGGTGAGCGCCGGCCACACCACCGGGGCGAGCGCGGTATCGTCGAACCCCGCGATCGAGAGCTGCTCGGGCACTTTCACCCCCAGCCGGTGCGCCGTCGCGAGCGCGCCCGCCGCCATGTCGTCCGACGCGGCGAAGATCGCGCTTGGCGGTTCGGGCAGCGCGAGCAGCGCCGCCGTCTCGGCCGCGCCCGAGGCGAAATCGAACGTGCCGGTGCGCAGCAAGCTTGGCTCGGGCCTGATCCCCGCCTGGGCGAGCGCGGCCAGAAATCCGCGCGTGCGCTGGGCGCTGGTCGCATAGCCCGGATGTCCGGCGATCATCCCGATCCGGCGATGGCCGAGCGCGAGCAGATGTTCGGCCATTTCGGCGGCCGCGCGTTCATTGTCGATGAACACCGCGTCGCTGCCCTCGGCGCAGGTGCCGGGCGACACCCGCACGAACGGCGTGCCGCGCTCGCGCAGCCGATCGAGCAGTGCGTCATGGTCGGAAACCGGCGGGGTGAGGATCAGCCCGTCGACATGCGCGGCGCTGATCAGCGCGTCGATATCAGCGAGCAGGCTGGGCGAGGCACGATCATAGGGCTGGCTCAGCATCCGCACCCCCTGCCGCACGCAGCGATCGCGCACCCCCAGCTGCATTTCATAGACATAATATGGCGAGGGATTGTCGCAGATCAGCGCGATCTGGAGCGATTTGCCGCCCGCCAGCGAGCGCGCGGCGGCGCTCGGGCGGAAGTTGAGCCGCTCCACCACCGCCAGCACGCGGTCGCGCGTCTCCGCGCCCACATAGCGCTCATTGTTGAGCACCCGCGAGACCGTCTTGATCGAAACCCCGGCTTCGCGCGCGACGTCCTTGATCGTCACGCGCACCGGCTTGCCCTTTGCCCCAATCCCATAACCGAAACTGATGCCCGAGCGACGCGGCGCCGTCTAGCCGGGTCACCGACCTTGCGCGGAGTGACATATGATAGTAATACAGTTGCGTCGGCCCGGGCCGGACTGGTAGGAAGCCGCCGCGATGCGCCTAGAGAATTTCCCGCCGCGTCAGGCGCCCGCCGAGCCCGAGCCGCTGGAGCTGACCGGCGGGCTGCCGCCGCCCGATCGCCCTCATGCCGAAGACGAGGATGACACGGGCGATTGGCTGACGGACGAGGCCGCGCCGCCACCGCCGCGCCGCCGCTGGCGATTGCGCTGGGCGATGCGCGGGGTGGCCGCCCTGCTGCTGCTGTTCTTCGTCGCGGTCGGCTGGCTCGCGGTGACCGCGCCCTTGAGCAAGTCGCTCGAACCGCCGACGCCGCCCAGCATCACTTTGCTCGCGGCCGATGGCACCACCGCGATCGCGCGGCGCGGCGCGATCATCGGCAAGCCGGTCGACGCCGCGCGGCTCCCCGCGCATGTGACGGGCGCGTTCATCGCCATCGAGGATCGCCGCTTCCGCGACCATTGGGGGGTCGATCCCTGGGGCATCGCGCGGGCGATGGCGCACAATGTCGCCGCCGGCGGCCTGCGCGAGGGCGGCAGCACGATCACCCAGCAGCTCGCCAATAACGCGTTCCTCGATTCGGACCGCACCGCCGCGCGCAAGCTGCGCGAGGTGCTGATCGCCTTCTGGCTCGAGGCGTGGCTGAGCAAGGACGAGATCCTCTCGCGCTATCTCTCGAACGTCTATTTCGGCGACAATGTCTATGGCCTCGGCGCCGCCGCGCGCCATTATTTCAGCACCACGCCCGATCGGCTGACCGTCGCGCAGGCGGCGCTGCTCGCCGGGCTGGTGAAGGCGCCGTCGCGGCTCGCGCCCACCGGCAACCTCGCCGGCGCGCGCGCGCGGCAGAAGCTGGTGGTGGCGGCGATGGCCGATACCGGCGTGCTCTCGAAAGCGGAAGCGGCAGGCGTGCGCCCGGCGCGGCTGCGGCTCGCGCCCGACAAGCAGTTGCCCGATGGCAGCTATTTCGCCGACTGGGTGCTCCCCGCCGCGCGTGACCAGGCGGGCGCGATCGCCGCCGAGACCAAGGTGGTGACGACGCTCGACGCCCGGCTCCAACGCGCCGCCGAGCGTGCGGTGCGCCGCGCGGGGCTGCGCAAGGCGCAGGTCGCGCTGGTTGCGATGCGCCCCGATGGGCGGATCGTCGCGATGGTCGGCGGGCGCGATTACGCCAAGAGTCCGTTCAACCGCGCAACGCAGGCGCGGCGCCAGCCGGGATCGGCGTTCAAGCTGTTCGTCTATCTCGCGGCGTTGCGTGCGGGGATGACCCCCGATTCGATGATCGACGACGAGCCGGTGACGATCGGCGACTGGTCGCCCAAGAATAATGACGGGCGCTATCGCGGCCGGATCACGCTGCGCGAGGCGTTCGCGCGCTCCAGCAACGTCGCCGCCGCGCGGCTCACCCAGCAGGTGGGCGTGGCGCAGGTGATCCGCGCCGCGCGCGACCTGGGCATCTCGACGCCGCTCCCCAGCGAGGCGACGATCGCGCTCGGCACCGGCGGCACCTCGCTGCTCGAACTCACCGCCGCTTATGCCTCGATCGCCGCCGGCGCCTATCCGGTGCGCCCGCACGGGCTCGACGCGCCGCAGGAAAAGAGCTGGCTCGATCTGCTCGGCAACCGCGCGCATCCGCTGGGGGGCCGCGTGCAGGAGGGGATGCGCGATCTGCTCGCCGCCTCGATCGGCCAGGGCACCGGGCACCAGGCCGCGCTCAGCATCGATGCGTTCGGCAAGACCGGCACCAGCCAGGACGCGCGCGACGCGCTGTTCCTGGGCTTCGCCGGCGATCTGGTGGTCGGCGTGTGGGTGGGCAATGACGACAACTCGCCCAATCCCGGGCTGTCGGGCGGCGGCATCCCGGCGCGGCTGTGGCGCGATTTCATGACGAGCGCGCTCGGCGTCGCCCCGGCGCGCGCGCCGGAGGTGGAGGAGCCCGATCCCGAGATGATCATCCCCGGGCTCGACGGGCTGATCGGCAATGAGGGCACGCCGATCGAAGGCGAGCTGAACGGGCTCGGCCTCAACGTGAAGGTAGGGCGCGACGGGAGCATCACCCTCGGCCGCGAGGGACAGGGTAGCGTGACACTGGGCGGCGACCAGAATGGCGTCCAACCCCCGCCCGACGAGCCGCGCGACCTGCGGCGGCGCGAGGGCGGGCGGCCCTAAACCCCCTTCCCAAGCCTTTGCTTTTCGGCCAACGGCCCCGGTCATGGTGGCACATATTCTCGAATGGCTGGCGGGCATTTGCACCGCGGTGATCAGCGCCGGGGGCTATCCCGGCATCGTCGTCCTGATGGCGATCGAATCGGCGTGCATCCCGTTGCCGAGCGAGCTGATCATGCCCTTCGCCGGCTATCTGGCGTATAAGGGGGAGATGAACCTGTACCTCGCCGCCACCGCCGGCGCGCTGGGGTGCAATCTCGGCTCGATCCCCGCTTATGAGCTTGGCAAGCGCGGGGGGCGGCCGCTGCTGCTGAAATATGGCAAGTGGCTGTTGATCGGCGCGGGCGAGATCGACGCCGCCGATCGCTTCTTCGCGCGCTGGGGCAATGCCGCGGTGCTGATCGGGCGGCTGCTGCCGGGGGTGCGTTCGTTCATCGCCTTCCCGGCGGGGGTAGCGCGGATGCCGCTGGTGCCGTTCCACATCTATACGTTCGTCGGCTCGTGGCCGTGGTGCCTGGGGCTTGCCTGGCTCGGCATGGTGCTCGGCGAGAAATGGCACAGCGACCCGCGGGTGAGCGCCGCCTTCCACTCGGCCGACGCGGTGATCGGGGTGGTGCTCGTCGCCGGCGCCGCCTGGTTCGTCTGGCACCGGCTGCGCGGGGCCAGGGCTTAATGCAGCTTCGCTGACTCGGCGCCGCCCCTGTTTCAGCTTCGCTGAAACAAACTCTACGCCAGCACGCCGAGCCGCCCCGCCGCGGCGAGCGTGCGCGCGCCGCGATCGGGCGCGCGCTGCAGCGCCCGCGCCCGGCACGCCTCGACCAGCGCCGGCCCCGCCCGATCCGGGCTGCCGGTGTCGAAGGGCGGCGCGGGGTTGTATTCGAGGCCCAGCTCGATCATCTTCGCCGTCTCGTCACCCGCCAGCCGCGCGGCGAGCACCAGCGCGAAATCAATCCCGGCGGTCACCCCGCCCCCGGTCGCGCGGTTGCGGTCGATCACCACCCGCTCCTGCACTGGCACCGCGCCGAACGCCGCGAGATAATGATGCTGCGTCCAGTGCGTCGTCGCGTGATAGCCGACCAGCAGCCCCGCCGCGCCGAGCAGCAGCGCGCCGGTGCACACGCTCGTCACCCAGCGCGCTTCGGCGGCGACCTGCTCGACCCAGGCGAGCGTCTCCGCGTCGTCGATCGCGTCGTTGATGCCGAACCCGCCGGGGATGCAGATGATGTCCACCCGGGGCGTCTCGGCGAAGGTTGCGGTCGGCAACAGCGCGAAGCCGGCGTCGGTCGGCACCGGATCGCGCGTCTTGGCGACCAGCGCGATGCGAGCGCCGGGCAGTTGCGCGAACACCTGCGCCGGCCCGGTCAGATCGAGCTGGGTGACGTTGGGGAACAGCAGGAAGGCGATGCTCAGTTGCTCGGCCATAAGGCGCGCTCCGCTTGTTGCGCGCGCCAGGCTAGGCGCGGGCGGCGTGAGCGGCAACCGTCCGATTTCGGTTCCGCCCGCTCCAAAGCGCCGTTATACTGATGCCACACACGTGGAGGACGCACATGGGCATTCTCGATTTCCTGTCGAAGCAGTTCGTCGATGTGATCGACTGGGTGGAGGAACCCGGCGATCTGGGCATCCGCTATCCGATGCAGGACCGCGAGATTCAGAACGGCGCGCAGCTGACGGTGCGCGAAGGGCAGATCGCCTTCTTCTATAACGAAGGCCAGATCGCGGATGTGTTCAAGGCGGGGCAGCACACGCTCAACACCGCCAACCTGCCGCTGCTCACCGCGCTGCAGAACTGGGACAAGGGCTTCAAATCCCCGTTCAAGGCGGATGTCTATTTCTTCTCGCTGCGCGAGCAGGCGGGGCTGAAATGGGGCACCGCCCAGCCGGTAACGGTGCGCGACAAGGAGTTCGGTCCGCTGCGGGTGCGCGCCTTTGGCAGCTATTCGTTCCGCGTCGATGATGTCGCGGTGTTCGCGACCAAGCTGATGGGCACCACCGAACATCTGCGCGTCAGCGATGTCGAAGGCCAGCTGCGCGGCGTGATCGCGTCCGCGATGGCGACGGCGCTGGGCGGCGGCGAAATCGCTTTCCTCGACATGGCGGCGAACCAGCAGGCGCTTTCCGACCGGCTGAAGGACGCGGTGGACGCGGCGTTCAAGCAATGGGGCCTCGCCTGCCCCAGCTTCTTCGTGGAAAGCGTGTCGCTGCCCGAGGAAGTGCAGGCCTATCTCGACAAGGCGAGCTCGATGCGCGTGGTCGGCGATCTCGATCGCTACGCCAAGTTCCAGGCGGCGGACGCGATCGAGGCGGCGGCAAGCAATCCCGGCGGCCTCGGCGGGGTCGGCGCAAGTGCCGCCGCCGGCATGGCGATCGGCCAGCAGATGGCGGGGGCGCTCGGCGGCGGTGGCGGTGGCGGCGCGCCGGGCGAGGATGCCTTCGCGCAGATCGAAAAGCTCCACAAGCTGATGACGCTGGGCGCGATCAGCCAGGCCGAGTTCGACGCCAAGAAGGCCGAATTGCTCAGCCGCATCCGCTGAACGGGGCGATCGCGAAGGTAGGCGGCCAATGGCGCTCCATCTCCCCTGCCCGCATTGCGGGGCGGACGTGGTGTTCACATCGCCCGCCCTTCCCGCGCGGGTGTGCGACACCTGCCGCACGCTGCTGGTGCGCACCGACGCCGGCATCGAGCAGGCGGGCGAGGTCGCGGCGCTGCCGTTCGACGTGTCGCCGATCCAGCGCGGCACCCGCGGCACGCTCGACGGCCAGGCGTTCGAGGTGATCGGGCGCATCCGCTGGGGCTGGACCGACGGCAGCTGGAACGAATGGCTGATGCTGTTCCAGGATGGCGGGCATGGCTGGCTCGGCGAGGCGATGGGGCAATATCTGTTCACCCGCGAAGTGCCGTTGAGCGCGATCCGATCGCCCTGGGGCGCCGGCATCGCCAAGGGGAGCGAGGCGATCATCGGCGCCAAGGTCCAAGTGGACGGCGAGGTGATGCTGGTGAGCGACGCGCGCGAGGTGGAATGCCTCGCCGCCGAGGGCGAACTGCCGTTCCGCGCGCCCACCGGCTGGCGGATCTACAGCGTCGACCTGCGCAGCGAGAGCGGCGCCGCCGCCAGCCTGCAGCGCGACGGCGAGGAAGCGAGCCTTTATGTCGGCCGCTATGTGAGCCTCGCCGAGCTCGCCCCGCGCGACCTGCGCGCGATCGAAGGCTGGGCGCTGCCCGACTATGCGCGGTAACAGGTGCCCCGCATGAGCGCGCAACCCGCCGTCAAAGCGCTCGCCTGCCCCAATTGCGGCGGCACCGTTTCGCTGCGCGCGGCGGGCTATACCGTCACGGTCGCGTGCGAATATTGCGGCAGCCTGCTCGATGTGAGCCAGGGCGAGGTGCGGCTGCTCCAGCGCTATCAGCAGGCGGTGGGGCGGCTCGCCATCCCGCTCGGCACGCGCGGGCGCATCGACGGGATCGAATGGGAGGCGATCGGCCATCTCGATCGCTCGGAGGGCGGCAGCTACCCCTGGGAGGAATATCTGCTGTTCAACCCCTATCACGGCTATCGCTGGCTGATGTGGGACGGGCGCGGCTGGAGCTTCGGCGAGATGCTCACCCAGACGCCAAGCCATGATGGCGGCGGGCTGCGCGTCGGCGACACGCGCTTCGAGCGGTTCTTCGTGGGTGGCCGGGCGCAGGTCGATGCGGTGGTCGGCGAATTCTACTGGCGGGTGAAGCGCGGCGAACGGGTGAAGAGCGACAGCTGGGTCGCCCCCGGCCTGATGCTCTCGCGCGAGGAGAATGAGCAGGAAGTCAGCTGGACGGTGCTGCGCCTGCTCACCGCGGCTGAAGCCGAGGCCGCGTTCGGGGTGGCGGCGCCGCGCGACCCCTGGCCGCCGCTGCCGCATCAGCCCTCCCCCTATCGCGGCGCGATCGCGCCGATCGGCTGGATCGCCGCCGCCTCGCTGCTGTTCACGTTCGTCGCGATGATCGTGCTGTCGGGCGGGCGAACGCTCGCGCGCGCGACGCTGCCGATCGCCGCCGACGGGCGCGAGCAATCGGCGACGATCGGCCCGGTCACGCTCCATGCCCCCTGGCAGCAGGTGCAGATCCGCGCGCGGGTGCCCGCGGTCGACAATGGCTGGGTCGATCTCGATTACGCGCTGGTCGATCGCAAGACCCAGGCGCGCTACGAAGCCGGGGCGGCCGCCGAGCGCTATCACGGCGTCGACAGCGACGGCAGCTGGAGCGAGGGCAGCGGCGGCGCGCGCGTCTCGGTCGCGAGCGTGCCGGCGGGCAGCTATGATCTGGTGGTGGACTATAAGGGCAATCGCTGGAGCGACACCTCGCAAGTGATCGGCACCTTCGGCCAGGATTGGCGGCTCGCCGGCCAGCCCCAGGTGGAGCTGGAGGCGGTGAGCGGCGGTGCGCTGTTCGGCAACTGGCTGCTCGCCGCGCTCTTGATCGCGCTGCCGTTCGGCTGGTTCCTGTTCCGCCACATCCGCTTCGAGCAGGCCCGCCAGGATCAGAGCGATGTCGGCCGCACCGGGCTGGCGGCGATGTTCACGAGTAACAGCGATGATGATTGAGCGATACGCCTCGCCCCCGATCTTTTGCCGCCACCCCGGGCTTGACCCCCGCTCCCGCTTGTTGCGCTCGGCGCGAGGCAGCGAGACCCCGGGTCGAGCCCGGGGTGACGGGATCAACTGCTCGCGGGCCACGAGATGAACACCCGCGTCTTCTTCTTCGCGCTGTGGTGCATGGGCGTCGTCGCGCTGTTCCTGCTCTCGGGCTATTATGCCTGGTCGCCTTTCGCCGATGGCGGCCGCGCGCGGGGGGGTGGGAGCGGCGGCTTCGTCTATGTCGGCGGTCCCCGCCACAAATAGGCGGCACAAACAGGGAGCAAGGGCGATGATCAACTGGGCAGGACTGATCGGCACGCTGGTCTATGCGGTGGTCGGGATCGTGGTGTTCGCGGTGGGCTTTTTCGTGTTCGACGCGCTGACCCCGGGCAAATTGTGGGAAGAAATCCACCAGAAGCAGAATCTGGCGGTTGCGACCTTCGCCGGGTTCGTCGCGCTCGGCTTCGCGCTGATCGTCGCCGCGGCGGTGCATGGCTGACGCCGACCCGCCAGCGCTGCGCGCGCGCGCCGGCACCGCCGCGCTGCTGGCCTCGGCGTTCGTCGTCTCGACCTGCGGGCTGGTCTATGAACTGCTCGCGAGCACGCTGGCCAGCTATCTGCTGGGCGACAGCGTCACCCAATTCTCCACCGTCATCGGCACCTATCTGTTCGCGATGGGCGTGGGCAGCTGGTGCTCGCGCTATGCCCGGGGCGACGCGCTGCGGCTGTTCGTCCGGGTCGAGCTGCTGATCGCGCTGCTGGGCGGCGGTTCGGCCGCCGCGCTGTTCCTCGCCTTTCCGCTGGTCGAGCAGTTTCGGGTCGCGCTCTATGGGCTGGTGCTGCTGATCGGCCTGCTGGTGGGCCTCGAAATCCCGCTGCTGATGCGGCTGCTGAAGGGCTTCGACTTTCGCGAGACCGTCTCCAGCGTGCTGACCTTCGATTATGTCGGCGCGCTGGTCGCCTCGCTCGCTTTCCCGCTGCTGCTGATGCCGCATCTGGGGATGATCCGCACCGGCTTCCTGTTCGGCATCCTGAACGCGGGCGTCGCGCTGGCGCTGCTCGCGCTGCTGCCGCGCCGTTATGCGGTGGAAAAGGCGATCGGGGTGCTGGTGCTCGCCGCGCTGGTCGCCGGGTTCATGGCGAGCGATCGGTTGCAGCGCTGGGCCGAGGTCGCGAGCTATCAGGAGCCGATCGTCTATGCCGTTTCCTCGCCCTATCAGCGGGTGGTGCTGACGCATCGCGGCGACGATCTGCGGCTGTACCTGAACGGCAATCTGCAATTCGCCTCGCGCGACGAGCATCGCTATCACGAGGCGCTGGTGCATCCCGCGCTCGGGCGGGTGGCGGACCCCCGGCACGTGCTGATCCTGGGCGGCGGCGACGGGCTCGCCGCGCGCGAGGTGCTGCGCTGGCCGGGCGTGCGGCACGTGACCTTGGTCGATCTCGATCCCGCCGTGACCAGGCTGTTCCGCGACACCCCGTCGCTCGCCGCGCTCAACCGGGGGAGCCTGAGCGACAAGCGCCTCACGCTGATCAATGCCGATGCCTTTCGCTGGGTGCGCGCGGGGGCTGCGCGCTTCGACGCGGCGATCGTCGATTTCCCCGATCCGGTCGATTATTCGGTGGGCAAGCTCTACACCGAAAGCTTCTACCGCGCGCTGAAGGCCCGGCTGAACCCCGGCGCGGTGATCGTGGTGCAGAGCACCTCGCCCTATGTCGCGCCCGGCGCCTTCTGGACGGTTTCGACCACGCTGGAAGCGGCGGGCTTCCGCACCCGCGCCTATCACGCCTATGTGCCGAGCTTCGGCGAATGGGGCTTCGTGCTGGCGAGCCTCTCGCCCATCCCCGATCATCCCCGGCTGCTGGCGGGCAACAAGTTCCTCGATGCCGGCACCGAAGCGCGGCTGTTCGACTTCCCGCCCGACATGGCGCGGCGCGCGACCCCGGTGAACCGGCTGGACAATCAGGCGCTGGTGCGCGCCTTCGCCGATGCCTGGGGGCGTTATGAGGGTTAGCCGCCGGGCGGTGATCGGCGGCGGCGCGGCGGCGCTGGGCGCGGCCGGGCTGGGGCTGGCGGCGGTCGCCGAACCCATGCCCGAGGGCGCGCTCGGCGGTGCCGATCTCGCGCGTGGGCACCGGCTGCGCCAGGGCAAGTTTCCGCCACCCGTGCGCAGCGAGCGCGTGAAGCTGCTGATCGCCGGGGGTGGGGTCGCGGGGCTGGCGGCGGGGTGGCGGCTCGCCGAGGCGGGCTTCACCGATTTTCGCCTGCTCGAACTCGAAGACCGGGTCGGCGGCAATGCCCGCGCCGGACGCAATGCGGTGAGCGCGTTCCCGCTCGGCGCGCATTATCTGCCGGTGCCCAATGAAGAGGCGCGCGCGCTGCGCCACATGCTTGGGCAATTCGGGATGGTGGTGGGCGAGGAGAATGGCCGCCCGGTCTATGATCCCTTCCAGCTCACCGCCGAGCTCGAGGAACGGCTGTTCTGGCAGGGCGAATGGCAGGAAGGGCTGATCCCGCGCACCGGCGTGCCGGCGGAGGATCGTCGCCAGATCGCCGCGTTCGAGGGCGAAATGGCGCGGCTGCGCGCGCTGAAGGGCGGCGATGGCCGGCCCGCTTTCGCCTCGCCGATCGCCTATAGCAGCCGCGATCCGGCGCTGCGCGCGCTCGATCGCCAGCCCTTCACCGCCTGGCTCGATGCGCATGGCTTCACCGCGCCGGTGCTGCGCGCGCATCTGCGCTATGCGATGCGCGACGATTATGGCTGCGAGCCGCACCATGTCTCGGCCTGGGCGGGGCTGCATTATTTCGCCGGGCGGCGCGGCTTCGCGGCCAGGGCCAGCGAGGACAATCAGCTCACCTGGCCCGAAGGCAATGGCCGGCTGGCCGCGCTGATGGCGGCGCGCTTCGCGGACCGGATCGCAGGGGGGCGGATCATCCACCGCGTCGCGCGCACGAGCGGCGCGATGACGGGCGGCGGGATGACGGTCGATCATTTCGATGTCGCGCGCGGCGAAACCGTGCGGACCGAGGCGCAAGGCGTGATCCTCGCCCTCCCCCATTTCGTCGCCGCGCGGCTGAGCGACGAGATCGACGATGCCGGGCACAGCTATGCCCCCTGGCTGGTCGCGAACGTCACGGTCGACCGGCTGCCGCAGGGGCCGGGCGTGCCGCTCGCCTGGGACAATGTGTCGAGCACGAGCGAGTCGCTCGGCTATGTCGTCGCGGCCCACCAGAGCGCGGGGCGCGATGGGCCGAGCGTGCTCACCTGGTATCAGCCGCTGTCGCGCGAAGACCCCGCCGCCGCCCGCCGCCGGCTGCTCGAAACCCCCGCCGCCACGTGGAAGCGGCTGGTGCGCGACGATCTGCTCGCGATGAACCCCGAGCTGGCCGGCGCGATCCGCCGGATCGACCTGTGGCGCTGGGGCCATGCGATGATCCGCCCGGTGCCCGGCTTCCTGTGGGGCGCGCGCCCTGCGCCGGCGCCGCCGCTCTATCTGGCGCATTCGGATGTCTCCGGCCTCTCGCTCTTCGAAGAGGCGCATTATCAGGGAACGCGGGCGGCGGAGGCGGCGATGGCGCGGCTCGGCCACCGTTTCGAAAGCCTGTTATGAGTTACGATGGCCGCCATCTCCTCGCCGATCTGTTCGGCTGTTCAGGGCTCGACGACGCCGCGCTGATCGAAGGGGCCTTGCGCGACGCGGCGGCGGCGGCGGGCGCGACCGTGCTCGACGTGCGGCTCCACGCCTTCGGTCCGGGCGCGGGGGTGACGGGGGTGGCGCTGCTCGCCGAATCGCACATCTCGATCCACAGCTGGCCCGAACGCGGTTATGCGGCGATCGACATCTTCCTGTGCGGGCGGCGACACGATTGCGACGCCGCGCTCGCGATTCTGGTTGCCCGGCTGCGCGCGGGGCGGGTTGAGAGGCACCTGGTAGCGCGCGGCTACGCCGCGGCGTTGCCCTAGCGGGGCGTGGGCGGGGCTGGCGTTGCCCGGCGCGGGCGTTATTGCGGCCAAAACATATCGTGGAGAGCAGCATGGCACGCATCGGTTTCATCGGCTTGGGCAATATGGGCGGCGGCATGGCCGCCAACCTCGCCAAGGCGGGGCACGACGTGCGCGCCTATGATCTGTCGAGCGACGCGCTGAACCGGGCGAAGGCCGCCGGCTGCCTGCCGACCGATTCAGCCGCCGCCGCCGCCACCGAGGCCGAGGTGATCGTCACCATGCTTCCCGCCGGCCGGCATGTCGCGCAAGTCTATGAAGAAGCGGTTTTTTCCACCGCCGCGCCGGGCACGCTGCTGATCGATTGCTCGACGATCGACGTCGCCACGGCGCGCGCGGTGGCGGAAAGCGCGGCGGCCAAGGGCCTGGTCGCGGTCGATGCGCCGGTCTCGGGCGGGATCGCGGCGGCGGCGGCGGGCACGCTCACCTTCATGGTCGGCGGCAGCGACGCCGCCTTCGAGCGCGCCGAACCAGTGCTCGCCAGCATGGGCAAGGCGGTGATCCACGCCGGCGCGAACGGCGCGGGGCAGGCAGCAAAAATCTGCAATAACATGCTCTTAGGCGCGACGATGGTTGCGACGTGCGAGGCCTTCCTGCTCGCCGAGAAGCTGGGGCTCGCCACGGACAAATTCTTTGATATCGCCAGTGTTTCCTCCGGGCAGAGCTGGTCGATGACGAGCTATTGCCCGGTGCCCGGCGTCGGCCCCGAAACGCCGGCGGATCGCGACTATCAGGGCGGGTTCGCCGCCGCGCTGATGCTGAAGGACCTGAAACTCGCGCAGGAGGCCGCGCTTGGTGCGGGCGCCCAGACGCCGATGGGCGCGCGCGCCGCCGAGCTTTATCAGGCGTTCGCCGATGCCGGCCATGCCGGGCTCGATTTCTCGGGCATCATCCGGATGCTCAACCAAAAGCCCGCATAGGCGCCCCCGCTTTTCAGAAGTCCCCCACGGCTCTAGGGTATCGCCCAACGAGAAGAGCCCCGCCCCACGCGGGGCACAAGGGGGACTGAATGGCGAGCGTCGCGGCACAGGCCGAGCCGAGCGCGGGCGACATGCGGATGATCATCACCGCGTCGTCGCTCGGCACGGTGTTCGAATGGTATGATTTCTTCATCTACGGCACACTCGCCGCCTCGGGGATTATCGGCCGCACCTTCTTCCCCGCAGGGAGCGAGATCATCCAGACCCTGCTAGCCTGGGCCGGCTTCGCGGTCGGCTTCGGCTTCCGCCCGCTGGGGGCGGTGCTGTTCGGCTTTCTGGGCGATCGGCTGGGGCGCAAATACACCTTCCTCGTCACCATCACCGTGATGGGCCTGGCCACCGCGGGCGTCGGCCTCGTGCCCTCGGCGGCGACGATCGGGCTGTGGGCGCCGGGCATCATCCTGATGCTGCGCATCCTCCAGGGGTTGGCGCTGGGCGGTGAATATGGCGGCGCCGCGATCTATGTCGCCGAACATGCGCCGCCACGCCGCGCGGGCTTCTTCACCAGCTTCATCCAGGCGAGCGTCGCGGGCGGGTTCATCCTCAGCCTGGCGGTCGTCCTGCTGGCGAAGCTCGCGCTGCCCGATGCCACCTGGCAGGCCTGGGGGTGGCGCTTGCCCTTCTTGTTCAGCCTGGCGCTGCTCGCGGTGTCGCTGTGGATGCGGCTGAAGCTGTCCGAAAGCCCGGTGTTCAAGGCGATGAAGCAAGCGGGGGAGACCGCCCGGAACCCGTTCGTCGAGAGCTTCACTTACCCCGGCAATCTGGTCCGGCTGTTCGTCGCCCTGTTCGGCATCGCCGCCGGACTGACGGTGATCTGGTACACGGCGATGTTCAGCGTGCTCGCGTTCCTGCAAGGCACGATGCGGGTGGAAGAGACGACCGCGCAGTTGATCGTCGGCGCGGGCGCGCTCGCAGGGCTCGGCTGGTTCGTGCTGTTCGGCTGGCTCTCGGACCAGGTGGGGCGCAAGCAGCCGATCGTGATCGGCTATGCGCTGACGCTGATCGCCCTGTTCCCGATCTTCTGGGTGATGGGGCAGGCGGCCAATCCGGGTTTGGCCGAGGCGGCGAAGCGCGCGCCGGTCGTCGTCTCGGGGCCGCATTGCGCCTATAGTCCGTTTCAGAAGCAACAGGCCGATGATTGCGGGCGGCTGCTCGACTATTTCTCGAAAAAGGGGGTGCAATATACCACGCACCGCGCCCCGGTGACGGTGGTGACGATCGGTGACGAGCCGGTAAGCGACACCAGCGCGGCGGCGCTCGACGCGGCGCTCACCCGCGCGGGCTATCGGCTGACGCCGGTGGTGCCGAGCGCGGGCGGGATCGCCGTGATCCTGCTGTGCATCCTGCTCCTCACCGCGCTCTCGGGGATGACCTATGGCTCGGTCGCCGCGCTGCTGACCGAGCTGTTTCCGGCGCGCATCCGCTATTCGTCAATGTCCATCCCCTATCATATCGGCACCGGCTATTTCGGCGGATTCCTGCCGTTCATCAGCCAATACATGGTCGCGCGCAGCGGCGATCCCTATGCCGGGCTCTGGTATAGCTGGGCGGTGGTGGCGATGGCGCTTGTCGTCACCGTGATGTTCCTGAAGGAGCCGCGCGATGAACGGGTAGCGCAACAGGGGTAGCGCCGCGCTTGGGCGCCGGGTAACGCTGAAGGCGATGACCGCACCGCTCCGACTGGCGCTCGATCGCGCCGCGCTTCAGCACAATTGGCGCGCGCTCGCCGCGATGGCCGGTACGGCGTGCGGCGCGGCGGTGAAGGCGGATGGCTACGGCCTGGGCGCGCTTGGCGTCGCGCGGGTGCTGGCCGAGGCGGGGTGCCGCGACTTCTTCGTTGCGACTTGGGCCGAAGCTGCCGAGCTCGCCCCGCTCGGCCTAGCGGTATCGGTGCTCCACGGCGTGCGGGAAGGTGACCTGCCGCTCGCGCGAGCGCTGCCCTTCGCCCGGCCGGTGCTCAATTCGCCCGAGCAGATTGGTCGGTGGCGGGCGAGCGGCGGCGGGCCGTGCGACGTGATGGTCGACACCGGCATCAACCGGCTGGGCCTCGACCGAGACGCACTGGACGCGGCGGCGGGGCTTGAGATCGCGACGCTGATGAGCCACCTCGCTCGCGCCGATGAAGATGTCGCCGACAACGAAGCGCAGCGCGCTGCCTTCGCCGCGATCACCGGGGCGTTACCGGCCGAACGCTACAGCCTCGCCAATTCGGCCGGCATCGCGCTGGGGCCGGGCTTTGCGTTCGACCTCGTCCGCCCGGGCCTCGCGCTTTACGGCGGGATACCTTGCGCGGAGTTCGGCCGGTTGATCCGTCCCGTCGCTCATCCCGAGGCGGAGTTGCTCCAACGTCGCCTGCTCCGCGCGGGCGGCGCGATCGGATATAACGCCATTTATCGCGCCGCCGAGGACATGCCGGTCGGCATCGCCAATCTCGGCTACGCGGATGGCTATCCGCGGGCGTTGGGCAATGTCGGGCGCGCCTTCGCCGGAAGCGCCATATTGCCGGTGATCGGCCGCGTCTCGATGGACCTGATCGCGCTCGATCTGCGCGCGGCGCCCGATCTGCGCGCGGGCGACTGGGTCCGCTTCGATTTCGACCTGCCCGAACTCGCTGCGGCCAGCGGGCGCTCGCAATATGAGCTGCTCACCGGGCTTGGGGCGCGGTTCGAGCGGGTTTGGGGGTGAAAAAAGGCCCCCTGCTCGCGCAAGGGGCCTCGCCAGTCTTAATAGCCCGCTTAGAAGCGGATATTGGTCGAGAACAGGAAACGACGACCGAAATTGTCGATGTTGCTGCCGCCCAACGCGTAAGCTTGGGGTAGGCCGCCGACATATTGCGTATCGAACACGTTGTTGATCGTCAGCTGCAGGCTGAACCGGCGCTGGCCATCGATAAACATGCCCATCGTTGTGCTGTGCGTACCAAAGGCAGGAACGATCAACAAATCCTGCACTTCGTTGGCGGTCTGCGTGCCGGGCACGGGAGCGCCCGCGGAGAAAAGCCGCGTCCGGCTCTGCCAGTTCCAGACCCACTGCCAGAAGAACCCCTGGTTCTCATATCGCCCGCGCAGTTGCAGTTCGAACTGCGGACGTCCGAAGGAACCAGCGGTTTGCTGACCGTCGGTGAAGGTACCGGTCGGGCTGTTGAGATAGCTGATCAGGTGGTAAAGGTTACCATAGAAGTTCAGCTTGCCGAGTTTCGGGTTCTTCAGCCATTTGTCGATCGGCATGTCGTACTGAAGTGTCGCATTGACCGCCTGGACACGAATGCCGCCGAGGTTGATAAAGCCCGAATTGAAGCCGTTGTCGACCTCGAACTGCCGGTCACGCCCGGCCGGGATGCGGTTGAAAAAGTCGCACACATTCACGCCGACTTGCCCGGATGTGTTCGGAAAGGTCGTGCTGTCGTAGCAAACCTGGAGCGCGGTGGCGATCGTTGTCGGGATAACCTGGTTGGCCACCTCAACGTTGATATAGTCAGCCGAAGCGGTCAGCCCGGGAATGAAGCGCGGAGAAATCACGCCGCCCACGGTCCAGCTCGTACCCTTTTCCGGCAGCAACCCCGGCGAGCCGGTAAAATTGCCCTGAATGCCCGCGCCCGAGGGCACATAATTCGCCAGGAAGGCCGTCGCACCCGCCGTGTCGGTGGCGAGACCCGCGTTGATGACCGCCTGCTGACAGTTCGCACGGCGGACATTGGGGTTCACACCACCGGTAATGTTCGCGGGCGAGCACGGATCGGTCACACCCGTGAAGGCGGGCTGACCGCCGAGGAACAGTTCGACGACGGAGGGCTGGCGGATCGAGCGGGTGAAATTGCCGCGGACGAGGACGTCCTTCACCGGGCGCCAGGTGCCGCCCAAGGTGTAAATGGTGTTCCAGCTCCCATTGGCGCGGTTGGTCGCGAGCTGACCGTTGAGCAGCCGCACGACATCGCCCTGCCCGTCTTGCCGCACGAAACGGACGCCCGGATTGAGTTCGAGATTCTGGAGGAACGGCAAAGTGAAGTCCTTGCCGAACACAGGGATGCGGACTTCGACGCCGGTTTCATAGGTTTCGGTGAAGCCGGTGGTCGATGCCAGCGCAGCCGTGCGAGTTGCGCCCGTGCGAGACAGCTCGTCGGCGGCATATGCCAACCGATCACGACGATACTCGCCCACGGCCGCGAACGCGAACGGACCGGCCGGCAGATCGAAGATCGTACCGTTGACCGAGCCCTGCGCGAAATATTGCTCTGAGATGTTACGGAAACCGGTGCGCGCAAGGACATAATCCTTGGACGCTTGCGACATTTGGTTGAACCCGAACACGTTGAGCGGCTGGCAGGCATTCACCTGCGCCTGAGTGACGGTACGGCGGATCGTACGCTCGACCAACACACCGTCCGGTCCAGGCTCGCGAACCACTTCAAGACCGACCACACCGGGGGGCGTGGTGCCAACTATACCCGGCGTGATCTGGGCGCGGCAAATCGGCTGGCCGTTAGGGCCGGTCACCGCATCCAGCGCGAGGGCGTATTCGATATCCTTGATCTGGAAGCTCGACCCGCGCAGCGTGGCCAAGCCATAGGTCAACGACATATCGTAATTCAGCTTGCGCCCGAAAACGTTGAAACTGCCCTTCAGCCCATTGACGAGCCGTAGCGTTTCGTTGGTCACGAAAGAGGGATTTTCGCCCTGAATGTCCTGGTTGGTACGCGAGATCACGAACTGATCGGTTACTCCTGCCGCGCGAAGAATGTTGCGGTTCGCCTCGGTCAGGAACGGGTTCGACAAGCGAAGGACGAGAGCCGGATTCTCCGAAGTCGCCGAGCCAATGGTATTGGCGCTGGCTCCCGCGCGAGGCGCGTAGCTGTCAATCCGGGCGTACAGGTTTTCGGTATAGAACCGAAGATTATCGAAAATGTCGAAGTGCCCGATGACGTTCGCGATATAGCGATCTTGTTGAACGCGCAGCGCCGTGAAGCGCGCCGGGTTATAGCCGTCGGGCGTTACCGCGCCGCCGGTCGTGCTAGGCGTGTCGGTGGGGTCGCTGAGGATCGCCGACGTGATCGGCACGATCTGGCCCGCCGCGTTGAACTGCAGCGGTACAGCAATGCGCGGCAGGAAGGCGGCGGTCGCCGCGTCCGGGTTGGCGACATCCAGGAAATTCGGGATGAACGAACCGATGAACGCGTTGATGTTCGTATTGGGGTTGGCGGCCAGATACTCACGCGGCGTTGGGGTATTCGCCTGAAGCAACTGGAGCGCGAGCGCGTTGCGCTGCGCCTGGGTGCCCTGAGCGGCGAAGGTCGGCGCATAACGCGTGATGATCGCTTGCGCGAACTGGGTCTGCTGGGCCGCGTTGGCACCCGGCAGCGTTTGCGGCGCGAAGCGGCAGAACGTCGCGAGCGTGAGGCTGCAACCGGCCGTACCGACCGCGATTGGCGTGCCGGGGACCAGGTTGGTATTACCTGCCTGGTTGATCAGCACCTGCGGACGGAAGCTCGGCGAGAGCGTCGGGCTTTGCGGGTCGGTGGTCGCGATGCCCTGGAAGCCCGCCGGCAGGAAGTTGCGGATATTGGCATTGGCCTCGAAAATGGCCCCGGCATCCGAAACGATGATCGAACCACCGCGATAACCCCGGCCGGCGATGTTGTTCGGCACCAAGTCCGACGCCGCCGGGAGGAAGGCGCCGGCATTGGCGGCCAGATCAAAGCCAGGCACGAACGCACCATTGCGAACCGAACCATTGCGGAATGAGGTGGGCGCGATGAAGTTCGCGGCGATGTTCGGGCGCTGGTCGCCATAAAGCGCTTCGTCGCGAACATATTCGAATGATGCCGCGATATTGCCGCGCCCAGCAGCGAAATTCTTGCCGACGGCCGCGTTTAGGCGGTAATTTTGTCCATCACCAGGCTGGTTTACGCCCGAGAGCGCGCCAACCCTGATACCCTTGAAATTGTCCTTGAGGATCAAGTTGACGACGCCGGCGATCGCATCCGAGCCGTAAGCGACCGCGCCGCCTACGGTTAGAATGTCAGTACGCTCAACCAGAGCTGTCGGAATCGCATTGAGGTCGACCTGGCCACCAGTAGCGTTGCCCGCGACGAACAGCGATGCCGCGTTACCCGACACAAAACGGCGACCATTGACCAGAGTTAGGGTTCGCGGCGTGCCAAGGTCAAGCAAGTCGACGAACGACGCGCCAAGGCTCGCGGGCTGACCCCCGTTGGTCCCGAAAGGGCTTGCGCCCGGCCCAACCAGCGGCACGTCGTTCAACGCGTCGAGAATGTTGGTGAACGACCGCGCCTCAAGCTGCTCCGCCGAAATCGTCACCCCCGGGATAGTACCCTCAAACGCGGGCCGCGGAATGCGCGATCCGGTGACGAGCACGTCCTTGGTTTCATCCTGGTCGGGATCGACCGGCTTCTCAGCCTTTTCAGCCTTCTTTTCGGCCGCCGACTTCGGCGCCGAACCCTGCTGCGCCCAGGCAATCTGGGGCAACGCGGAGAAGACCCCTGCCAAAGCGGTGGCGGCCAACAGCTTAGAAAGTTTCATCCAGGGACCCCCATTGTTTTCGTATGACCCTTTTCCCCAAGGGTTCGCGTTGCAAAACAATCTAATTTCGCTTGGCAAACAAGCGATAATTGGGGTTCGGCCACATTCGCGGGCACAAAGAGTGCAAACTGTTGCAGCACTGCAACATGAACGCGGCATGACTTTGATAAATGAAAGCGGCGCCCGGAGCTTCCGGGCGCCGCTCGAAAAAGCGTAGTGTTCTCGAAGCGTTACCGCTCAACGCACAACGCGATGCCCATGCCGCCACCGATGCACAGCGTCGCCAAGCCCTTCTTCACATCGCGCGCCGCCATTTCGTGGAGCAATGTCGTCAGCAGGCGCGCGCCCGAAGCACCGATCGGATGGCCGATCGCGATCGCGCCGCCGTTGACGTTTACCTTCTCCAGATCCCAGCCCAGCTCCTTGTTCACCGACATACATTGCGCGGCGAAGGCTTCGTTCGACTCGATCAGGTCGAGCTCGTCGATCGACCAGCCCGCCTTTTCCAGCGCGCGCTTGACCGAGGGCACCGGGCCGATGCCCATATAGGCGGGATCGACCCCCGCCGAGGCCCAGCTGGCGATCCGCGCCAGCACCGGCATTCCGCGCTTTTCAGCTTCCTCTCGCGTCGTCAGCACCAAAGCGGCGGCGCCGTCGTTGATGCCGCTCGCGTTCGCGGCGGTGACGGTGCCATCCTTCTTGAACGCAGGCTTCAGGCCCTGCACGCCAGCCACCGTCGCTCCGGCGCGGATATACTCGTCCGCGTCGATCACCGTGTCGCCCTTGCGGCCCTTCACGGTGACGGGGGCGATTTGGCCCTGGAACTTGCCCGCAGCCCGCGCCGCTTCCGCCTTATTCTGGCTGGCGACGGCATAGGCATCCTGGTCGTCGCGGGTGATCTGGTAGCGCTCGGCGAGATTCTCGGCGGTGATCCCCATGTGATAGCCGTTGAACACGTCGATCAGCCCGTCCTTCAGCATCGTGTCGATCAGCTGCAGGTCGCCCATCTTCTGCCCGGCGCGCAGATATTGGGCGTGGGGGCTGAGCGTCATATTCTCCTGCCCGCCCGCGACGATGATCGTCGCATCGCCGTTCATCAGCGATTGGTAGCCGAGGGCAACTGCGCGCAACCCCGATCCACACACCTGGTTTACCCCCCAGGCGGGCACTTCCTTGGGGATGCCGGCGTTGAGCGACGCCTGGCGCGCGGGGTTCTGCCCTTGCGCGGCGGTGAGCACCTGGCCCATGATCACCTCGCTCACGTCCGCGCCGGCGACGCCCGCCTCGGCAAGCGCGGCCTCGATCGCGACGCGGCCGAGCTCGTGCGCGGGGACGGTCGCAAAGGCGCCGTTGAAGCTGCCGACGGGGGTACGCTTGGCGGCGGAAATCACGATCTCGGTCATGGTCGAACGCTCCGATGGTTGAGTCTGACGGCAGGGTTTAGGGCAGTTCGGCGATCCGCGCCAACCAATCGCGCAGCGGATGCCACAAAGCGGCATGGCGCCCCGAGCCGACCACCATTCCGACATGTCCGGCGCGGGATTCATGGCGCGCAAAGAAACCCGCGGCGGAGGCGGCGGGGACGATGCGGTCGGTCGTCGAGACAAAGTCGATCCGGGGCACCGATAGCGCGTGCGGATCGACCGCCCGCCCCGCCACGCGCCAGCGCCCGGCGCCGGGATCGTCTCGCTCGAAAAACGCGAACAGCTCGGCGCCGGCGGCATAGGGCAACGGCGCGCCACCATTCGCCCAATCCTCGAGCGCGATGAAGGCGGCGGCGGCGGGGCTGGTTGGGTCGAGCGTCGCGAGCCGCTCATATTTGGCGATGGTTCGCGCCGGGTCGAGCCGCCAGAAGCCCGCCTGCAGCACCTCCATCGGCACCAGCCCCAGCCGCACGCAGAGCGACTCGGCCTCCGCCCATAGTCCGGCGATCCGCGCGCGGGCCGGCGCCGGAAAGCCGTGAAAGCGCCAGGGGGCGGCGATCAGCGCGAGGCCGCGCACCGGCACGAGGCACGCCGCCGCCGCCGCCATCGTCCCGCCCAGGCAGTAGCCCGCGAGCACAGGCGGCGTGCCTAGCGCGCCGATCAGCGGCAGCAGCAGCTGGGTGACATGACCGGCGATGTCGGTCGGTTCGCCGGGCGTGGGGCTGCCCCAGTCGACCAGCAGCACCCGATACCCCTCGCCCGCCAGCCAACGCAGCAGCGCGGTCTCTTCGCCGAGGTCAAGGATGTAGGGCGGGTTGATCAGCGAGGGCACGAAAACGATTGGAGTCCCCGCGCCGCCATAATCGCGCAGCACCGCGCGACCGGCGTGCGCGACCGGTGGCGGCAACGGGGGGGCGGGCAAGCGCGGCGCCCGCTGGTAAGCCGCCAAGCCCGCCAAAGCCGCGGCGCGACGCTCCGGCGCGGCCTCGGTCTCGCGGCGCAGCATTTCAAGAAACAGCGGCAGTGGCCGGGGCCCGTGTTGCGGTGCATCAAGCGATGCTGTTATGGGTGCATCAACCATATGAGGGCTCATGTGCCATGAAAGCCAAGGCTGAAGACGGCGTCGTCATCATCAAAAAATACGCTAATCGCCGTTTGTACAATACCGAAAGCAGCACTTACATCACACTTGAGCACCTCGCGGCGATGACCCGCGCCGGCCGTGATTTCAAGGTGGTGGACGCCAAGAGCGACGAGGACATTACCCACAATGTCCTCACCCAGATCATCATGGAAGAGGAAAGCCGTGGCCAGACGATGCTGCCAGTAAGCTTCCTGCGCCAGTTGATCGCGATGTATGGCGATTCGATGCAGGCGCTGGTGCCAGGCTATCTGGAAGCGTCGATGGAGGGCTTTCGCCGCAACCAGGCGCAGTTCAAATCGGCGGTGGAGGGCGCGTTCGCCCATTCGCCCTTCGCCGAGATCGCCAAGCGCAACATGGAAATGTTCGAGGCCGCCACCGCCGCCTTTGGGCCGCGCAAGGCGGAGAAAACCAAAGACGAGGAAATCGCCGAGCTCAAGCAGCAGCTGGCCGCGCTGCAGGCCAAGATCGAGAAGCTCGGCTAGGCGCTGATCCGGGCGGGAGGCAGATGTCCCCCGCCCTCCGCTTCCCGAACACGGCCGCGCAGCGCATCAGATTTACCGCATATTATCGTGCTTCAATCGCCATCTAACATCGCCGAACGATAGGAAACTCCATGGCAGTCGTGGCAAAATGCATCATTACCAACAGCGAGGAAGGTCGCGGCGCCTTCGCGATCCGCGCCGATACCGATGAGAATGTCTACTTCCCGATGGGCATCACGGAGGCGCTCGGCCTGGAAGAATTCGAGGAAGTCGAGGCGATCCTGATCAAGAATGATCGTCCCGATCCGGCGTGGAAGGCAATTCGCGCGCGGCGATTGGAAGAAGATACCGAGTAAACCGCAGCGCGGCGCCCTTCATCACACAGAGCGCCGCGCTTCGTCTCACTTGAGGGGCTTGACGAACTTCAGCGTCATCCGGTCGCTTTCGCCGATCGCCGCATATTTCGCCCGGTCCTTGTCGCCTTCGGCATAGTTGGGCGGCAACGTCCACACGCCTTTGGGGTAGTTGTGCGTGTCCTTGGGGTTGGCGTTGACCGGGCTCTCGCCGACAAGCTTAAAGCCCGCCTTGCTCGCGAGCGCGAGCACGGTCGAGCGCTTCACATAGCCGCTCTCCGCCTCGGTAATGCCCTTGGCATCCTCCGGCAGGCGGTGCTCCACCACGCCCAGCACGCCGCCGGGCTTCAGCATCGCGAACATCTGCTCGAACGCGCCCTGCGCCGCGCCACCGCCCATCCAGTTATGGACGTTGCGGAAAGTGAGCACCACATCCGCACTGCCGGCCGCGACGCGATCGGGCGCGTCGGCGGAGGGGAAGGTCGCGAACTGCACCTTGCCATAGGCATCCGGATGCGCGGCAATCAGCTTCTGCACCCCGCCGCGCGCCTTCTCGCTCGGCGCGGCGGCGACATAACGGCCCGATTTGGCGAGATAGGGCGCGAGAATCTCCGTATACCAGCCGCCGGCCGGCCAGATCTCGACCACGGTCTGCCCAGGCTTTATCCCGAAGAACGTGAGCGTTTCGGCTGGGTGGCGATATTTATCGCGCGCGACATTGGCGGGGGTGCGGGTCGGCGCCTTGATTGCGGCGGTGAGCGCGGGGTCAATGCTGGGCGCCGCGGCGATCGCGCCGGCGGCGGTGAGCACGACGAAGGAGGCGAGAAGGTAGCGCATGATAACTCCCTGGGCCAAAGCGGATGCGCGAGGTTGTGGCGAGGAGGCGCGGCGGATGCAAGCGGGGCTGTGGAGCTTGGCGGGGGCGTGCATCGCCCTGGGCATGTTGGGCTATCAGCGCGACCACGCCCGGCGGCGGCGGCGCGATCCCGATGCGGTGAGCGCGATCGACTGGGCGCTGGTGCAGTTGTTCGCGGTACTCGGCGCGCTGCTCTGTACGGCGCTCGCGCTGAAAGGCGCAGGTTGAGGTCGAACTAGGTCGTGGTCGCCGCCACGAAATAATCGAGCCGCAGATCGTCGCTCAGCTGGAAACCGCGCGTCGGCGAAAAGCGCTGGCCCTTGGTCTCGATCAGGCGCAGCCCGGCGTCGATCACCAGCTGGGTCAGCTCGGCCGGGGGCAGGAACTGGCGCCAGTCATGCGTGCCGCGTGGGATCTGCCCCAGCCCCTCGCCCAGCGTGATCAGCGCCAGGCGGGACAGCCAGGTGCGGTTGGGGGTGGAGAGCAGCAGCAGCCCGCCCGGCGCCAGCACCCGCGCGAGGCCCGCGACGAAATCCGCCGGGTTGGCGACATGCTCGATCACCTCCAGGCTCGTCACCAGATCGAAGCGCTCGTCGCCGATCGCCTCGATACCGCCGACGCGGTAATCGATCCGCAGCCCGCTCTGCATCGCATGGGCGCGCGCGGCGTGGATGTTCTCGGGGGCGGCGTCGATCCCGCTCACCGCCGCGCCGAGCCGGGCGAGCGGTTCGCACAGCAGTCCGGCGCCGCAACCGATATCGAGCGCGCGCTTGCCGGCGAGCGCGGCGAAGCTCGCCGTGTCGCCGCCCCAATGCGCGTCCGCCAGCTGGCGCAGATAGCCCAGCCGCACCGGGTTCAGGCGGTGGAGCATCGCCGACGACCCTTTGGGGTTCCACCAATCGGCGGCGAGGCGGCCGAAATGCAGCGCCTCGGCCGGGTTGATCGTCGATTGGCTCGCCACGCGCATTCTCCTTCGCCCGGGGCCGCTTGCCAGCCCCAGCGCGCGCAATTATCAGGCGCGGCTTTCAAGCTGAAGGAATTTTCGCTTCCCCATGGCGCGGATCGTGATGAAGTTCGGCGGCACCTCGATGGCCGGGATCGAGCGCATCCGCCTCGTCGCCGAACGGGTGAAGCTCGAGGTCGATGCCGGCCATCAGGTGGCGGTCGTCGTCTCGGCGATGGCGGGTGAGACCGACCGGCTGGTCAATTTCTGCCGCGAAGCCTCGCCGCTCTATGATCGCCGCGAATATGACGTGGTGGTGGCGAGCGGCGAGCAGGTGACGAGCGGGCTGCTCGCGATCGCGCTGCAGGCGATCGGCGTGCCCGCGCGCAGCTGGCTCGGCTGGCAATTGCCGATCAACACCGACACCGCATATGGCGCCGCGCGGATCGAAGGGATCGACACGCAGGCGCTGAACGCCGCGCTCGCGACCGGCCAGGTCGCGGTGATCCCGGGCTTCCAGGGAGTCGCCGAAGGGCGCGTCTCGACGCTTGGCCGGGGTGGTTCGGATACCAGCGCGGTCGCGGTGGCGGCGGCGATGAAGGCCGATCGCTGCGACATCTACACCGATGTCGACGGCGTCTACACCACCGACCCGAGAATTGTTCCCCGCGCGCGGAAACTGCGGCGGGTGAGCTATGAGGAAATGCTCGAACTCGCCTCGGTGGGGGCGAAAGTGCTCCAGACGCGCTCGGTGGGGCTGGCGATGAAGGAAGGCGTGCGGGTGCGCGTGCTTTCCTCGTTCGTGCCGGGCGGGGATGACAGCGGCACGCTGATCGTGAGCGAAGAGGAACTCGATATGGAACGCCAGCTGATCACCGGCATCGCCCACGACAAGAACGAGGCGAAGATCACGCTGACCGCGGTGCCCGACAAACCCGGCGCGGTGGCGACGATCTTCACCCCGCTGGCCGAGGCCGGGATCAACGTGGACATGATCGTCCAGAATATCGCCCATTCGACCGGATCGACCGACGTTACCTTCACCGTGCCCGCCGCCGACCTCGCCCGCTCGCTCGACGTGCTGGCCAAGGCGCAGGGCGCGATCGGCTATGAAGCGGTGAAGCACGACACCCGCGTCGCCAAGATCACCGTGGTCGGCGTGGGGATGCGCAGCCATGCCGGCGTCGCCGCGACGATGTTCAAGACGCTGGGCGCGCGCGGCATCAACATCCAGGCGATCACCACCAGCGAGATCAAGGTGAGCGTGCTGATCGACGAGGACGAGACCGAACTCGCGGTGCGCGTGCTGCACACGGCTTACGGGCTGGATGCGGAGGGCTGAGGCGAGACCGTGACGGCTAGAGCGATTTCGAGGCAGGTGGAACCACCTGCCGGCTCGGAAATCGCGGATGAACAAAAGCCTAGAGCGGCGATCCGATTTCATCGGATCGAAAACCGCTCTAGCGCGGCTCGCCGAGCTGGCTGGCGCCCGTTTGCCGCACTGCTTCCTCGAACGGCGTGTCGCTCGCGATGCAGATGCCGCGCGAGCCGACCCAATCGGTGTGCGGCTTGATCCGCAGCTTCTTCGCGTCGGCGCTCGCCTGCCAGATGTTCACGTTGATCAGCCACGCCGTGTAGCGGGCATTTTGCAGCGCCTGGCGATAAAGCGCGGCCTGTTGCGGCGTCACCCGCGCCTGGTCGGCCAGGCCGCGCAGCTGCGCCCAGGCGAGCTGCTCGACCGCCTCGTTGGCCTGGAAATCGCGGGTATTCGCATAGATGGCACCGTAATCGCCCTGCTCCTTGGGGGTGAGCAGGCTCGCCTTGCCCGCGCTGGCGGCGGCATCCCAGCGGTTCTGCTGCATCGGCCAGGTCTGCGGGCGCCCGATCCAGCGCATCGCCGGCTGGACCGCGCCCGCTTCGGCGCGGGCGAGGAATGCCGCGATTTCCGCCAGCCGCGCGTCGACACAAGCGCGGGTCTTGTCGCGCTGCGCCATCCGACCCAGATTCTCCGCGATCTCGGCGCGGATATTGGCGCGCGCCTCGGCCGAGGCGCTCTGGTCGTGCCAGCCATTGACGATTTCCTGCGCGGCGAGCGCGATCAGCACGCCCAGCACCACGATCAGGATCTCGCGCGCGAAATCGCGCCAGCGTGCCCAGAAACGCTGCGCGGCGGGCGCGGTCGAGGCGACGAGCGGCGCCCATAACGCCGCCGACACCGTGCGTGACACGCCGCGCAGCCGAGCAAGCCGCATCGCTTCCCCCCGTTCGTTGCGCTGCCAGACTTGCCTCAGCCGGGGCGCGGGCGCTAGGCCCCGCCGCCATGACTCACTCCTCCCCTGGCGCCGAGCGCCTGAGCGCGCTGATGGCGCGCGGCACCGCGTTCCTTGGCAGCGACAGCGCGATCCTGTGCGGCGCGATGTCATGGGTTTCCGAGCGCAACCTCGTCGCCGCCGTCTCCAATGCCGGCGCGTTCGGGCTGATCGCGGCGGGGGCGATGCCGCCCGCGCTGCTCGATGCCGAGATCGCGGCGACCAGGGCGCTGACCAGCCGCCCGTTCGGGGTGAACCTCATCACGCTCCACCCCCAGCTCAGCGAGCTGATCGACATTTGCGGCCGCCACCAGGTGTCGCACATCGTCCTCGCGGGCGGGCTGCCGCCGGCGGGAGCGATCGAGCGGATCAAGGGCATTGGCGCGAAACTCATCTGCTTCGCCCCCGCGCTCGCGCTCGCCAAGAAGCTGATCCGCTCGGGCGTCGACGCGCTGGTGATCGAGGGGAGCGAGGCGGGCGGGCATATCGGCCCGGTCGCAACCGGGGTGCTCGCGCAGGAAATCCTGCCGGCGGTCGCCGCCGAGGTGCCGGTGTTCGTGGCGGGCGGGATCGGGCGCGGCTCGGCGATCGCCGCCTATCTGGAGATGGGCGCCGCCGGGGTGCAGCTCGGCACCCGCTTCGCCTGCGCGACCGAGAGCATCGCTCATCCCAATTTCAAGAAGGCGTTCTTCCGGGCAAATGCGCGCGACGCGGTGGCGAGCGTGCAGATCGACCCGCGCCTGCCGGTGATCCCGGTGCGCGCGCTGAAGAACGCGGGCACCGAAGCCTTCGCCGCCAAGCAGCGCGAAGTCGCCGCCGCGCTCGACGCGGGCGAGGTCGACATGATGGCCGCGCAGCTCCAGATCGAGCATTACTGGGCGGGAGCGCTGCGCCGCGCGGTGATCGACGGCGATGTCGAGCAGGGCAGCCTGATGGCCGGCCAGTCGGTCGGCATGGTGACACGCGAGGAGCCGGTCGCCGAAATCGTCGCGACATTGCTGGCGGAGGCCGAAGCGGCGCTGGCGGGGCGTTGAGCCCCGCCGCCGCGCGAGGATGATGGCGCCCGATGCGCGGAGCCGGGCGCGTCGGTCAGAGCTCGCTCGCCACCGCGCGCTTCACCTCGGCGATCCGCGTCTCGTTGCGGCGATAGAAGGTCCATTGCTTGATCCGCTTGGCGACCAGCAACTGGGCCTGGACGAGCACGCGCAGATGCTCGCTGGCGGTCGGCTGGCTCACGCCCAGCTTCTCGGCGATGAACAACCCGCACACCCCGTCTTCGACCAGATCGCCCCAAATCTGCTCGCGGAAATGGGCGCGGGGATCCTTGAGCCAGTCCAGGATTTCCAGCCGCCGTTCGTTGCTCAGCGCTTTCAGCGCATCGATTAGGTATATTGCCATTTTGCTAATTGCCGTTACAGGTGGATGCGCACTACCATGGAGGCGCCGGATGGCAAAGATCGAAGACCGCTATGACATCGACACCGACGGCAGCATGTTCGGCGGGGGCGAGCATTTCGACATCGCCGCGGTCGGCGCGGCGCAGACGCCTTGGTGGAACCGCACCCTGTGCGAGGTGAGCGGCGCCTGGGTGCGCCTTGGGGTGATGGACGGCGATTTCCACTGGCACAAACACGACGATACCGATGAGTTCTTCATGGTGATGGAAGGCCAGCTCGACATCGAGCTGGAAGACCGGATGGTCAGCCTGAAGCCGGGCCAGGCATTCACCGTGCCCAAGGGGGTGATGCACTTCCCACACGCGCGCGGCCGATCGGTGGTGTTGATGATCGAAAAGGCGGGCGTGGTGCCGACCGGCGACTGAACGCCCGTTTGAAAACGGCGCGGTGAGTGCGTTGCCAAACAGGCGCCGCGCGACGTTTATTTTTCGCAAGACAGGCGCGGTCTTTTGGGTATGATCGCACGATGCTGGCGGCGACCAACTATCGCCCTGTGACGATGCACCAGCGCATCTCGAGCGCTGGTCTTGCGCTATTGCTGATCGTGCTGCTCGCATTGCTTCAGCTGATCCGCGCCGCCGCGCCGCCGTCGCGCATGATCCTGCCGGAGCTGCGCAGCTTCGAGGTGGCACCGCCGCCGCCGCCGGTCGCGCCGCCGCCGCCGCTGGTCAGGACCGGGCTTTCGGGCGGCAGCCGCGCGGCAAAGGCGCCGGCGCGCACCGTCCCC
>FRDC01001520.1_pt1 | contig 30738 bp, 29 predicted proteins | sample 1106171 | NCBI WGS metagenome assembly FRDC01 (sample SAMEA3930566, study PRJEB13176) | freshwater metagenome | biome: Drinking water system; feature: drinking water; material: water | place: Singapore | collected 2014-12-20 | reverse complement strand
ATGTTCGATTTTGGTATATGAGCAATCGCGCGGGGTCTTTGCTCCCCGCCTTTTCAAAAGCTGCAGGGGTAACTACAACGGTTATGCGCACTTCGTGCGCCAACGCACGCTATCGCGTGCTATCGCTCACTTCGTTCGCTCATTCTCAGAATATATCAATCATTATATAAAAATGTAAAGTGTTTTCTATGTATATCAATCATTATATAAAAATGTAAAGTGTTTTCTATGTATATCAATCATTCAATTTAATATATTTACTATATCAGAACATTATATAAAAAAGTAAAGTGTTTATCTTATACTCTAAATGATAATACGAATGAGAATGATTTGCATTTACACACTATATACTTGAGAGTTATTGATACTAAGCGCAGCGTAGCTGCGCCAACGCAAGCCTGCGGCTTGCTTCAGTTCTATTTATCGAACTTCTCTGTTATAACTATTTCATTTGGATTTTTTGGTGAAGGTATAACTATTCTGAATTTTTTATTTTTAAACCTAATCACAAAGAATGGTAATGAATTAGATTGAATAGCTGTTTTGATTTTTTCTTTTTCTTTTTTATCTACTAACTTTAGTATTCTCTTTAACTTTTCTTCTGAGTATATTTTTCCGTTTGAGTAAACTTCTATTCTTTCTATTACTGATTTAATTAATGCTTGTAGTTTTAATCTTATATCAAATCTTTCTTCTTCATTAGATGTATTAAGTAGAACTATTAAATCATTTAATTCTTTTGATTTATCAGTGTTTGTATTGATTGTTTCTTGTATTCTTATTTCTGTTTGGAGTTCTTCTATTCTTTTTAATAAATCTGTTTGTTGTTGTTCTAATTGATTTCCTTTTCTTATTATGAATGTTGGAATAGTTTCATGTGATTGTATTGCTTCTTCTATCTTTCTTAGTTCTGTTTGAGTGTTTTCTAGTTTGCCTTGATTGATTGATAATTGAGTTAGTAGTTTGTTTGATAATGTATCCTTGGTTTTAAATATTACTGATGTATCTATCTCTGATACAAATCGTAAGAATGATGTTTCAAAACTACTGTATCTATAAAACTTATTACAAAGAACACAAGATGATGATTCTATTTTTCTTGAACAAATTAGATAATTCAAATGATTACTTTCTTTTCTATTCTTGTTGATGTATATCATCTTTTCATTATCACCATCACATTTAAAATCTGATAGATTATTGTCTAATGAATATCCACAATATGAAATTCTATTAAAAAGATTTGGGATTGTTCCCTTTCTGCCTGATGCTCTATCATTCTTTCTTTCACTTCTAGCATTAAGAGACTTATAAAAAGTATCATTATCAATAATTTGCGGAAAGTAATTTTGTATTATCTCAATCCCTTCATCTGTTTTAAGTTGTAGTTCTCCGAGAACTGTTCTATCTGTAAGCCATCTTTGTATTACACCTGTGTACCATCGTTTGGGTGTTTTAAATTTATCAAATGGTTTTATTTGTTGCTCTTCTAATTTTTTAATTATTGTATGTAATCCAGCACCATCTATTGACCATTGAAAGATTTGTTTAATAATCTCTGCTCTTTCATGATTGATAATAAAATGTGTTCTATCATCTGATAATGTCAACCATTTCGGACACCACTTAGTAAGTTTGATGTTGTGTATATTTTTTCTTTTACTATCCCATGCTGCTTTAATCCTCTTGGATTTCATATCAGATTCAGAATGGGCGCGAGACATAATAAGTAAACTCATTATTAAATCTAATTCATTTAACGTATCAATTGAATAGATTTTATTATCAGACAGAGTAACTATTTTGATACCTGCTTTAAGTATTGATATGAATCGTTGAAGAGCATCAGTGACAGTATCTCTTGAAAGTCTGTCGTGATTTTCTACTATTAGATAAGAACCCTTTTCAACTAAACCTTTTTCAACAGCATTTAGAAATACAGAAAGTTTACCCTCAAGAATATTTTTTCCTTTAAACGCGGATACACCTTGATCAAATAGATTAAGAGACTCATCTAGAGTAAGATTTAACTCTGGATGTTCTTCAATGAACTTTAAAGCTAAATTTTTTTGTCTATTATATGAATCACCATGAGCTTGTTCAGCAGTAGAGAATCTAATGTAGGAGTAGGCTTTGGGCATATTGATACTCATGATAAAAGAATAAGTATAACTTATTTAATAGTATCATCAATTACTATCGTTGGATATATTAAATAAGATTTCATTAATTGCGCAGCGTAGCTGCGCCAACGCAAGCTTCGCTTGCTCAACGCTCACTTCGTTCGCTTAATACTCGATGATTTTCAAAGATGAACTTGAAACATATAGTTCATTCAAGCTTAATGATAATTCATCTATATGTCCAAAGAGTTGGATTGATTTATCGATTGAATCGTTTTGATTTGCCGCTAACGAAACATAGACTGGATATTTTGAACTTGCTTGTCTGAAGCAATTTATTAAAGTTTTTCTATCTGTCGCTGATACATATCCTAGATTCAGACTAAGTTCTTTGTGGACTGGTCTTATATCAACTATACTATCTCCGCTTTCTGTTCTTAGTATTTCAGTATCATCAATAATACTTAGTTCTACGCCAGATTCAGGGTCAAATGTTCTTACTGCTTCTCCAGTGCAAATTCTAGCTATTTCGTAAAAATTGTCTGGCGTTGAATTTGAAATATCAATCGTTAGCTTTTTAATGGCATGCGTTGGAGATTCATTTGAGAAATAGTTACCTCCCCCAAACGTAAATGAATTGCTAGAATTTGTGTTAAATCCAATTGGCGGTTCAAATACATTACCCACAAAAATATTCTGAGAATCGTATACGTTTGAAGTATCACCAGGATTTGTAAAATATTTTATTCTTACGATTGTATTACTATCAAAATTGTTATGACATAAAGCTACAAAATTACAATTAATATTACTAGTCCAAGTTACAGTAATAGTTTGATATGCTTTAGATGTAGAACGCCAACTCGAACTTTTCTTATCAATATTCAAATTAGATGGAGGATATCCGGCAACATTTGATGTCGATAGAATATTGCTAGTGTTTCTTAGTTGTTCTTTTGATAGTATTAACATTTTTTACTGAATATTTTTCTTTAACGCTCTTTCTTGTTCAATCTGAGTTCTTGTGCTATCAACGTATTGAAAAACTTCATCTTTGAAATCGCTAATCATTTTTTTCAATTTTGTATTCGTTTCAAATGATTCGTTTGTAAATTGATATCGCTCATAATTTTGTTCAGCTAGCGGAACAAATATTCCATCAACATCTTCGCCCATTCCGACTTCAACAATAATCCCCTGGCTTTGAGTAATATAGATATTTACTATATCTTCATTTGAAGCGGGTATGAATACTTTTTCTCTCATTTCTTCTCCTTAAAAATATATTTATTAAGTCCAGATGGGTATATATCTAGTAGTTCCACCGATGTTTACTGTCCACCAGGAATTATTTGATGCACTCCCTGGCTTATTTGTTGACACAAAATTTGCTGTAGCAGCGCCAGTTCCTACCGCACCGTTCGTACATCCGTTCCAAAGCTCCGCGTTTAAGTTTGTAACTAAAGTTGTTGATGTAATAGTCATTGTCCCGACAACTGATAAAGCTGTACCAGTTGTCGCAGTAGCATAAACTCCAACTCCAGTCGTAGCAGAACCCTCAACGCCTCTACCACCAGTATTTTGTCCTTTCGCACCAACAGACGAAACGCTTCCTGACACTATTCTTCCGTGAACTCCAAACCCACCAGCGTCTATACCTTTCGCTAATAATCCGCCTGCAATTGTTGCTCCATCATTGAATACTCCGCAGTAATTGACACCTCCCGAAGTTACTGTACCCTGAAATTTCGCTGTTCCTGCGATATCAATATTGCTTGTACCTGTTATTGAACCCGCTGTAACACTTCCGAGGTTTGCGCTTATTGCTGATAATGTACTAACGGATAACTTATCTGATGTGATACTTGAAGCTGCAATTCTTGCCGCTGCCAATGTACCAACAGTGATTTCACTGGCACTAATTGTTCCACCTTTTGTCCAAACTCCAGCAATTCTGAACCACATAGTATTTGTTGAACTATTCCAATGAGCATCTCCATTTGCGCCGCCTGTCGGATTAGAAGTTGATGTAGTAAAGAAATTAGCTGTAGCAGAAGCTGGTGGTCCACCAGTAATAACGCTGTAATTGATAGAGACGGCAGCCCCATTAACTGCCCAGGAGTTTACTATAGTTGTTGACTGTACTCCCCAAGATGATTTTCTAGCTGCGACAATACCAGCTCGATAAGATTTTTCTATCGGTACACCAGGGATTGTTATTTCTCTTGAATTGCCATCGACAACAGCTAAAACAGGCGATGAAGTTGTTGGGTCAGTTGTACCTTCCAGATAATAAATTATGAATTGGTCAGCTTGTATAGCGCCTTGAGTATATGTCCATGTTAATTTTATATCTCTTGAACCAACCGATGAATTACTAGATGTTATAGCGCCTAAAGCTGGTAAATTTGATGGCGCTCCTGCAACTCTAAAATCTACTGTATCTTGAAACGCTGTATATCCATCGTTTGCATTAGAAACTATATTTGTGATTGGTTGACCGTTTATCGTACTACCATCTATGTTTCCAGTAACATTGCCAGAAATTCCGATGTCAGGCGGTAAAACTATCGCTTGAGTTCTAGTTTCGCTTTGAAGTTTAATGTCCCGCGGATTTATTATAGCTGCCATTTTTTACACCAAAATTTCTAAAGTTATTGTTCCTTTCCCATAATTTATATTTTTCCCAATGATTTGGCCGGCAGAGCCGGCATTCAACCCGAATCTATTTGATTTCAAAGTTATTAATGAACCCAACTCAATTTCTAATAATCTCGAATTTACTTGTACTGAAAAAACAAATCGTGGAACACTATATAAAGCTAGTAAATCATTTGCATAGCTTTGAGCATCAGCTTCAGTAAGTAATAAAGTATCAACTCTTTCTGTTTCTACAAGTTGCTTATAATTTGTTTTAACTGTCGAATTTTCAGCTTTTACTTCATACCACTCTTTCGCGAACATATCTTTATGCGCAGGTACAATTCTTGTATCCAATGGAGTTTGAACAGTCCAATTTCTACAATATCCAATTCTAAAACTACCCTGCACTGGCAACTTCTGCGAAACAAATAAAGTACTAGCGATAATATCGTTATCAGTTATAGTTTCGATGGGTGTACCGCTCAAATCGATTTTATGAAGTTGGAGTTTACCCAATCTACTCATAATAATTTGTGCGCCGTTGGCGCTAGCAATCTGAGAACAAACACTTAAAACTGTTTCAGACGTATCTAAATAAATTCCGATCTTTTCAGTATTTGCAGATTCAAAATTACTAAAATTACTTGAATCTATATCAGACGCTGTAAATCTTGTTGATGTATGTCCATAGTTTTTTACTATTCTTTCGATTATCGGAGCTATCGTAGTATTCCAAGTAGATGGTTTATCGCCTTGGATTGAAGCTGTTAATTGCCCAAACGGAGTAGCTGTTAAAGTAAATTTTCCAGTTGAAGGAGAATCTGTATATCCCACAGGAACACCATTATCTCTAACTTCAATTACCCCCTCGGATGCACTTTGATGATATTGAAATTCTAATGTAGCTGGATTTGTAAGAAGAGGAGTTATGTTATGAACTTCACCAAAACAAAGTGGTAAAAGTTGTTCTTTGTTTGGAGTAGAACCGCCTAAAACTGTTTCAGACATTGGTGAATCTAAACGTTGAAGCTTATCTCGAATTTTAATATTTAAAGTATCTCTACTTCTCGTCCCAATATCTTCTGTAATGCCGTCAAAAATTAATTGAAAATCTGAACGAATCCATCTCACATCTCCAATGTAAACTTTACATTCTCTTGAAGCCCAAACGTAGTTTAAATATGAATCAATAGAGCCATCTTTATTGTCTAATTCTATATCTCCAATAGATAATCCTGCGCCAGAATTTAATGAAAGTCGTTCTTGAATCGTAATTGAATCGCCCTTTAAAATCGGAATGTATTTTGTTGCTCCATTTTGAAAAGGTCTAGATGAAAAATATAATGTTTTTTCTGTGGTATCTAGTACATTTACTTCAACTAAAACGCATCTAAATTGTTCGTTCGAATTTAGCCAACTCGCAAAAGTCATTATTTTCTAACTCCCGCAACTTGAAATTGATTTTGATACCAACTTTGATTTCTGCTTTGATTGTTCATTTCAGTTGCGATTTGAGTAGCGTTTTCAATTGCGCTTCTGACTTGACTACTTATTAATTCACCCGTTTGAATTGATTGTTCTTTTCTGAGCATAGTAATTTCGTTTATGAGTTTTTCTAATAAAACTGCAACAGAAGAAGGAACTACAGCTTCATTTTTATGTAAAAAAGCTAGTCCATCTCTTGGTACTCTATCTGTCCCATTCTTGAACATAGCTAGATTATTTTGTCTTACCCACTCTTCTATATCTGCTACATTCCAACCCATCACCTGTGCTAATCTAAATCTTGAAATATTATTTGTTACAGCAGCATCATATATAGCCCTTGGATTATTCAGATTTGCATTTACAAAATCTCTGATTTGAGCATCAGAAATCGTTGAAGTTGGTGTTGTGTTCGGATTTCTTATTAAATCTAAGTCCCTTTGTGTAATACCAGGTATTGCGTTGATAATTTGAGAATCGCTAACACCATTATTTTTTGCCCAATCCAGTTTTTGTTGATTCGTTAGATTTGGGTCATTAGCTACTTGATTAATTTTCTCATTAGAAATTGTCGGATTGCCGCTACCCGCAGCCATAGCTGCGGTTAAGTCTTTGATTAATTCAGCTACAGTTTTTGTATTTTCAGAAATATCAATTAAATGAGATACGGAATCTTTAAGCGTTTTAAGTTGTTCTTCTGCATAATCGATTTGATCTTTTGATATAGCTTGAAGTTCTTCATTTAAACTTAGTATTAAATTAAAGTCAGACAGATAAGCTGCAGAACTAGCATTCCAAACTTGAGATGCTTTTAAGAATTCATCTGCAACTCTTGGAAAATCAGCAATAGCATCTTTATCACCTTTTCTTGCTTCTAATAATGTTCTATTGAGAGTTGTTCTTGCTTCTTCTAATTTTTGCCCAGGTGTTAATGGAGATAATGCACCCTGAACTAGGGATTGTCTGTATTGTTGAAGATTTTTAATAATATCTTTGAATGAATCTCTTACAGATTCTAATTCAGCTTTTCTTGTTTCGTATGTTTCGCGTAGAGAATTTTCAAGTTCACTAATACTAGATGCTATTCCATTGATACTATCTGCGCCTTTCTCTAGTGAATCAAAAATTGCGTCAAAAGTTGGAGCTAATTTTAATAATTCTGCTAGTTGTTCTTTTGATATACCGCCAGTTGCTGCGCTTTCAATCAAAGCTTTGTATTGTGCTCTTGTCGAAATATCGGGTAGACCAATTCGTTTTAATTCATCAGAAGCAAATTCTTTTTGTCTTTGAATTCTCTGACTTTCTGATAAAAACTCATTAGCGTAAAAGTTAACTAATCCAGAAAATTCTTCTACAGTTCCAAAAAGTTCTATAAATGCTTGAGAAGCTTCATGTCCGAATGCTCTTATTAAATCTCTACCTTCAGATAACGATTTATTGAAGATGATAGTTGCATCTACTAAAGCTTGAAAATTTGAACCTATGCGGACAAATGCTTCTAGTAATGTTTCGCCTTTTTCTTTCAATTCAGCAATGCTCGGCATGACCATTTGAGTCATTGTATTGCCAAAAGAATTGAATAAATCTTCAATCTGCTTTTTAGCTACATCTTCATTTTTATGGTCTAACTTAATGTTAAATTGAGCTTTGAATTTTTCTACTTCAGACGCAGAAATTCCCAAAATTTTAGCTGTATCTTTAATAGCTTTTCTAAAGCCCTTTAAAGTTTTTTCTAATTCTGCTTCGATTTCTTCATCTAAATCTTTTGTTATAAATTTCTTTTTAGAGCTAACTAATAATCCGCCTTTTGCTTTGTATTTGTCGATTGTTTCAGCTTCAACAGTATCGCCTTCGGCTGTACCTGCAAGATTTCTAGCTTTTAATTTATATGGTCCACGACCGAACAGGCCTGGTAAAAATGCTCCCGCAACTGCGCCTACTGGACCGCCAAGCGCAAAACCCGCTAATGCTGTATGTGTACTGTTTAATCCTGCAATTTTTTTATCGCCGCTGAATGACTGACCGATGTTAATTCCAGCAATCGTTGCTCCAATTGCTGCTGATGCCATTCCTGCGCTACCGCCGCCAAATGAACTCAATAAATTACTTAATCCACCTGAGCCGCCTTTACCGCCACTAGAAAATAAATTTGTTAATGAACTGAAAAATCCGCCACTCGATTTAGCGCCTTTCGTAATTGCATTTGATGCTGTTTTACCAAAGTTTTCGCCGTCTTTTTTTAATGCATAATCATTAAAATAATCAAATGTATTTGCAGCGTAAGATTGGGCATTATTATTTTTACTAGTACCGCCGTTGAGAAATTCAAACCCACCAACATTGCTAAGAATATCTCTTGAAAGTTTTTCTGATAAATTTCTTACAAATACGTTTGAAATATTTTCAAAGAAATTACCTTGACCCGTGAAAAGATTATATAAAGCATCTGCAAAAGCGCTTTGAATATTTCTTGCTGCTTGAATTGCATATTGTTCAGCTAAGTCAAACCCTTTCTTTGCAGAATCTCCAATTTTTTCGTAATCTTCAATTAACAGTCCAACTTTTTTTCTGTATTGTTCTACAGATAACCCACCATCGCCTGGTTTTTTACTTAGTAAAGCGTTAGTTTCTGTAAGTTGTTGTTGAAATTTTTCATACGGAGTTAATATTGATTGAAGAACATCTTTAATATTTTGATTTCTTTCGGCTAATAATTCCGCACTTTTTGCTTCAGCCTTTTGAGCTGCATCTGTTCTTTCGATTGCAGAAATATATTGTTCTGCAACATTAGATAGTCCAAGTTTTGCAGCTTGAAGTTTTAGTAGTTCAATTCTAGTTTTACCAAATGATTCAGATTCTTTTTGTAATGACTCGATAAATCTTTGCGATTCAGAAATTTCTTTTTTTCTTGAAACACCACCAGTTTTTTTCTTATCTTCATCGCCGCCGAAGGCGGATAAACTTCTAGTTGGTTTTTTAGGGGTTTCAATTTTTTCATTAGCTTTTTCTACTTCATTTGCTAATTTTATTCTTCCCGAAACGGATTGTTTTAATACAGAATTTTCTTTTTCAAGCTTATCTGCTAATTTTCCATCTCCAAAAACTTTATTAATTGTTCCGACAGCGCCGACTTTTCTAACGTAATCTGAAAGTTCTTGGATGTTTTTTAGTAAACTTGCAGTATTAGAGTCTAGATATTTTGTAAAATCTGCAAGATGCGGTAAAGCTATATTAGCTATACTTATACCAACGGAACCAATTCTTTTTGAAACAGTATCTAAATTATCATTAAAATCTTGAGCAGCTTTTGAACTTTCATCAGTTACTTTGTTTAATTCTTTACCGCGCGTCAACAGTTTCAACATCTCAGATTCAGAAGTTCCAAGCGCTGTAGTTAATTCTGTAAATTTCGCTCCCAAAACTTTTGCGATTACAATTGGTCTTTCATCTTCACTGAATTGATTTAATGCCTTTGTAAATAATAGAAGTTTTTGTTCTGGACTAGCTTTTGCAAATTCTTGAGCTTCGATACCCAACGCAGAAAGTTTAGTTACAGCTTTCCCTACTCCATTCGCTGCATCAGTTCCGAGTACACCGAGTTTTACTGTTGCTTTTGCAAGTTGTTCTACATTTACATCTGTTTGACTAGCTACATAATTTAAAGCACCGATTGTTTCAACAGCTAATCCCGTGCGAATAGACATTTTTCCAACAGCATCTTGATACTTTATTGTTTCTGCTATTGAATTTTTTAAACTATTTGCAAGCAGAATGGCACCAGATGCTAATGCTGCGCCTTTCAACCCTCCCATTTTTGTAATGAGAGGAGTAATAGAACTACTTAGACCATTAACGCCGCCTGTGGCGGCGGCTAAAGCTGATGTAGCTTCAGTACCTAGTGAAGTTTTTATTGAACCTGAAACTGAACCAAAGTTTTTTGATAAACCTGCGGTGGCATGATTAACTTTTTCAATATTATCAATTACGCTTTTAAACGCAGAACCAGTATGGTCTACACCGACGATTTCAATTTTACTTTGAGTAGTCATTAGCTTAGTTCTCTTTGAGCGTTTTCTAAATCTCTTTGATAATTTTTAATTAAAACTAAAATGTGAATAGTTTCTTCAACATTTTTTACACCCGCAACATAGAAAGGAATTTCCATCTCTGACCATTTCAATTCGCCTCCCAATAAATTAAAAACGTGAATTGCTTTATTAATTTCCGGTGGTACTTTGCTTTTTATTTTTTTGTCGTACTTTTTTGCGATTTCTTGGTCTGCGACGAAAGCGGCAAAGGCTTCCCCAAATCTGCAAACCTGTTTTGTTTTTCTATTAATTTCTGAGTTGTTTCTTGAACAACTAATGCGCCGAGTTGAATGTTGTCGCTAATATATAAATCAAAAAGTTCTGGCGAATATTCAACTTCAACGTTTGGGTCACCGTCTGTTACAAATTTATCTTCAGTAGCGTTTTTCCAACCTTTGACAAATCGTCTTGCTTCATCAATTGAATTTAATTGTTCTTCTTTTTGAAGTCCTGTCAGAATGTATTCAACACTTGGCATTTCAACAATAAACTCTATGTCATTGTATGTAAGCGTGAAAATTCTTTCTTGCTTCATTCTTTCGATTAAACTTTGTGACATGTTTTCTCCTTGATTAAAAAATTTGTTGATGTATTCAACATTACTATTTATAATCAATTCAAAAGTAGAATGGGGATATTACATCCCCATTTTTGATAAACTACATTATGATTGATACCACGTTTCTTCTGCTTGCAATGCAAATTCAATTGAACCAGTTGCTGGTTGTCCTGCCTCACCAGTCAATCCGCGTCCGCCTGCCATTTTCGCACTCATATAAAGTTTATTTCCGTTTTGTAAAGTTACTTCAAGAACGCGAGTTTCTTTAGCTTTTGATGCTTTACGAACTGCTTTCATTGCCGCATCAAATGGTGCAGCATAAACTGACATACTAGCTTGCGACGGAGAATCTACACCAAAAACTTCAGAAGCTTGACTATCATGAATCGTGAGCAATTGAATTCGATTTGGTTGCGGTTCCGGTAAACTAAAATTAGTAGAATTAGTGAAAGGTAGCCATTCTGCTACTTTTTTTAATGTACCGCCTGAAACGTAAGTACCAAAATTTGTAGTATCTATACTTTCAAGAACAACGTTTGCAGCCGTGCGATTTTTTACACGAGCTACTACGTTGTTAATTTTCGGTAAACCAACGACGCCTTCGACGATGACGATATCATTGTCTGTAAATGTGTTTGTACAAGATACTAACGCTTCAGAAGCATTAGTAATATTAGTAATTGTTGCCGTGTTTGCTAAAGTGTTTGATACTTTCACATTCGTATCAAGCATAAGTTGAGCTGTTGCCATTTGTTACTCCTTTGAATTTTTAAATTTTAAATTTCTGTATCTGGTTCGTTGTGCTTTGTAAAAATAGTAAAAACGTAATCACATTTTGCAGAAAGAATCGGTTGATTACCCTCTTCACGAATTGAGAATTTTGTTGAAAGATGAGAACATCGCCCGCTTAATTTCGAATGTGTAAGAAGTTCTTTTTCAATTTTGACTAATATTTCATCAACTTTTGAATCTATCCCGTCCGACATTTGTACAATAAATTCAACAACAAAATAAAATTCTTTTCTTACAAGAGAATTTACGCTTGCTATTTCACTATCGAACTTGGGTATCTCAACAATTGCACACGGAAGTTCTTTTTCATTTAAAGCTCTGTACAATGAGTAAAAAGAACGTATGTTTACTTTCTTTAATACTTCTAAAATTACATTGCTTAATTGAGTCCGAATGTGTTCCATTTTTTGCTTAGTTTAATTATTGAAATACCAATCCCATCAGATTGGGGCGGTTCTGTTGTATAAGTATCGCCATTTTTGAAAATTACTTCTTCACCACCACATATTTGTAATTCTTCAACTACAGAAGTTTGTATGTAAATATGTGGTTCATTTGAAATTACTCCGTCTATATCGATTGCTTCGTTAGAGAAAACGCATAAAGCGCTTTCTCCTTCGATTGTTATTTCTTGAGCAAAATCTGTAAAAAATAAATCAATGTTCTCTTCAAACATACTATTTCTAGTCAGTAATTACGCTTAAAGTTTTGGGACTGTAATCCGTGTCAAGTATATAAGTTGCAGAAGCTACAGCATTTGCCATATTTGCAACATCAACACGTACAGAATAAAAACCGTTTGCTGTATCAAGATTAGCAAATGGGATATTAATTACATACAATCCGTTTTTACTATTTGTTGCTGTCGTTAAAAATGAATTATTAGCAGTTGTAGCTTCTGTTAAAACATCGTCTACAGATATATCATCATTTTTAAGATAATTTGTAAAAGTTAAAACTTTTTCACCTGCGCCAGCCACATTTGAAGCTTGATATAAACTTACATTGCCTGCAGTTACTGAAGTAGAATTTTTTACGCTTACTACAACTTGAGCACGAGATACATTTTTTAAATTAATGTAGTCTCCATCTCCTGCTGCGCCGGTAAGGGCGGCAGGAGAACATGCTGTTACAACTTTAATTTCGTCTGTTAATAACATTATTGTTCTCCTTTAGATTAAGCGCGAGCAGCTAAAGTTACAAAATGGCCGCGAGTATTAGAACCTTTTGCAGGACTAATTGGCGCTGCTAATGCAGGTCTACCGTCCATGCGAAAAGTCAAACGGAAAGCATTTAATCCTTGGTCAAACCACAAATGCATACTTTCTGCAAATTCAATTCCATTTTGTTTTGTAATTGCATAGTACCCATTCATGTTCGCAAGAATAATATCTCCAACGTCGCCGACTGTTGCACATGTATCAGATAAAAGAATTGGTTTACCCAACAAAGCGCCGTTCGGCAATTCTTTAAAAGAATTTGTCCAAATTGGTTGGTCACCTAATGTCATTGTTACTAGTTGTGGGAAAACATCCGGATGAATAATCCAAACTAAATTTGAACCTTGGCCTTGTATTACACGTGACAACATTTTTGCAACGTTAGCAGCAACTACTGTATCAGCAGCCTGAGAACCTTCTTTTGCTACAGAAACTAATCCACCAGATTGAAGAATTCCAAGCGGTTGAGTAGTTCCGAGGCCGTTGATGATTGCATCATTGATTTTATAATTTACTGCGCGATTCATTCCTGTGAGAATAAATTGAGCCATTGCAGGGCTATCAGATAAAAGTTCATCAGTAGCTGGACAAAAAGCCATCAACGAATGAAGATTTAACTGTACGTTATCCAACGCATGTTTAGTTTGAGTAGCTGTTGCTGCTTCATCACGCCAATATGCTTGAATTCCAGAAGCCCAAGGTTGAGTAGCATTGAACGGAATACGCATACTATTTCCGGAAACTGACAAATTAGTAGTTAGGGGCAACAATGAATCTTCTGTTGAACCGAAATCTGCGATTTGAGTAGCAAATTCAGGTGGAATAGCAAAACCGCCGTCTGCACCGTTAGAAACATTTGCAAAAACTGAAGGAGCTGCACGAGTTTGAATTTCTTGAGAAACTCCAGCACCGATTGAATAACTTCTTACTGTGCTTACGAATTCAGTGAAATTTTTAAACCCACGTTTTTTATCTGTTTCTGCGTTTGCTTCAACTTTAGCGCCTTGACCAAAATTAATTTGAGCCGGAGCAGTTTTCATACGAGCTAAAATTTCAGCTTGAAAAGTAGAAATATCTTTTCCATCTGCAATTGCTTTAGTAGCTAAACTGCGAACTTCAGAGATGTGACTAAATTCATCTGATAATGATGTAATAGTTGCTACACGTTTGCGTTCTGTTGCAATCTGAGCTGCAACATCAACGATTACTTCTTTGTTTTCTGTATTTTCCATTTTTTGAGACCTTAAATTTGAGTTATTGATAGTTGTTTTTTCATCTTCTTTTACGTTCTCCAACGCGCTAGCAGATTGATTAACATCATTAGAAATGTTCTCCAACACTTCTTCAGAATTTTTTGTATTTATTAATGAGCGGAAAAATCCAACGTTATAATCTGCTGGAATTCCAACGGCTGAAATTTCATATGGTGCCCATTGCATAACGCGATAAACGCTTTCAGATTCTTTTACAATTTTTTTAGGATTTAATGTGTATCCAATCGAAATACCTGGTGGAGTATTTGCACGAATATTTGAAATAATATCTTTTGCAGTAGTTGAATCTCCGAGCGTAATTTTTGCTCTACCTATTTTTTCTTCAGTTACTAGCCACGCAGAATCAATATTCCCAATGTGATTTCTTACATCAGTTTTGTGGTCAGCGAATACTTTTCCGTTTTGATTTAAAAGGCTCAAATCAACAGAATTTGGAGAATGGTCTAATACTTCATACAGCCCATCATCCCTTAAAACAGGTGTTTCACTACTAAAAGAAATTTCAAAAGTTCTTGATTCTTCATTGAACGTATCAAGAACAATTTCTGCGTTTCTGTAAAATTTTGTTTGACTATGATTTAGTTCTGACATAAAATTGACCCTATGTTATAATTGGGGTATTATTGTCTTTATTTATTAGACTTAAGATTATTAGCGCCTTCGGCGCTTACGCTCACTTCGCTCGCTTGTTTATCATCTTTCTGATTTACTTTCTCAGTATCAGTTTTATTACTAATATTTTCTTCTACATTACCCAAAACTGTGTCGGGATTTAAATTTCGCTTTTTACATTCAAGTTCAAATCGTTGTAAATCATCAAGAATTTTTTCTAAATCTCCACCCATCTCTGAAACAATTGAGTAAGGACTAGCTAATTTATTTCGTATAAGAACTACTTTAGCTTCAGCATCATTCCTTGGGTCTACCCAATCCCATCTTCTGCCTAGAAAATTGTAATTGAGAAATTTATCTTTTTTTAATGCAGGTAAAGGAGAACCGTTAGGTAGTAAAATTGCATTTTTTAATAAAGCAGTAGTCAACCATTTCTCATAAATTGGAATCATCATTTGATTGATGAAAGTATTCTGTAAAGAGGTCCAATGGTTTCTTTCTTCTAATACTGAAGAGCGTATAGATGAAAAACTTACACCTTCTAAGTCATTACATAGAAGATTATAAGAAACATTTAATCCTGAACTTATCCATCTTGAAATAGTTTTAGTGAATTCATCAAACATTTGATGCGGATAATTTGGGTCAAATTTTTCAAAATCTACACCAGGCGGTAGTATTCCAAATTTTCCAGCAGTTACTTCAGAGTATAATTCTGCTTCTTCATCAGATTCTTCATCTAAATCATCAGCTAGAGGGCTACCATCACCATCTGGTGTTTTATAAAATCCCATGGTTGATGCGCCGATGGCGCTTGCAACTAAAGCAAATTCAATATATTTTTTAAGAATATTCATTCTAGTCATTGAAGATGCCATCCAGGGAATCCCCCTCACTTGCTCTGGATAATCTTGTACAAAAATATGTGTTATTTCTGATGCTGGAATAGTTATAGCTTTAGCGCCTGGGAGACATTTATCTTCATACAGATGATATTTTAATCTTCTACCGAACTTATCAAACTCAACACCTGAAATGATTTTTGAATTTCCATCGAATTCTTTGTTTATATCTGCTAATCTGTCAGCACTAATAAGTTGTACTTGATATCCGAACTTGTTTGAATCATCAATGATATGTCTTACTAGAATTTCACCATCTCTTGCAACAGATTTTGAAATAAGTCTTTGAATTTCTGAAAAAGATAATCTACCAGACACATCGCAAAATTTATCGCACCACTCTTTGTACGCTTTTTCAATCGCAGCATTAGCTTGAATATCTAATCCGAGTGAATCTTGTGCTTTACTTTGAAGATAAAATCCGTTTGGACCGACAATATTTTCTTCAACTAGCGTTAAATATTTTTTTGCAAGAGGGTCATTTTGAGCTAAATCATTACTTCTAGCTCTTAAAATAGATAGTTCAAAGCGAATATCATCATTAATATTACGCATGAAACTTGTCCAACTTGCATTCAATCTGTCTAATTTTGCAGCATCAAATGAACGTAAATTCAATTTACGTTTTACAGTTCTGTTTTCTACTTTTTTTGTCATTTTAGATTACCGCTAAAATACGATTTTTTCGTTTATTACCGCGCTGGGCGGCTGTATCAGCTTTTGCTTCAGCTTTGATTCTGTCTCTAAAATTCATGAATTCATCGTGAGATGTAAAACTCATTGCGCGATTCGCGAAATTATAAGTTTGTGTATATGCTTGTTTGCCATGCGCTAGTAAAGCAGCATCTAAAATTTCAAGTAGTTGTTGAGCTGTAGTTCTAATATCCGCAGAAGCAGCAGACATTAAGTTTGGTAAAACTTCAACAGATTGTTCAATTACTACACTTTTCTTTGAATCTGAAATTTTAGTTACTTGTCCAACAAATTTATAAAAACCTTTTGATAGATTAGTTGTATCTGAAGAATTAATTTCAACTTTAAAACTACCATCTGAATTTGCAGTAGAAGAAAAAGATATACCCGTCGTGCTATTGATAAGTTTTAATGTCAGTGTGTAATCTGTCGAATTATAATTATCAAGCGAGATTGTTAAAGTTACATCATCACCTGCGCGTAATTTTTGGGGTATATTTTTTGAATACATATTCATTAGAATTTAATGTTGTTGAAACCGCTTCCGGCTTTTAATCTGTACTTTTTCTTTTTTGATATTACTTCACTATTTATATATTCTTTTGTTTCTTCAGTTTCTTCGCTTAATTCGTTATTTATAGTTTCTAGTAATTCATCTTCATTATCATTTTCTTCAATTGAACAATCAATAGTATCTTCAAGCCCATTCTTTTTTCTGTACTTCATTACATCAATTTCTGTCATTCTGTCGATTTGAAGATGAGTTGCTGCTGCAATGTTATAAACAAGCAAATCAAGCGGTTCATTTGCTACATTAGTTTTTTTAATCCAATATGTCACTTTTCTACCATTCTTGATTTTTACATCTCTGTACTCAGATAAAATTCCATCAAAAAATTCTATGGGTAATTTTTTTGTAAAATGTATAGCACCATATCCTTTCGACTTATGAAGCTTTGAAAAAATATGGTCTTTTGCTACATCTGTCCCAATATGAAAAAGTTTTAATCCTTTTTGAATATTTTTGCCTTGAAAGTTGTAATCAATGTAGTTTGCGTTTTTTATGATTTTGTACGTTTTTGCAGAACTACCCTTAATAGCGAAAATATTTCTGCTTTTATTTCTTCTGCAAAAATCATAGATGTCGGTTGTAAAATGTCCGCCTGAATCTATGAATGTACATTTGATTTTTAAATATTTACCGCTTTCGTGTTTAAACGATTTTGTAAGATATTCTAGAAGAAGAGATTTTGTTGCAGCATCATCTGGACTACCATAAATTATTTTGTAATCTACAAGCCAACCTTCCATTCCATACGACCAACCGTAGACGGCTACTTCGAAACGATTCGACTGAGTATCAACTGCCGCAGTTAAAAATGTAACTTTTTCTTGTGCTATTCCGATTTCGTAATCTTCAGAGCGTTCAATGAGTTTATCTGTTGTAGTTGTTTGAGTTTCGTTTGTCCAAGCTCTTGCTAATCTGATATTGTAAAAAGTAATCATCAGATTTGAATCAGCTTTTTCGTCAATATCTTTTTTTGCTGCTATGTATTCGTTATAAAGTTTTGTCCAAGATATTGACCCGTAAGGTGCAAAAAGAGTTGAACATTCAAAACTTTCTGTTTCACCATCTGATTCAAGCGGTTCTGAATATAAACCCTCTGAAAACATTTCAGTTTTATCTTTTTCGTAATGAATACCACCGCAACTTTGACACGGGTAATATGCTTCTCCGTGTTCGTCTTGTTTAAAATTCTCAAAAATTAATTCTTGTGCTGTATCACAATGAATACATCTCGCTAAAGCTTTACGTTTAGTTCCCTTTTCATACAATTCGGAAATCTTACATTCGCCCAGAATTGTAGGAGAAGAAAAGTAGTAAGATTTAGCATCTATGAAAGTTGTTTGTCTGCCCTCAACTAATTTTATTACATCACCTTCACCATCAACATTGTTTACATATCGTGAAACTTCATCACATATTGCATATTTTGCGGGCAATTCAGAAAGATTTGAAGCTGAACCTGCTGAACCTAGAAATAATCCACCGCCGCTAAAATTTTTAATAGAAGCATTGTTTATTTCAGTTTTTGAATTCGGAGGAGCAAATAAATTTTTAATTCTTGATGTATCAGAAATTATTTTTTGTATACGATTTACTATTCTTTTGTGCAAAGTTCCAGTCGGCTGCAACATAATAATATTTGCAGGATGTTGAGCTACAATATAAGTCATCCAATTCAAACTTATTTGAGTCTTGAACATTTGAGAAGAAATTTTAGCTACTACTCTTCTACATTTATTTGATATATCTAAAGCTCTTATTATTTCTTTTGCATGCGGTGTAAAATCAGAAGAATATTTACCGTATCTTGATGCGCCTGTTGATTTGGGGACAATACAATGTGTGTCGCAAAAATCTAAGAAAGATAAATCTGGGTCAGGAGATATGCCATCTTCGATGGCTTTTAATACGAAATCTACATCATCAAGATTAAAACTTTCAGGAATTTCAATTGATTTTAATTTAGTTATTAGTCTCAAATCTTTTTCAACTCTTCTGTAAAAGTTTTTATATTTTCTTCAATTGCTTTTTTTAATACCGTAGTAATTTCTTTTGTGTCATCAATGTTTGCTAATTTTGGTGCTAAATGAATTGCTAATCCGAGCAATCTGTCTCTTAGTGCTCTTGAGCTTTCAAATAAAACTTTTTCTACATCGCTTTTTAATATCACATGTTTTAAAGCTATTTCTAGTTCTAATTCTGCTATTTTTGCTTGAATAGTTTCTTTTTTAGCTTTTGATATCATTAATTCATAAGAAGCATTTCTATATTCGTCTTTTGATGAATCTTCATCAATATCATCATGTAAAGTTTCAATTTTTCTTTTACCCAAACGAGGTGAACAGTCTGCCATTTTATTTTAAAAATTGTAAAAGTTCTTTAAAAGTATAATTACCACTAAAAACTGCTGCTATGCCCATCACGAATGCGCTGAAAAAAACTATTGTTGAACGTACTCCCCACTTGAATCCAAAAAATGAAGATTTTTGATTACAGATATACTCATGAATTTCTTTTATCATTTTCATTGCTTCTTCATGTGAAACTTTTAATTCGTTATGTTCTCTTTCAATTTTTTCTAAGCGATAATCGAGATGAATAGTATCTGCTTCAGTCATTGGGCACAAATCAGAACTCCTTCTACCATCCGTATGTTCGGGAATTTGTATTTTTTGCATGATTGTTGATTAATAAAAATTGCACTAATAATATTTATTTAGTTAGTTTTTACAACTAAACGCTTTGTAAAGTCATCTACTTGATTTAAAGTAGTTTTTATTCTACATGTTACGTTATATTCTTTATCTATATCACCGCCTGTACAAAAAAACTGAACTTGAGTATTGTTTGCAATTACAGACACATCAGAAATTACTAAACCTGTTCCATCAGAAAAAACTGATGGAAAAGTTCCATCTGAAATTAGATACTCAGTGTTTTGTAAATAATCTTCATCATATCCCGTCCTATTTGTTGCTTGGGCAAAGTCAAATATGAAAAAAAGATTTGCTTGTGGGTCTTTTGACCATTTTTTACTGATTTGCATTATGCTAATCTCCTAATTTTTTCTGCTAAAAATATTTTATTTCTTGGCGGTATAGCTTCAATATAATCTCGTTTATTCGCTAGACACATAAATATTTTATTTCTTGGTGGTATAGCTTCAATATAATCTCGTTTATTCGCTAGACACATTCTTGTTGTTGGGACTGTAGATATTAATGTCCCGTTGTCTGAATAAATTTCTACAAAACTTGTACCAAGTGAAATAACATCGCAGCTTTGTATTGATTGAATATCAATATTACTTTCAGATTCACTAGTATCATCAATAAGTGACGATTGAACTTTTGAAGAGTATATGCCGCCTTCGGCGGATATTACTACTGAAAGCTCTGATGAAATTACATATGAAGTATCTATTGTAGAACTAGAATTACTTACATCTGTTACAACAGAATTTTGAGTTTTATTAGCATCAATAGAAGATGAAGAATTACTTACATCTGTTACAACAGAATTTTGAGTTCTACTAGTATTAATCGTACTAAATGAACTAGCTTCTGATGTAATAACAGAATTTTGATATTTACTAGTATTAAGTATAGACGATGAGCTACTTACATCTATAACTTCTGAGTTTTGATACTTACTAGTATTAATAACACTACTAGAAGAACCGACAGAATTACAATCTGCTTCAACTATTATTGTTCCACCGCTCGCATCTTCAATATCAATTGAGCTACTAGATGTTCCTACAGAATTTACAACAGAATTTTGTACTTTTTGAGTATTAATTACACTAGAAGAATCGCTAGTATCTGTAATGACTGAACTTTGTGTTCTACTAGCATTAATCGCGCTAGAAGAATTACTTACATCAATAACTTCTGAATTTTGAGTTCTATTAGTATTAATTACACTAGATGAAGAACTAGTATCAGTTACAACTGAAATTTGATACTTAGATGTATTGATAACACTAGAAGAATCGCTAGTATCAGTTACAACAGAATTTTGTACTTTTTGAGTATTGATAACACTAGAAGAATTGCTAGTATCATTTATTACAGAATTTTGAGCTTTTGAAGTATTAATTACACTACTTGAAGAAGCTGTAGATATAACTTCAGCAGATACTACTTTACTAGCATTAATCGTACTAAATGAACTAGCTTCTGATGTAATAACAGAATTTTGATATTTGCTAGTATTAATTGTACTACTTGAGTTACTTACATCTGTTATTACTGAATTTTGTAGCTTATTAGTATCGATTGTAGAACTAGATGATCCAAGCGAATTACAATCTGCTTCAACAATTGTCGCTGAACTACCAACATCTTCAATATCAATTGTACTTTCAGATGTTCCAGTAGAATTTAAATCTGCATTTTCGTAATATTGAGTATGAGCAATATTAGTGTTAAGCATTCTAACTCTAATGTTTTGCACATAAACATCTTTTGTACCATCAGAACCAGGTTTATATCTAATCCCAAACGTATCATCATTGATTTTATCTTTTGCGATAGTATCATTGAAGATATAAACTTTTTCTGTTGTTGTAGTATTACTGTGATTTCCCGCAATTGCAGCATTAGCTGAGATTACAGCGTTGTTGTGAACAAGATATAACTCCTGGTCCCAAGTTGCACCAGTTCCCGTCGTCGAATTGAAAACATTAAGAATTACAACAACATTTGATACATCAGATTTTGTCGAAAATTTAAAATCTGTTACTTGAAGATAAGCATTATCAAGTACATTTGAAGATGGGGTAATATTAGCTACTAAGCTATTATTAAGTAGAGCATTATTGATATTTGACCAATTTTGCATTTATTCTACCCCTGCACAATAACGTTCGGTGTATGTTCTGCTAGAAGTTCTAAGTAAATTGCATCTACTTGAACATTTGCATTAGCTGCTGAAGTACCAAGCGCGTTGAGTCTCACACCAAAATTGGGGGATGTAACTATAGCAGCATCAAGATTTGCTCCCCACTGAATTACATTACCTGCGGAAAATTTGTTTGAAAGCGGACTTGAAAATCCCGAGGACCCTTTTTCGCCGAGGTCTAAAGAAATAATTTCATTATCTTTTGTGAGATATATTGAATACCAGCCTTTTGTTGAGCCGCCATAAATGTTGTTGTCTGCTTCCATTCTCGTAACAACATTTGCTTCAAGAATTTTTGAAGTTGGGTTCATTCTAAAACCGAAATTTGTTAAATCTATTGCGTCAGATTTTGTATTATTTACGTTCCCGTACATTGAAATGTCGTCAGACTTTAACAATGCAGTTTCATTTCTCCAATTGAATGTTCCTGCGGCGGAATTTTTAATAGCGCTTGCAGTTGTTGTTGAAGATGAAATTTTTTCCCAAAAACCTGGAATTTGAATTGGAGAACTTCTATTAATAGCATCATTTTGACCCAATTCACCGAGCGTACCATGCCCCCATGCCCAGAGAGTATTATCTGTTTTTAGAGCTAGATTGAACCAATTTGATTCAGTACATACCCAAGTAGTACCTGGGATTTGAACTGGAGAAGATTTAGAAACAACTGTAATATCACCTATTTGACCTGCTCCGTTGCCGCCCCATGCCCATAACGTTCCATCGGTTTTTACAGCAGTTGTAGTACCATACCTGCTGTGCACATGACACCAAGTTGTGCCTGGAATTTGAACTGGAGAAGAATATGTAACTCTATTGTTTGTTCCTAATTGTCCGTATGTATTGTCGCCCCAAGCCCAAAGAGTATTATTAGTTTTTAATGCTAATGTGTATGAAGTTGTGCAAGCATCACCACCTGTTGTGATTTTGCACCATGTTGTTCCTGGAATTTGAACTGGAGAAGAATAACAAGTTATATTATTTTTTCCGAGTTGACCTATATTATTGTCACCCCAACCCCATAACGTTCCATCGGTTTTTAATGCTACTGAAAAATTTTGTATTGTTGATACTGAACACCAAGTTGTGCCTGGAATTTGAACTGGAGAAGAATCATATGAGTTGTCATTTTGAGCTAATTGACCATCTAAATTATTTCCCCATATCCACAAAGTTCCATCAGTTTTTATTGCTGCTGAATGAGTATATCCTGCTGAAATTTGACACCAAGTTGTTCCTGGAATTTGAACTGGAGAAGAATAAGAAATTTTATCAATTGTTCCAAGTTGTCCAACAGAATTATTACCCCATGCCCATAAAGTTCCATCAGTTTGTAGAGCTAAATTGTGATTATTACCACCTGAAATTTGACACCAAGTTGTACCTGGAATTTGAATTGGAGATGATTTAGTTACATTACTATTATCTCCAATTTCTCCGCTCGTATTGGAACCCCAACTCATTAAAATATCTTCATTTTTTCTGATATTTTTTTGTATAAAAGCGCTATGAGTACCACCAGCAGAAACTCTATACCATTGAGTACCTGGAACTTGAACTGGAGAAGATTTTGATACTAATGAAATATCTCCAAGCTGGCCTGTAGTCCCTAAACCCCACGACCATAAAGTTCCATCTGTTTTTAAAGCGTGTGCATATGAAGTTCCACCATCTACATAACACCAAGTTGTTCCTGGAATTTGAATTGGAGATGAATTGGCAGTAGTAGAAGATTGAGCTAGTTGACCTGATGTTCCTGCTCCCCAAGCCCATAAAGTATTATCAGTTCTTATTGCATAAGCTGCTGTAAATCCTGCATTTACAAAACACCAAGTTGTTCCTGGAATTTGAACTGGAGAAGAACGAGAAATAACTGTCCTATCTCCGTTTATTCCGTTTGTTCCAAGTCCCCATGCCCATAAAGTTCCGTCGGTTCTTTGCGCATAAGTATTTGTACTACCAGCAGAAACTCGACACCAATTCGTGCCTGGAACTTGAACTGGAGAAGAATGAGAAGCTGTACTGTTTATACCCAATCGTCCGTCAGCATTATGACCCCATGTCCACAACGTATTGTCTGTCCTAATCGCGGCAGAATGAAAACATCCAGCGGAAATTGCGCACCAAGTTGTTCCTGGGATTTGCGTAGGAGAAGATTTATTTGCTAATGTTCCGTCGCCTACACGACCACATAGTGCATTTCCCCAAGCCCATAGTGTTCCGTCAGTTCTTAAAGCTAAAGAATGACAAACACCTGCTGATATATCTGCCCATGTTGTACCAGGAATTTGAACTGGAGAAGAACGATTTGCAGTTGAAGAAATACCAAGTTTTCCTGTTGCGCCGCCACCCCATGCCCACAAAGTATTATCATCTTTTATAGCTAAAGTATGTTCTAAGCCGACATCTGCTTTTTTCCAAGTTGTCCCGGTGAGTTGAATAGGGGAAGATTTAGTTGTAACAGTTAAATCACCTAATCTTCCCAACAATCCCGAACCCGTGATGAATAAATTACAGTCTGTCAGAGATGTAAATATATTTTTTGAGCAACGATTGTGTTTCATTTTTAAACTATTAGCTTAAAAAATTATGCTTCTTTGAATTGAGTAGTAGTTTTAATGCGTGGGATTGTCCCAGTCGATATTGCAATCGATGGTGTTAAAGCGCCTTTGTAAATTATATTTCCTGCACCAGACGCTAAATCTCCAATTGATGCGAATGTAGCAGTGTCCGAACCGCCTGTGCATTCCGCAAAATCGATTGCGACTGCGGGACTAGCAACGTTTGCTGTAACTGTCCAACCTGCGACAGAACGAGCTACTGTTGCTCTCGCGTAACTTGTATAAACAATTTCAGACGTAGATTGATTTCCGCCTTCGCCTGGGTCTGCGCTGTGTAATGCTAGATATAGATTTGTAATGGGGGAAGCGTGATTTTGTGCGACTAACGGCCATGTATTGCCATGGAAAACTAGTTGAACAAATTTTGCTTCGGCATATGAACTTTTTGACATTTTTTAATCCTTAAAAATAAATTTTGTTTATTATTTATAGATTTGAAAATTGCCATCTAAACTCAATGCGCACCTCATCGGTGCGCTAACGCACGCTTGCGCGTGCTATACATTCTAAAATTTCAAGATTACTGCATTGAATATTTTGTAGTTCCTATGAATTCTGATATAAAACATTTACCTGTAATGTGTCTTGGCGTATATCCCAGCTTTTCTGCTGCTTCAATTCTTTTCTTTACCGCTTCTAACCAAGTGTCAAAAAATCCCAAACACACTTGTTTGTTTGATACTGAAATATCTGCACGCCATTTTTTATTTTGATTTGAGTATGAAACACCTGAAAATTTTGAAGTATTTCTGCTGCTTATTCTTCTATTTCTATTATTTTCTAAATACGTTACTAGACGTAAATTTTCTATTTTATTATTTGTTGAATGTCCGTCGATGTGGTCTATACACATACCGGCCGGAATTTGTCCAAAGTGCCAAATCCAAACAAGATGTGATAGGAGATGCGTTTTACCGTGAAATCCGATGAGGAAATATAATGAATTTGATAGTGTGCAGTCATCTATTACTGCTTGACCTACTTTTGAATTGTTGAATTTTTGAATTAAGCTTTTGCGAGTTTTATAATATGCAGCGTCTCTCGCTTTATATATTAATTCGTCGTTTTTGTAGTCAAAGTATTTTTTGACGAGAAAATGAATATTGTTTGACATTTTTGAATCTCCTGTGTTGTTTAGTTTTTAGTTTTTTGTCTCCTTCATAATAAAATTTTTCATTCACGTTCATAATATATTTATAAAATTTGCGTTTTACATCATCGTTTGTCTCATCGTGCAAATTACAAAATTTCTTAAAACTAAAATGTCTTTATACATTTCTTCAAGATCGAACAAACTTAATAATTTTTTTACATCTAGTTTGTTTATCAGCAATTCTGTATATTCATTGCACGCATCGTGTTCATCAAAATTAGAAGAATTTGTATTATATTTTGTATGCTCAATTTTATTTTCTATCAAAAGTTGCTCTAGTTCTTCAAACGTATAATTAAAAAACATTTGTACATTTATAAATTGCTTAAAAGTATCTATGTCTTTTATATTTGAACAAGAAATATTAAGCATATCGTTTAGTTTATTAGCAGTTGTTGCATCATTGTTAGCATTAAAAGCTTTAATATATGCTTCAAACTGTTTTATAATATATTTTGATTCATCAATTTCTTGTCTTAAAATTATGTTTGCTTCGTGCGATTCGTATTTTTTTGCATATTTTTCACATAATATTTTAAGCTCTGTTTTGCATTGTTCTAATGCTTGTTTATCGAATTCCATTTTTACTTCTCCTGTGTTGTTTAATTTAATTTTATTTACTCCCATTATATAGTTTCATCATTCTCATAATATTATTTATATTTTTGCGTTTTTACAGATGATATTTTTTTAGAATTTTGTAAAAGCGATACTGTGTTTTTTATTTCTTCGATTACATGCTTTATGAAAAATCTGCAATCTATATCGCTTTTTTTATAATCCATAAGCAAAGTTGTTTCTTTACGTAATTTTTCAAGCTCATCTTGTTTGCTTGACAAAATTTCTACATCTAAGTCTTTATTTTTGTGAGCTTCAACTATGATTTCAGACAAATCAGTGACTGCTAATGTAAGCGCTTTTCTTAATTTTTCTAGTGCGTCTTGTTGTTCCATTTATTTCTCCTTTTCATTTATTTATAAAAATGCGTTTTTACAAACATCATTGAAGCGCAAAAAGTATATTATTTAATAGTTCTGCTTGTGCAATTGCATCTGATAAAGCATTGTGATGATTTTTATCTCTATTTACTTTAAATCCAGTTTCTAAAAATATTGTTCTGCAGCAACGGACATTCCAATACTTCCATGGGTAAGTTATATTTAATGCATCCATACTTGATTGAAGTATTGGAAAATCGAATGCTGACCCTTGGCTGTAATATATAGCATCGGATTCGCACCAGTTTTTAAATGTAATTATTGATTCTTCAATGTGTTTTTGGTCTGTTAATAGCGATTTTTTTACTTCAATATTTTGATTTTTCCACCAGTCCAACACGCCTTTTTCATACATTCTGTTTATTTCTTTATTTGAAGCTTGCTCAATGTTCACATAAAAAGTATCAAGAATTTCAAATTTTTCGCTTACTTGAAATTTCACAGCACCAATTGATGCAATTGCAGCATTGGGTTTACTACTATATGTTTCTAAATCAAGCACAATGCGAGTAGTCATTCTGGTGTAGGTTCTGTTGGAATGTCATTAGTTACATTTTTATACAAAATTTCATTGCTATTTAATTGCAAACGAATTTCTGCAACATTTGATATATCTAAAGTATCAATGTAAGCGTTTAAAACTTGAGCTAGTTGAATACCGCTGTTTGCAATTGCAAGTTTCATAGTTGATACATCAATTGGGTATTGAGAACTAGAAATTTCAGGATTGAATGATACGTATTCGTTGTTTTTATATGTAATGTGTAGTCCGAGCATTTTTTTGATTGAATTATTGATGATATTTTATTTATAAATTTTCGTTTTTACGCGTTGTAAATTCACGTTTTTATAAATATTAATACTGAGAAAATATTCATTCAGTACATTTGCTCGTGTAGAGCTTAGAAATATTGATATGTAATAGCGAGCGCAAGCTCGCGTTTGACTTTTAAAGTAGTAGAAATATAAGAAAAACGTGTTTAAAAAACGAGTTTTTTATAAATACATATAGAGAAATTAATACAGGAGAAGTAAAAATGAATAAAACAGTAGAATTAACAAACAGATTTTTAAGAGAAATTCAAAGCGATGATATTTTTAAAGATAATAATTGTTATTATAATAATGCAAGCGCTAAAGAGATAGTTAAAAAAATCATCGGATATGATTTTGAAAAGAAAGTTGGATGGGATGGGAAAGTTAAATCAGTAAATGAATGTAGTTTTGTAATTGCTTCGAGCGAACATAATGATGAGGAGATTACAACTTTTATAGTTACTAAAAATTTTTATGATGAAAAACGTCGTGTAATGAATAAAAATTTACAGTTTGTGTAAACTTTTTGAGTGTTCAAACGTTAATATAAGTAAATTATTAAGCAAGGAGAAAAATGGAACAAACGATAATAGAAAAATTGTACAAAGATTTACATGATAAAAGTGTATTCGTAAGAGCTAATGCCGCTGGCAATGAAAATTGTAACGAAGAATTATTAAAAATAGCTTTAAAAGATGTAGATGAAGAAATAAGGAGAGAAGCTGCTAGCAATGAAAATTGTACAGAGCGTTTATTAAAAATAGCTTTAAAAGATGTAGATGGGTTTGTACGATATAATGCAGTTAAGAATAAAAATTTTACAGAAAAATTACTAAAAATTGCTTTAAAAGACGAAGATGAAGAAATAAGAGCAGCAGCATATAAGAAAAAAATAAAATTGAATATTGAATATTTCGTGAACGGATGTAAAGATTGAACGTTATATATTATGTGGATTGTTAAAAATAATTGCAAAAAAATGAAACTTTTTTATGTTTTGAAACTCTAAAATAAATAAATAAGTAGTAAAGAAAATTTCCTTTTCTTCAAGTTTTGTCAATGGTAGTTTTGTGTTCGTTTTTGTTTATGCGTGATAGTAAGTTCTATATAAGAAAAATAGCTAAAGAAATCGTTTCTTAGCTAAAAATATTATATAGAAAAGTGATAAAAAATAGTGTTTTTTATATAAATACATATGGAAAACAGAATTTGTAAGAATTGATTCTTATAAATAAAGTAGTAAGTAAGATATGGGATTAGCTCTCCTATATCTGATGGTAGATGCTTAGCTGGCAACCTCACCTCTGAGGGTTCTGCTACTGTTAGAGTTAAGCATCTACTGTCAAACTTTTTTGGTTCTAACAGACCGACAAATAATTAAATTAGTAGTTTAAGTTATCAAAGGTCAATCAAGAACCATAGTGGGTTTCATTTGATTGAGTATTCTTTTTTATTATGTTTTTGGAAATGAAAAAGCCCACCGAAGTGGGCTTTTTCACAATTACTGTTTACGCAGTAATTTAACGTACATAAGGAAGAGTACATGTTATTTATAAGAGATACAGAAGCACAAAAAAGTTCAATTCAAGATTTTTTCAATGAATTACAGTTCAACACCAAGGCTGAATTTTTAAATTCACCGTGCGGAAGTGGTAAAAATCACGCTGTTTTAAATGAAATTCTAGCAAATCAGTACAATAAAAAGTATGTTTATATAGCTAGGACAATCGATTTACTAGAAGAAACTGCTCACAGAGCTAGTGAAATTGGTATTAAAAATATCCAAATCATACATTCAGAGAATACTGATGATGTAAAAAGAGATATTTTAGAAGCTATAACGCTAATCAATCAGGTCGAATCGGGATTATTATTAATAACTTTAGCTGCATGGGACAAAATCAAGCTAGAAAATTTAGTAAATGAGAAAGAGTGGACTAAGATTTTTGATGAATTGTTTGATGTTGATATGATGTTGCAAAAGGTTTTACACAATCACAATCATCTAATTGAAGACAATATTGAGATAGTAAGAGAATTTGATGAAGATTTGTCACTAGTACAGCTCAAAAAAGATTCAATCTACAACAATGATATAGAAGAATTAGATTACGTAGATGAATATTTACAAGATTTAGTTACTTCTTTAAAAGATAATAGGTATCTAGTTCTTATTCAAACGTCTGCTTTTCACCGTTTAACAAGCGAAAATGTAATATTACCAGCTAAATTTAATACGGCTGATACTAAAAATTTTAATTTTCTTGTGTTGAAATTACCCAGTTCAATAGGTTCAAATAGTATTATTTTATCTGCCACGTTTGATAGTTCGATGTTGCTTGCTTTATTTGACAGATTAGGTGTTAAATTTAAACAGTCAAAAATCCAAGATAAAATTGAACGTAAGACTCACGAGAATGGACATCTGCTTACAATATATCCGATGATGGTTGATGAGTCATCAAAATATAGACTCAAACAAGATAAAGATGATGTTCTAGTATTACAAGAAATTATCAATCGAATCAACAAACATAATAACAACCAGTCATTGTTATATACATTGAACAAAGAATTTATCGATAATCATAAATTTAAATTAAAAATTAATCGGTCTTGGAATTTACTTCCTTCTGTCGTAAACGGTTTAAATTGTTGGAGCGAGCATAATAAAATGGCTATATTGAGTTCTGTGAACAGGAATAATGTACATTACAAGATGCTTTCGAGTATGGGATTCGATTCTGAATACGTTAGTAGGTCTTTAAAAAATGAATTCGTGTATCAAGTAGCGGGAAGATTGGGTATTGCGAGAAATTCTCTTTATGATAAACCGACTATGATTTACGTTTTGAGTTTAAGCGATGCTGAATATCTTTTAGAAAAATTCCCAGGCGCAACAATTGACACTAGTTTGATGATTGAAAGTTTTAAAGTTGATACAAATAAAAAGAAAGGCGATGGTGGTAGAAAGAATAAAGGTAAAAAAAGAGATGAATCAAGCAATTTAAAAACATCAATGACTATGACGGGTCGTAGACGTGGTTCATATAAGAAGAAATTAGTACGACTATAGATAATTAAAATTTAGTAATGATTAGTCTATATATTATCTTTACTAAAATCTATAAGTAATTGATTTTAAAAGAAAAGATAAAATAGAACTATGGATTAAGGCTGATTCCGGAGCGAAGCGAAGGAATCAGACTTAAAACATATCGAGCGAAGCGAAGATATGTTTTGTAATATATTATTATTACTTTTAAATCTTCATTGAATGTTC
>FRDC01001019.1_pt1 | contig 30747 bp, 40 predicted proteins | sample 1106171 | NCBI WGS metagenome assembly FRDC01 (sample SAMEA3930566, study PRJEB13176) | freshwater metagenome | biome: Drinking water system; feature: drinking water; material: water | place: Singapore | collected 2014-12-20 | reverse complement strand
AGAACCCCCAAGCTGCCTTTTCCCCGCGAGCAGCCGCACGACAACGCGCGTGCTCCCCGTACCGCGCCGACGCTCTGCACTGCTAACTCGATAGACGCGCCCTGCAGCTTGGGGCCCCTTTTTCAACCCTGAAACCCCGCTTCAGGAGATCAGCCCATGCACAACGATGTTTCGCTCTGGCAGCTTTTCAAGGCTATTCCCCGAGCCATCGCCAAGGCCATTGTCGGGATCGGTTTCTTTCTATCGACCCAATGGCGTCAGTACAACACGATGGGGCAGGCGCTTTGGCTGCTTGCCCTCGGCGCGATCTGCGTGGACGCTGGTATCTCCTACGAGTTCGGCACCACGCTGAGCTATCTGCATGCGGCAGGATTCGCCTTGGTGGCCTTGGCCTTCTGCATCCTGCCCGATGTCGCCATTCTTGAGTTTCGCAAGAATAACAAGACGGCGGCGGGGTGGATTGGAGCCGCCTGTGTGCCGCTCGGCATGGTCGCCTTCATGACGCATGTGGGCTATTCGGCCTCTATCCGCGTGGGCGACATGCAGCAGGCGCAAGCCCAGAACGCCAACTGGCAGTCCCAGCAGGATGCCGTGACCGAAGAGAAAGCCAACCTCGAAATGTGGCGCAAGCAGCTTGCCGACTTGAAGGACCAGAACGCTTGGGCAGTGACCGTCACCGCTGAGGGGTTGCGCGCCAGCCTATCGTCCGCCGACAAGGCCATTGAGCTGGAAGGCAAGCGCGGCGGCTGCAAGGCCAAGTGCCTAGCTCTCATGGAGAAGAAGGCGGACCTTGAGTCCAAAATCGCCACGACCGAAAAGGTTGCTGACCTATCCAAGCGCATTGAGGCAACGCAGCGGATCATTGACGGTAAGCGCACGCAAGCTGCCAGCATTGAGTTCAAGTCCTCGGCCGCGGCAAACCATAACGATACGCTCTACAAGGCGCTGAACCTGCTCAAGACCGGCTCGTTCACGCCCGCCGTGTCGATGAATGAAAGGGAAGCCACCAATACAGGGGTCATGGGCATGTCGTCCTTAGCCTTCCTGTTGCTGGCGCCGCTGTTTTACCTCGCCGCAGGTCTTAATCGGCGCCCCGGAATCGTGGATGCCTGGATGACCGGCGGGGATGCGCACGATGAGCCCTACCACAACAAACCATCGCTGGAGCCCATGCAGGCCTCTCCGGTCTCCCACAACTTCAACATCAGCGACGACCGCGCTCTCGCGCATCTGAAGTCCGTCCTTGCTGACATGAAGTCAGCCGTGCAACCCGCTTTGCTAAAGTCCATCTGATGGACATCAACGCGGCACTGTCTCCTATCCGTCCGATCACCATTGCGCTTGGTACGATCCTGCTCATCGCGGGATTGGCCAAGTTCTTTGGCGTTCAGGTCCCCATTAACGGCGGCGGTCTGGAAATCGCCGTTGCTGGCTGGCTGCTCAAAAGCCTATAAATGCGCCTGGGGTTCGGCCTTTCGCTTTCTGATTTCGGCTCTCGCGGCGGCGTCTCTGATGCCGCCGACAGCCGTTCCCGCGCCGCTCTCTCGCTCGCCAATGAGACGGACGGCCTTGCCATAGACTTCACTGATCTGTCTATGGTCATCAAGGACACGGCGACGCCAGCTAATGCCTTTGCCGGCGACCCCAACACCAAGCTCACGTATTCCAGCCCTTCCACCAAATGGATTTTGGGTTCAAACGGTCTCTATTCCAGCGGGACCACTATGCGCACGTCGTACAACACCAGCGGTGTGGCGCTTGGCATGCGGATCGAAGAAGCGCGCACCAACGCTTGCATGCGGAATCGCGATCTAAGCAACGCCATGTGGGTTGCGTCCAACGTCACCGCGGCCAAGGACCAGACTGGCATAGACGGTGTGGCCAACTCCGCCTCATCCATTGCGGCCACATCGGCCAACGGAACGATCCTTCAAAGTATTACGCTAGCCTCGTCGGCCCGCTGGCAGTCGGCGTTCGTGAAGCGCATTAGCGGATCTGGTACGCTAGAGATGACCATGGACGGCGGCTTGACGTGGACCGCTGTTACGGTCACCAGCGCCTGGGCGCGTGTCAGCCTGGCCACGCAGACACTGGCCAACCCTGCGCCGGGCTTTCGCATTGCTACATCCGGCGACGCCTTCGCCATTGATTTCGTGCAAAATGAAAACAGCGGTATCCACGCCTCGTCGCCTATCGAAACGGCCGGTATTGCCGTTACGCGCGCTGCCGATACGATTTTCATCCCTTCGGCGAGCTTTCCGGTGCCCAATGGCAATGCAACGATGGTCCTCAAGGCCACGTCCCGCGCCTCGACGGGATCAGGCTCGCAGATTGCAGCGGAACTCACCAATGCAGGCAGCAACCGCATAGGCGTTTATCGTGGTAACACCAGCGGCATGGCGCTGGTCGTAGATGCCAGCGTCACGCAGGCCAACATCACGGCAGGAACATGGGCGGCGTCCACGGCCGCGACGATTGCCTTGGGCGCGGCTACGAACAATGTCTCAGCCTCCATCGGAGGTGCCGCGGTGGTCAGCGATACGTCAGCGACTATTCCGACCTCGTTCACGCGCTTGCAAATTGGGGCCACAATCTCTGGCTCGCAGTTTAACGGGCACATCGCCAGCCTTGTCGTTTTGCCCCGCCGCATGTCCAACGCCGAACTTGTCGTGGCCTCGGCAGCATGAGCGATAAGACCGTAGCTAGTCTGCCGGACGCTGCAACACTGACCGGCGCCGAACTGTTCTATGTCGTGCAGAATGGCACGGACAGAAAGACAACCGTTGATGTGTTGCGCACGCAGGCTAAGGGCGACAAGGGCGACAAGGGCGACACGGGAGAGACAGGCGATATAACTCCGGAACTGCAAGCGCTGGCCTCTGCCGCGTCGGCCAGCGCTGCAGAAGCCATCGTCGCGGCCGACGCGGTGACGGGCTACACAGACAAAATTGCCTATACGAGCATAGGCCGCGTGCCAGCCGTCGATACAGGAGTGACGAACACTCAATTGTGGTGGGTGTTGCCGGTATCTGACCGCAAGGGCCTCATTAGAGAGGTTCACGTCTGCTCTGCGGCAGGCTCCGGGACCTACTCCTACGTGACTGTTTGTGTTGCGACAGTCACGGCCGGCGTTGCGACGCGAGTTGAGGGCACGTGCAAGGTCTATCGCGTACCCTCTGGCGTTTCGGTCATCAGCAATGTCGATATACCGATCGAGATTGGGCAATACCCGGTTGTGCGCGGTGCGCTTGGCCTCAAGCAGACGAGCGGCTTAGGGTCCGGCCAGCAAACCTGGTACACGGCTAACGAGAACCTCACGTCGCTCACCCAGACCACGGGGATTCGTCCTGAAGCGGGTGTTGTGGTCGATGGCGAAGTCACAGCGAGTGCCAGGCGCACCGATCGCGGCTTGAGTGATAACACCGAGTTTCGCATGGGCCGGGATACCACGGACATCGTTGCGGGCACGGCCTGGACAAGCACACATTGGATTTTTCCGAACGGAATGGAGGCGCCCTGCGGTGGGGTTCTGACAGAGTTCGAAGCCTACGGCAGTTCAGCAGGAATCCTAAGCGTAGGAGTTTTCGAGCGCTGGACAACAAGCGGCACGCAGTATGCGCAAACGATCGGCACGTACAGCGAAAGTGTCGCGTCCGGTACAGCGACCATTATGCCGAACTTGTCGTTTGAAAGAGGGCAATTTCTCGGATTCCGCCACACGGGAACACTGCACTACAGTTCCACGGGAGGACAGGGCGCCTCTTTTGCGGCCAGTATCCCGGCCACGGACCCGGCTGGGTCGGCGCTCACCGCGGCCTCGCCAACGCAGACGATTTTCCCGGTATGCGGAGGCACATTTAGCGGAGGAGCCAAGGGCGACATCGTTGCCTTGCAGGCGAGGGTCACTGCCTTGGAGGGCGGGTCTGCTAACGCTTGGACGGGTAAAAAGATCGGCGTGCTGGGATCATCCATTTCAGCGCTCGGCAACTGGACCAATGCCTTCCAAACGCTGCTGGGCTGCACGCTGCAAAACTTGGGCGTTTCCGGCGCTTCTTTGGGGCAGGCAGGCTCCGGCGGCACTGGCGGCCTTGGCATCTATAACCAAATTGCCAGCCTTGATGCCGGCTGCGCCGCCGTTATCCTTGAGTGTGGCACGAATGATTTCGGGGCAGGGAATGTCACGCTAGGCTCTGTCGGGGACACCACCACGGCAACGTACTACGGCGCCCTGCATAAGGCCTTCACCGATATTTATGCCCGCTGCACGAACGCCCACGTCTTTGTGACGGTGCCCTATTCCGCGCCTTATACGAGTGGCGCCAGCCAGCCCAATAGTCATCTGACAGTGCGCTCCGACGGCAAGATGCTGAAAGATTTTCAGGAGGCCAACCGGATCATGGCCCGCTGGTTCGGCGTCAGGATCATCGATTGGGACACGGACAGTGGCGTCAACTACTACAGCGCATCCGACACGATGACCGACAACCTGCATCCGAACGCAACCTATGGCGGCGTTTGGTTGGCTCAAACCGCTCAGGCTGAGTTCCAGCACATGACGCCGCGCCCATGACGCAGATCACCACCACGGCCACGATCACCATATCCGCTCAGTATCTCGCCAACGCCGAAGATGGCGGCAGGCTATTGCTGCTCAACGGAGCAGCAATCCTTCTCAACGCAGCAGGGCAGATGACCGCTGTGCCCAATCAGGCATTGAGATTCAAGACACCGATTACGTCGAATGGAGGATGATGATATGGCCGACGCGAAGGCCAAAGTTGCCGCTGAAACTGATGATACAGAAACGCAACAGACGAAGCCTTGGCTGTTCAAGCCTGGGCAGTCAGGAAATTTGAAGGGTCGCCCGAAAGGCTCGCGCAACAAGCTCGCTGAGGACTTTCTGGCTGACATGCTTTCCGTCTGGCAGGAAAAGGGAAAGGCCGCCGTCGAAGCTACGGCCAAGGAACACCCTGAAAAGTTCGTGTCGATCGTCGCGGGCTTGCTGCCAAAGCAATTGGAGATCAAAGACGAGTTGTCGGAGATGACTGATGAACAACTTGCAGCTCTCCACGGTGCTCTCGTCGTACTCGCCCGAAACGCTCCAAGCGCTGCAGGCGCGGTTATCGAAAGAGATCAAGCGCAGGCGCGACACTAACCGGCTGAAACTGTACGCTCCCTACGCCAAGCAGAGGGAGTTCCACGCCAAGGGCGCAACCTCTGCAGAGCGCCTTTTGATGGCCGGCAACCAGCTTGGCAAATCGCTTGCCGGCTCAGCGGAATGGGCCATGCACCTGACTGGGCGCTATCCTGATTGGTGGGACGGTGCGACGTTCGATAAGCCCGTGATCTTCTGGGCTTCTGGTGTCACAGGCGAGAGCACGCGCGATAATCCGCAGCGTTTGCTGATCGGCAACCCGCCGAACGAGGATGAATGGGGAACCGGCATGATCCCCAAAGAGTGTCTTGTGGATTTTGATCGGGCGATGGGCGTGCCGAACCTGCTCGATAACTACCGGGTGCGCCATGGCGGCGGCGGTGATGTGCAGGCTGGAGAGTCGATCGTCTACTTCAAGGCTTACGAAAAGGGCCGGCAGAAGTGGCAGGGACCGACCATCGACGGCACGTGGTTTGATGAAGAACCGCCGTTGGACATTTACACCGAAGGACTGACGCGCACGAATAATGGCCAGCGCGGACAGTTTTCGATCATCACGTTTACGCCCCTGCTGGGTATGAGCGAAGTCGTTTCGATGTTTTTGCTGGGCAACAAGAAACAGGATTCTACGAAATGAAAAGTGCTCAGCGGCGCGAAGGAATGGTTTCCTAAAATGAGCCGTTCTGTCACGTCCATGACCATCGACGACGTGGACCACTACACGCTAGAGCAGAAGAAGCAGATCATCGCCAGCTACCCGGCGCACGAACGCGAAGCCCGCGCCAAGGGTATCCCGACCATGGGGTCTGGTCGCGTATTCCCGGTGTCGGAAGCGCTGCTCAGAATTGAGGCCATCGCCATTCCGCGTGAGTGGCCGCAGATCAATGGCGTTGACTTCGGCTGGGATCATCCGTTTGCCGCCGTCAACGTCGCTTGGGACCGTGATGCTGATTGCGTCTACGTCACCAAGGTCTACCGCAGGACCGAGGAAACTCCGGTGCTGCATGCTGCCGGCATTAAGGCTTGGGGGTCGTGGGTGCCGTGCTCATGGCCGCATGACGGTTACCAGCACGACAAGGGTTCTGGGCAAGCGCTGGCAGACCAATACCGGGCGCAGGGGCTCAACATGCTGCCCGAACATGCCACACACGCCAAAGGCGGAAACGGCGTTGAGGCGGGCCTTATGGATATGCTGGACCGCATGCAGACAGGCCGCTTCAAGGTGTTCGCGCACTTGAACGATTGGTGGGAGGAATACCGCCTCTATCACCGGGCCGATGGCAAGATCGTGAAGGAGCGGGACGACCTCATGAGCGCCACGCGCTATGCGGTCATGATGCTGCGCTTTGCTTGTACCGAACCGCAGGAGTTTGAGTGGAGCGGAATGCCGGCGGGCGGTGATTGGATGGGCGTATGAAGCAAGTCACTGAAACCGCGTTGACGCATATCTTGGCGGCACATCCCAACGCCCGCGTGGAGGACCGCAGCGGCAAGCGGGTCGTGTCCATTCCGATGTACGACGTGGACAATGATCGCGCCTGGATCGAGGAACGCGAAGTTATCAAGGACCCCGATGCAACCCGCATGGGCATTCTGCCCGTGTTTGGCGTGCGCTCGGGAGCAAAGTTCAAGCCCGGCGGTGACGCCAAGGAAGGTCCGCTCGGGCAGCTCTACCGGATCGTCGGCTGGACGCCGCCTTCTGATAAGGACAGCAAGGACTGATGGACGATATCGTCAAGGAAGCCCGCGAAGCCATTCAGGTTTCCTACGATTACGACAAGGATAATAGGCGTGAGATGGTGGAGGACCTGCGCTTCGTTGCGGGCTTCCAGTGGAGTGAAAGCGCGCTGGCCGAACGCCGTGGCCGCCCCATCGTCACCATCAACCGGTCCGCGCAGTTCCTGCGCCAAGTCACGAACCCCATCCGCCAGAACATGCCGACGCTCAAGGTGGAGCCGGATGGCCGCGCCGATATGGAGGGGGCCGAAGTCATCAACGGCATGTTCCGCCGCATCCAGTACAATTCGAGCGCCTCGCACGTCTACGCCCAGGCGGTCGAACATATGGTGTCGTGCGGCATCGGCTGGTATCGCATCGTCTCCGATTACATGGATGATGAGAGCTTCGACCAGGAGATCTTCATCCGGCGCATCTTCAATCCGCTGAGCGTCTATCCCGATCCGTCCGCGCTAGAGCCAGATCGCTCGGACATGAATTTCTGCATCGTGTCGGAGCTGGTGCCGCGCGCGGCGTTTATGGCGAAATATCCCGGCAAGCGGGGCGACGGCATTGAAGCGCCAACGAACGGTTCGGCTGCAAATTCCCTCACATGGGGAACGCAGGATTATGTGCGCGTGGCTGAATACTGGCGCCGTAAGGAAGTCGCCAAGCAAATCGCGCGTCTGAAGAACGGGTCCACCGTCAATATCACCGACATGCAGCCGCGGCAGGTGGAGTTCCTGAAGGCCAACAGCCTTATCCTCGATGTGCGCCCCGCCAAGGGTTTTGCCGTTGAGATGACGTTGGTATCGGGCGTTGAGCAATTGGCCGAAACCTATCAATGCCCCTGCCGTTGGATTCCCGTTGTGCCCGTTATAGGTGCGGAAGTGCCACTGGAACAGGGAACGTACCGTCATGGCCTGATCCGCTTTCAACGTGAGATCGGCCGGCTGCAAAACTACTTCCTGTCGTGCGCGGCCGAAAGCCTGGGGCAGCAGCCTAAGGCGCCGTATCTCGCGAACTTCGAAAGCATCAAGAAATATAAGGCGATGTGGGATAAGGCGAACGTATCCCCGACGCCGTATCTGCCCTTCGATGGCGACAAGGCGCCAGAACGCGCCGATCCCCCGCCGCTGCCGTCTGGTCTCGTGCAGATGGCGCAATTGCTGGCCGATGAGCAGAAGGCGGCAACGGGTATCTATGATGCGGCGCTTGGCGCCCGTTCCAATGAAACATCCGGCGTCGCCATTCAAGGCCGCATCGAGCAGGGCAATCAAGCGACATCGCATTTTGTGGACAATCTGGAGCACTCTCTTGAGCACACGGGACGCATCCTTCTCGACATGATCCCGAAAATTTACGACGCGCAGCGCACGCTGCGCATGAAGGGCGAGGACGGCACGGAAACGGAAGCGCAGATCAACACGCCGACGATTGCGCACGACGGCGAGCCGATGATTATCAATGATCTGTCGCAGATGAAATTCAACAGCGTGCGCGTGATCATGGGCCCATCTTACGCCAGCCGCCGGCAGGAAGCCGTGCAGGTGCTTACCAATCTCATCAACGTCATGCCGCAGATTGGGCAGATTGGCGGCGACATCATCGCGCGCAATCTCGATTTTGACGGGGCGGAAGAGTTGGCCGAACGTTTGCGGGCAACACTGCCGCCGCAGATCATGCAGATGGTCAATCCTGAAATGGCGCAGTCACAGCAGCCTGATCCCATGCAGGACCCGACTGTGCGCGCCGAAGTAGAATTGAAATCGGCCCAGGCGATGAAGGCGTTTGCAGAGGCTGAAGCGCTCGGATTCCAAACAGCCGCAGGCGCCGAAGGTGCTCCTCCCGATCCGTTGCAGCAGGCGTCCAGCGAGGCTGCAACGATCATGGCGCAAGCGAAAGCCGCCGAAGCGCACCATCGCGCCAACGGCGCAGCGTTAGAGAATGCGTTGAAAGTAAAGCAGTTGCGTGAGCCTACACCGCGCCCCGTCTCCGGGGTTGATGGAAACCGCGCCCGTTAGGCGCAAAAAACTTCAAGGTCACAACATGGACATTACCATCCCGGCGCCCGTCATGGGCGGCACGGACCCCGCTGCGTCGCCGGTTACGACGCCAGTACCAGAGCAGTCTCCCCCGCAGGCCACTGAGCCCGCCGGAAATGATGAGCAGCAGAAGACCGCTTCGGATGAAGGTCCGTCGCAGGACAACGACCCTGACAAGCCAAAAACGTGGAAAGAAAAACGGCAGGAACGCAATCGCGAACGCTGGCGGGAATTCAAGGCGGCGAAAGATGTCATCCCGCACCGTCTGCAAGCGATGGAACGCGAACTTGCTCAGTTGCGCAGCCAGCAAGCTCCCGACTTTTCCAAGATCGCAGACCCGATCGAGGAAAGCGCCAAACGTGCCGCCTGGGAAGTCCGGCAGCAGTTGGCGGATGAGAAGCAGGGAGCCATCAAGACGGCGCGTGAACAGGCTTATGCCGAGCAGCGCGACCGTATGCTTTCTGCTTGGCAGGAGTCTGTTGAAGAAGCCCGCGAGCGCATCCCTGATTTCGATGCGGTCGTGAACGACAAGACGCACATCCACGAGCGGGCCGCCCCTTACATCGTCGAAAGCGAGAAGGGCACCGACATTGCCTATTGGCTTGGCAAGAATTCGAAAGCTGCGGCTGAACTCTATCAGCAATTCGAGACCGCTCCCGGCAAGGCCCTAGTCGAACTTGGCCGCATCGAAGCGCGCTTGAGCGCTCCGCAGGCCAAAACCCTCTCAACCGCTCCCAAACCGGCACAGACTCTCAACGGAGGCGTCAACCCGCTGCAATTCGATGCAGCCCGCGCTTCTGTCTCCGACATGGCGGATCAACTCCGCAAGTCGGGTCTGATCCGCTAGGCGGGACAACCTGAAAGAACCCGGAGATGCCTAACAATACTTTGACCGCGGATGTCGTTGCCAAAATCGCTTTGCCGATTCTGGAAAACGAACTCGGCATTCTCAACAAGATGTACCGTGCTCACGAAGCGGAGTTCGACTCCAGCGTGAACGGCTACAAAAAGGGCGATACCATTCGCATTCGCCGTCCGGCCGACTTCACGGTGCGCTCGGGCGCTACCATGAGCACGCAGGACGTGATCGAAGGCAATACGTCTCTGACGGTCGATCAGCAGAAGGGCATCGACTTCCAGTTCACCTCCACGGATTTGACCTTGAAGGTTGAAGACATGGCGGAACGCATCGTCAAGCCGGCGATGTCATCGCTGGTCAACGCGATCGCGCTCGATGTGCTGACGGTCATGTACCAGGGAGCCTACAATTACGTAGGAACGCCCGGCACCCGCATCACGTCGTTTGCAGGGTTCTCCAAGGCGCCGCAGCGCCTTGATGAACTGGCGGCTCCGTCCAGTGATCGCGGCGCGGTGCTTTGCCCCGATGACTATTGGGGCATGGTGGGCTCGAACACGGCTCTGTATGCCCCCAACATCGTCTCTGGCGCTTTGCGTTCAGGCGAACTCGGAGATTTGGGTGGCATCTGGACGATGATGTCCCAGGTGGTGCCCTCGCACACGGTCGGCCCAATGGGCGGCACGCCGCTGGTCAACGGCGCCTCGCAGAATGTCACTTATGACACGGCAAAGGCCACATGGTCACAGTCGCTCATCACCGATGGGTGGACTGCTGCTGCCGCGTCGCGCGTCAAGGCGGGCGATGTGTTCACGCTCTATGCGGCGGGCACGTCCGGCGCCAAGGTCAAGATGGTCAACCCCAAAACCAAGGCCACGACCGATGTCGATCAGCAGTTCGTGGTGTTGGCCGATGGGTCTTCGGATGGCTCAGGTAATCTCACGTTGACCATCTCGCCGCCGATCATCACGTCGGGGCCGTACCAGACCGTCAACGCGGCTCCTGCGGATAATGCCGGTTTGGTGTTCGTCGGATCGGCTTCCACAGCCTACAGGCAGAACCTTGCATTCCACAAGAATGCAATGGCCCTGGCCTTCGTGCCGTTGGAAATGCCGCAAGCTGCCTATGGCGCAGCGCGACAGAGCTACAAGGGCGTGAACGTTCGCGTCGTGCCCACCTATGATGCGACCAACGACATCTCGAAATGGCGCCTTGATGTGCTCTACGGCCGCAAGCTGATAGATCCGCGCGTCGTGACGCGGTTCGCCGGCACCTAACACGTAAACAGGGACGGGGGAGACCCCCGTCCCTTCTTTGCGCTTGGAGATCGGCACATGGCCACGACCACAGAAATCGCAACGCGCGCCTTGAAGCGCTTGGGTCTCGTCCAAGCGGGGGATTCCCCTGCTGCTGTAGACGTGGCCGACGCTTCGACCGCGCTGACGGCCATGCTCGCAGCCTTTGAAGCCGATGGCTTGCAGGGCGATGTATTGCCGCTTGATGCGCGCTTTGAACAGGCTCTTGTCGCGATGCTCGCAGTGCGGCTTGCGGAAGAATTTGGCGCAACCGTCGGGCCAATCCTTGCGCGTGACGCAGAGCGCGGCGAGGCGCAGTTGAACGCCGCGTTTCTATCGGTACCGCCAAGTGTATTCGAAGCAGGATTGGCGGACGTGTTCAACAACAGTGCTTGGATCGGCATCACCAGACCCAACACTTGGTTCAAGACCTGGGTAGCTAACGAGGATGTTGAACTGCGCGAAACGCGCGTCAACGAGGGCAATCTTTACGAAGTGACCACAGCCGGAACAACCGGCTCCACAGGACCCACCGGCACCGGCTCCGATATTACGGACGGAACCGCGACATGGGTCTGGCGCCGCGTGGCCGGCTGATCATCAGGAGACACCATGAGCCAGGAAGCAAAACCAGCCACGAAGATCATCAAGCTGACGCAGCAGGCCGGGGACATTCCAACCGGCTCCCCCCGCGGTCTACTGTGCGGCACGGCCGGAACGTTTACCGGCGTCGATGCCGAAGGCAATGCGATCACCAGCCTTCCTTTGCAGCAGGGATACAACCCCATCAGGGTGCGCATGTGGACGGGCGGCACGGCTTCCGACGTGTGGGGCTTGTACTGATTTGCCCATTGTCCCCGTGACGCTCGCCACATCTTCCAACCCCGCCCGGTTCAGGATGGAAGGCAGCGCCAGACTCATCAATTGCTACGCTGAACAAACGGGTGACGACGCCAAAGCACCGTGGACGCTCTACCCGTCATCCGGGCTTGACGTATGGACCACCGTTCCCGCAACGGGAACTTCATCCGGCGTTACAGGAGTGCGGGCGTTTTTGGCCACCGACAGCTACCTTTATGTTGTTGCGGGCCGCAACGTCACGGCTATTGATGCCCTAGGTGTTCAAACGGCCATCATTACGCTCCCAGGCGATGGCGACGTGTATCTGGCAGCCAACCGGCGCAGTCCGACACCTGAGGTTTGCCTTGTCAGCGATGGCGTTGGTCGCATCATAACCGGGACCTCGATTGCAACGATCACCGATCCGGACTTGCCGCCTCCGGTTGCTGTTTCGGTTCTTGATGGATACTTCCTGTTCCCGACCACATTCGACCGCGTGTTTATCTCGGATGAGGATAACGGAACAAGCATTCAGCCGCTCATGTTCGGCCGCGCTCAACGGCGCTCTGATAATACGCTTCTGGCCTTGGGCGGCGAGCGTGATGCCATTGTTTTTGGAACGGACTCCATCGAATGGTGGAACGACAGCCCGGATGGCTCTGGGAACTTCCCCTTTGTGCCGCTCACAAACATCAATATGGGCTGTGCCGGCGCCAAAACCGTGGTGCAGTTGGATCGCACAGTGGCGTGGATAGCCAACGATGGGACGGTACGGGTTCTTGATGGCTATTCCGGTGCACGTATTTCTACCTCTGCTGTAGAGCGGGCTTTGTCCGCAGCCACGACGACGATCTACGGGTATGGCTGGAATGAGCCAGATACCGGCAGTTCTTATCTCGCGTGGACCTGCGACACCTTCACATGGGTTTACAACCTGCGCACCGCAAAGTGGCACGAACGCCAGAGCTTCAGGAGATCAAACTACCGCGGCTGCCAGACGGTGCGCTGGCAGGGCATGACACTCATGGGTGATTATCAGGATGGCCGCATCTACCGCGTTTCTGCCGATGTCTACGATGAGGGCGGGGAACCGATCATCATGGATGTCATTTCCCCCACGATCCACAACGCCCCCTACGGGATGCGGATTAATGCTGTTTATGTGGACGCGGTGACCGGCGTCGGGCGCGGCATGCTTCCGGCAGATGCCAATCCATCTTTGATGCTGTCTACATCGAGCGATGGCGGACAGACGTTTGGAGCGCAGCGTCTTATTGCCTTGGGTGCATCTGGAGATCGCAATCGACGACTGAAAACGCACCGGCTTGGGGCGTTCGGACCGCAGGGGTGCACGCTTAAGCTATCCTGTAGCGCGTCTGTAGCGCGGGCCTTGTCCGGCCTCAATATTGACGCGGATCGGCTTTCGCCGTGACAGTGAATATTCCCAATGCGTCGGTGCCGATCATTCGGATGGGTGACAAGCCCGTTTTGATAGAGAAGCCGTGGTATCAACTGCTGCAGGCGCTCGCGGACGGAACGAACTCGGTTACACAGGCATTCGACGGAAATGTCGTAGATCTAGCGGCAGCGTCTGCGGAAGTCTCAGGCATTCTCCCCGTTCAAAACGGGGGGACGGGGAAGTCATCGGTAACGGCTTATATGCCGTTGGCTGGGGGCACGACAACAACGGGGGTATTGCAGAGCATCGCGGCTGGAAGCACAGCCGGATGGCCATTGGTTTACAAAGGCTCTGGTTCGCTCCCTGCCTTTGAACAGTTGACGTTTTCCGACGCTCTGTGCGGGGTCATCGAATCCCCTCAAGCGCGCGATTATGTGATCGGCGCAAACATGCCGTTCGACTTCACTGTTGATTCATTGACGACGTTTTCGAGCGCTGGAACGTGCACCATCGTTGCCAAGAAAAACACGACGGCAATCACGGGTCTTTCGAATTCTGTATCAACGTCCCGTGTTACGAACACGGCCACGGCCGGCAACGTCTTTTCGGCAGGTGATGATGTTCGATTTACGATTTCGTCGGTCTCATCGTGCGAAATGGCTGTCTTCTGTCTCAAGATCACGCGGGCCATTCCCTGATGGTTATGTGCATGGTCATTGGTGGAAGGCCAGCCAGCATAACGAACACTGATAATGCGGGTTCTTTGACTGCGCCGGCCACTCAGACGAGCTGGACGTTCACAGGAACGAGTATCGGTACGGCGTCGGCAGACCGCTTGGTCATTGTTGCTGTGGCCTACATCAACACGGCGGCCACCTCTGCGACGTGCACGATTGCCGGTGGATCTGCGACGGAAATTACAGGTTGCGCCATCCGTTCCACAGGTGGCGGCTCGACAGAAATCCAATTCAAGATGTTTCGCCGCGTTGTGGCCTCGGGTACGACGGCGACGATTGTGGTCAACACGGGAACGGCCACAGGGTGCTTCATAGGCGTTTGGTCTGCTTACGATCTGCGCAGCACGACTGAAGTGGATACATCGCGCGATGAAGCTGCGGGCACTTCGGTTGTTCTCGATCTTAACGTGTCTGCGGGCGGCGTTGCTTGCGGCTATGCCGTGGTGCCAAACGCCGTGACGTGGACAGGGTTGACGGAGGATTTTGATACCGTCGTCAGCATTCGCCACACCGGCGCCAGTAAAGCTCAATCGCTCACAGCATCACCGCTCACTGCGCGGATTAACACGTCTCCTGGGACGGCGGGCATTGGATGCGCCGCGTCGTTTCGCTAAGGATAAGGATAGGCTGAAATGGGGTTTTTTGGCTCGTTTACGGGGTCGGACCAGCGTCGCGACCAGCGCCAGGGTTACGCTGAAAGCAGCGATATTCTGGCCAAGGGCTACAGCAAGGCGCAGAGCAATCTCACGTCCGGCTACCGCACGGCGGATCGGTTCTACGGGCAGGCCAGGGGGGATGTCACTACAGGCTACAACACGGCCAAAAATGCCCTCTCGCAAGGGGTGGGCAAGGCCGTTGCCCAGTATCAGCCCTATGCCGATAGCGGGGCATCGGCCAACACGCTCTATGGCAATGCGCTTGGGCTGAACGGTGGGGCGCAGCAGCAGCAGTTCATGGCCAATTATCAGGCCGATCCCTTTCGCGACAGCAACGCACAGTTTGCTACCAACGCGCTCATGCAGTCCTTGAACGCGCGGGGCTTGAGTGGGTCTGGAACGGCGGCGGCTGCGGTGGCACAGGAGAATTTGCGGCGCGGGTCGGAGGACTACAACAATTATCTCAATCGCCTGCAAGGCGTGTCATCGCAAGGCCAGCAAGCCGCCGGCAACATTGCATCGCTCTACGCCAACCAAGGGCAACAAATGGCGCAATACGGCATGCAATATGGCTCGGACCTTGCGAACATCACCGGCCAACGCGCAGCCTTGGCGTCTGGCTACGGCGATAAAAGCGCCGCGCTCAATTCCGATCTGGCCGCAACGCAGGCGGGCAACCGCATCAACCTTGCGAACAGCCTTGCCAACAGCCGCGGTATTTTCGCAAACAACCTGATTGGTCTTCTGGGGACCGCCTCGAAAGCGGCGGAAGCCTACGCGACCAAGGGTAAAGGAGGCTAATCCACATGCCGCAGCTTCCCGCACTTGGCTTTAATCCGCGCAACGCGCTCATCGACTTTTCACCGCTAACCAATGCGCTACAAAGCATTCAGGACCAGTCCAACAAAGACCGCGCCTATGAGCTGCAACGGCGCGAGAGCGAACGGCAGGATGCGGAACTGGCGCTGCGCAGGCAGCAGGTTGGGCAGTCCATAAAATCAGGCAATCTCGATTACAACACGAAGCTCGCACAGCGCTCGGCTGGCTTGGCTCAACTCGCCTTGAATGAAAAAGACCAGGCGCGTAAGGCGGCGATCATGTCGCGCGTCTATGCGATGGATTCCGGCTATCGCGATAGCCTTGTGAAGCATGGGGTAAATCCCGATGATTATGACGGAACGGCGCAGTTTTTGATTGCTGAAGCGCGTGGCTATCAGGACCCCTCAATTGCGGAAACGCGGGCCCTTGAGAATGAAAAAACACGCGCGGAAATCGGGGCTTTGAACCGCAAGGCCGAACCCGATCCGATTGATGTTCTGATTATGCGCAAGTTGAGCGGGTCGGGCGCGGTGCCCGCGCCCGCCGCAGCACCTTCGACACCGCAACCATCGCCGCCGACGGTGCAACCGCAGTCGTTTGAGGGTGCCGCACCGATTCCTGGTGTGCAGTTAATTGCCGACCAACAGCCGCAGAACGCGCCTTCAGTACAACAGCAGGACATGGTGGAAACGCCTTACGGGCGCATGCCGCGCGACGAGGCGCAAAACTTGGCCGGGTCAATGCTTCTCAGTCCGAAGTATTCCGCTGCAGGTCGTGCCATCCTCGACAGCATTTCGAAGGGGTCGGATGTTGGCATGTCGAAGCCTGCAGCCAACCAGCTCGATGAGCGCACCATCAGCGCCGCTTCGACGCTGGGGCGGTTGCAGGAAATCAGACGCCAGTTCAAGCCAGATTTTCTCGAAATACCGAGCAAGATGAAACTGCTGGGGGCATCCTGGGGCGCAGCCTTCGGCGGCAAGCTCGATCCGAAGATGGAACAACAATTGCGCGATTATGCAGCTTTCCGTGCAACCGGGTTCGATAACTTCAATCAGCTCTTGAAAGAGCTATCAGGAACGGCCGTATCAGCGCAGGAGTTGGCGCGGCAGAAGGTCGTACAGCCCAACCCCGGTGAAGGGTTGTTCGATGGCGACGATCCCGTGACATTCATGTCCAAGATCGACCAGGGCGAGCGGATCGCGAAAGCGGCGATGGCCCGCATGAACTACATGCGCACAAAAGGGCTGCTATTCGATAAGAACACGGCAGAATCGTTCATGCGTCTTGAAGACGTCCCCGCCGCTATAGATCGGCGCGGGGCGGAAATCGAACAGCAGTTGCGACAGCAAAACCCAAAAGCCGACCCAATGGCGATTGAGAAGGAAACGCAGCGCCGTCTCAAGCAGGAGTTCGGCATCTGATGGGCAAATACGCGGACCTCCTGCTGACGGGTGCGACGGAAGATGCCGCAGCCATGACGCGCATGGATCAGAAAATACAAGCCGCCAAGGAACGGCTGCGCTCTCGGTCTCCTGCTGCGCCACAAGAACCCGCGACCAGCTATTCGGAAAAACTTCTCGCGCCTGAACGGGGCTCTGTGCCCCATGAAAGCGCACCGGAGCCGAAGCAGGAAAGCTGGGGCGACTGGATCAAAAATTCGTTTATTGGCCGCCAGGACCCTAAGGAAGCGGCAACGGGCACTGTCTACGACCAGTTTACAGATCAGTTGCGCTCGCCAACCGCGACAGGGGCCATGCTGGGCGCCAACGACGAAGGCATGGCCGACATCATCGCCAAGAACATTGGTCCCGATTACGTGCGCACAGAGCACGACAGCCACGGCTATCCGGTGATCGTTAGCCGCGGTTCAGATGGCAGGGAGCAACGCGGCTATGTCAATAAGCCGGGTCTCGATACGCAGGATATGTGGCGCACCTTGTACGGCACAGCGCCCTATCTCGTCACCGGGGGTGCGGCTGGCGCCGTTGCGAAAGGGGCGGGGATTGGTGTCAACACGCTGGCACAGGGCGCGGCCGCCGCGGGAACCAAACTTGCCACCGATGTTGGCGCTCTCGCGGTTGGCTCAGAGCAATCGCCTAATCTTGCCGATGCTGCGATCATGGGCGGTTTTGGTGCTGCGGGTCCTGCTGCCGGCGCCGCAACCGGCGCGCTCTGGCGCCGGTTTGTGACTATTCCCGGCCTGTTCGACAAAACCACCGGCCAACTGACCGCCAAAGGCATCGAGGCCGCGAAAGCGGCAGGACTTGATGCTGGCGATTTGCCGGCAGACTTCGCCAAGACATTCGCCGAAAATCTGGCTAAGAGCGGCAACCCGGCGCAGGCCGCAACGCAAACCGGCGCGCAGCGCTACGGTATACCAGCCACGCAAGGACAAATAACAAAAGATCCGTATCTACTGACGCAAGAGGAAGGCATGCGGCGGCGGCTTTACGGCGAAGCTGCGCAGAATACGATGCGTGGCTTCGATCAGCAGCAAGCGGCAGCGGTCAGGTCGGGAGCGCTTGGACCGGACTCTCTGCAAGTTCAGCCAGGACGCAGTGTCGCTCAGTTGATTGCCCCGAGACGCGATGCCGGCGTCCTAGCCGGGGATCGCATGAATGCGACGTTGGGCAGCAATGTGCAGGATAGCGCCATAGCGGCGAGGGAAGCGGCGCGCACGGCTGAGAATGAAGCCTGGAGCGGCGCAACGTCACTAGAGAGCACGCCACAGGCTTTGGCAAAATTACCAGATACGCTCAATGCCCGCCTTGGTGGCATGCTGATCAACGAGAGGGCGACGCCGAACGCATTTGCCATGGCAAAGGACGTAGAGCGCATCATTTCCGGCGAAGCGTCAGAAAAAGCGGCTGCGTGGGTCACCGCAAGCCCGACTGAAAACGTCGATCAGATGCGCCGCAATCTGTTGACGCTTTACAACGGCGCAGAGAGCAGCGCCGACAAGGCGGTCTCAAAGGCCATCTATGACGGGTTCAACGACTGGATCGGAGACATGGCGGAACAGGGCTTGCTCAAGGGCGATCCTGAAGCCGCGATGCGATTGGTGAAAGCGAGGGGCTTTACGCGCGAAGTGCGCGCGTTGTTTGAACCGCGCGATGCAAGCGGTGCCCTTTCCCCAGGTGGCAGACGGTTGGCAACGCTTCTCGATCCCGCTAAGGCCGATAGCGGTGAAGGCGTGATAAAGGCGCTGATCGGGTCCAACGGTTCGCAAGGCGTAAATACCGGGACTGTTCAGGCGCTCACCAATTTGAAAACCATATTGGAGCGATACACACCGGATCAGGCTGCACAAGCCTGGGGTGATGTGGGGTTGGCCTACTGGTCGCGGCTGGTCACAGGAAAGAACGGCGAAATGCTCGGCCCCATGGCGATTGCCAACAATGTCAAGGGCGCTCTGCAAGGACAGCAGAGCATCATGAAGGTGCTCTATACGCCACGTCAGCTCGTTGAGATCAGCCAGTTCATGCGTGCGGTCGAAGCTATCGCATACAAACCGCCAAATGCCTCTGGCTCTGGCTACACGGCGGCCTCCTTCATCAAGGACGGTTTGCTAAAAGTATTGGAGACGTTCGGCATTTCAAAAGCCGCAACGGCGGCCGTCAATTACAGCGGTATCGGCAATGCCTGGAGTTCAGCGGCGGCGCGGGAAGCGGTACGGCAAGGCGTTCGCCCGCTGCGTCCCAACGCTGCGCCCATCACAAACCTTGTCGGGCAGGGATACTTGCAAGATCAGTCGTCGCGGTAATCCCACAGTTTCCATATGACGACGCCAAGAACCGCCATGTAAATTGCAAATAAATACCAGCGTCCGGTGTCGCGCACCCAGGCCAGCCAAAGACCGAGGATGCCCATGGTGATGGACGTGAACACGAACACGAATAGGCCCTTGTAGCGTTCCGGGTCTCGCACAGTATTTCCCCCATCAGGAACGCAGCACATGACCAATGCCGTCGCGGTCTTCGCTCCAGGCCAGCGCCTTACCGATACTCTCGGTGTCCCCTATGCGCTCTGCACCGTCAATTTCTATGAAGCCGGGACCGAGACAGACAAAATCGTCTATGCCGATGCCAGCCTGACTGTTGCACTTGGATCAACCGTCTACAGCGATTCAGCAGGCTACCCGGTAACGTCCAATGGGTCCACAACCAAAACCCTCGTTTACACGTCATCAGACCCCTACAAAGTTCGCGGCTATGACAGCGACGGCGTTGTGGTCTTTGAACACGATAACGTCAAAGGCGCACCGATAGAGGGCTCATCTGCAGGTGGGTCGTTTCTGACGCAAGACGCAGGGGACATTCGCTATACCCGAAATGCGAATGCGCTTGCAGCGGTCACCGGACTGACCACAGGTGATAAAGTTCCCGTCTACGTCGCTTCGGCCGCCGGCAACCGCAATATCGACTGGTCGGATTTGTCGACCGACCTGCTCGGGGAATGGCGCACCGCGGGTCATGTCTTTGCCCCATCCACAGCGCGCATTCTGTTCCAGTCGGCCCCGCCTACAGGTTGGACGCTCGACACGAACGCGAACTACAACGATGCGGCGCTGAAGTTCACAACCGGAACGCCTGGGGTTTCGGCCGGTGTGGCGTTTTCCAGCCTCTTTGCATCGCAGACGCTCACTGGCACGGTCGGTAATGATACGCCCAGCACCGCCAAGACTGCGGCTCACACGCACGACACGACGTTTGTTTTGACCAGTTCTGGAAACACCTCTGCGCCAGCCGGCGGCACGGATTTCCTAGGCACGTCGACCACGCGCACGTCGCAATCAACCGGTGGCGGGTCCGCACATAACCATTCGCTCACCATGAGCGCTTTCAACATGGCGGTGAAGTTCGTTTCGGTGAATATCGCGGTGAAGGCATGACGGGTTTTATGCTGGCGCCAAAGGGCAAGAAATGCCCGTTCACAGGGTTTCAGGAAGACTGTCGGGATCTGGTGACCAGCGGCAAATGCCAGGACACATGGCAGCATATCCAAGGGCTCAACCCATTGACCGGCGCGACCATGAACCAATGGGGATGCGCGTATCATTTCACATGGCTGTTCGCCGCAGCGGCCGCCGCCGAAGCGCATCACAGCCGCGCCGATACGCTCACGCTGCGCAACATGATTTTTGACAGGGATGTGCGCGACCGTGAATTGGCCAAGGACAAAGACCTTAGAACCATCGAGGACCAGACATGCAAATCACCATAGTCGTGGACGACAAGACCGTCATTTGCGACGGGTTTGGGGTTGAGTTGCCGGGCGTGGATTGGACTAGATTCGATGGCGATCCGGCGTCGAAATGGGATGATGTTCAGGCCGTTCAGTTCAATACGGACGACAAGCAGGGGCATGTCGAATACCGAACGGTTGTGACTGTGCCGCCCGTGCGGCCCAACTTCCGGCCAGGGGATTGGCACATCACGGCAGAGGATTTTGAGCGCGAATTTGCATGGATACTGCCGCTGTACGTGGCGGAACGCGAACGCCTGATGGCAGAGCAGACGCGCGCGGAAGCGGCGGCCGAACACCAGCGTCTGGCGGCGGCGGAGCAGGCGGAAACGGCACGGCGCGAAGCGATCCGGCGCGCGTCTGATCCCGGAACTACTCCCGCGCCGCCGATGGAAGATATGGACGAACTCAAAGCGAAGCTGGCGGCGCTTGAAGCGACTGTGGCCGCTCAGCAGAAGGCGTTTGCTGATCTTGATAAGATACTTCCGGAGAATGGCGAATGAAACTTTCCGACGAAGGGCTTCGCCTGATCAAGAGTTTCGAAGGCTATCACACGCGGCTTAAGGACGGGTCGTGTGCGGCTTATCTCTGCCCTGCTGGCGTTCCGACCATTGGCTTTGGCTGCACCGACGGCGTCAAGCTCGGCATGGTCTGGACTGAGGCCGAAGCCGAAGCCGCTCTCATGCGCGAGATCAGCAAGTTTGAGGATGCGGTCAACAGGAACGTGACTGTCGAGATCAACCAGAATGAGTTCGACGCCATGGTATCCCTTTCCTACAACATCGGAGCAGCAGCGTTTGCAAGGTCTAGCGTGCTAAGGCGGCTGAACAAGGGCGACAGGTCGGGAGCGGCGCGGGCGTTTCATCTTTGGAACAGAGGCGGCGGGCGTGTGCTGCCGGGGCTTGTCGCACGCCGCGCCAGAGAAGCGGCGCTGTTCATGAAGCCGGTTGAGAAACCTGAAACGCCGTACATGCCGCAGACCGTCGAAGCCTCGAAAGAACCGCCGAAACCATCGACCGTTGCAGTGGGGGCCTGTGCTGCGACAGGTGGCGCATCGTTTCTTCTGCCGTCAATTCCAGCCCCTCCGGTTGATACAATTTCCAGTGTTGCCGGATGGCAAAACGCTGCGGAAACATTGAAAAACTTCGCTTCGTCGCAGGTCGTGGTGTGGGCGGTCTGTGGTATGCTGATTTATTGGTTTGTTATCCCGAAAATTGCAGCGAGGTTCTCATGGGCGCGCTGACGTTTCTTGCAAGCCTGCAGGGCCGCGTGGCGGCTATCGGGATTGCTCTTCTAGCTCTTGTGTCGTGGCGTGCGTGGGACGTTTCAAAGCAGCGCGCGATCGGAGCCGAAAAGGTGGTCGCCAAGATCGAGAAGGCCACCAATGAGAACGTCAAAAAAGCTACTGCGGCCCGCCGCTCTGTTGATCGCATCCCTGACAGCGGGCTGTTCGACACTTACCGCCGGGATTGATTCCGGCTGCCAGTCGTTCAAGCCCATCGCCTGGAGCAAAGCCGACACTGTGAGAACGCAGCGTCAGGTCGTTGAACACAACAAGGCTTACGACGCTATTTGCAAAGGCTAGACCATGGATGCCGTTACAATATCAAATCTTGAACATGCTGTCCGAAGTCTCGCAGACCGCCCACAGGACAGAGGGCAAATTGGACGCTCTCAGCTCACGGGTGGACAGGATGGAAGACCGCGAGCACGATCGTCATTCGAAAGAGACTACGGCCCGAAGCGGGATGTTCCAGACATGGACGCCCCGCGACTTCGCGTTGTCTCTGGCGGGACTGGTCATGATCCTTCTCGCAGCAGTGGGCAAGCTGCCGTGGTCCCTCGTGGTCTCGCTGCTTGGACAAGCGAAATAGCCAGTTGGTGCCCTGGAACAAAGAACCTGATGCTCGCCAGCGCCATTGCAAGCGCCATCATCGCTTATAGGGTCTTCTGACATGCCGAACGGCTTCCGTCCGCGTGGATCTCCCACAGCAGAGCCAAACTCAGCTCATGACTATGACGGCTGGAACCTCCTTCACAGGGGCACCATGGCCCCGTGGGGGATCTATGAGAAAGACGGGCAAACATCGGACGGCTTTGCGTGGCCGGCGATGGTCACGGAGCCCCTAGAAGCGGGAAAGCGGTTCTTCACTCCTGGTGGCGGGTTTGAGAACAACCCTAATTCTGAGAGTGAGAAAGACGCTCTGACGATCCTCATGAGTTTATACGGGGGAAATGCTCTGAGCGGGGCAACGAAGGGAGCAGCGGCTAGGGCTGCGGAGAGTGCGCCGCTGACGGCGGAAGCCCTGTTCTCCGACACGGGCAAGCCTTCTCCTATGGGAAGCGCTCTTGCTTCACAGTGGAGTCCTGAAGCAATGGCGGAAAGGATGAGGGCCAAGATGGGTCCTCAACCGGCACCGCCTGCTGATCCAGCCCTGCAGGAACTCATAGACCTAGCATCGGAACTGCCACGGCCACCAAAAGCAGAAATGCAGCCAACGGCGAGGGGCGTATCGTCGGGGGCGCTAGGTCTTAAGCCAGCCGTCAGCATAAACGGCAACGTCTATTCCGGGCCTAATCACGCGCTGGCAGCAATGGACTCTGGACTAAGCATCGAGGACGCATCAACCCTGCTTTCCAATGGTGAATTGCGCGATGGATATGTAACAAGAGATGGTCAGTTCCTAACGCGGAAGGAAGCGGAGAAACTGATCTACAAGAACTCGTCGAGCAAGTCGTCGTTTGGATTGACCACGAAACAGTTGCAAACGATGGAAGGCGGCAGGAACGATTCTGCTGATGACATCCTCAGGCTATATGGGATGTGAGAGTGAGTGGCCTTTCGGGGCTATGCCTTCACAATGAAATTCACGTCAACTCCACCGCCAAAAGACACTACGTTGCAGGCTATTCGGTCTGGATACTTGCTCAAGTAACTCTCAATCTCCTTCATGCCTCCAATAAACAAACCGTCAGAGTCGCCAGTTGATACCGAAAGGCTGATTCCATCGTCGTTGGGAGCCGTGCGCTTTACTTTGACGCGGTATAGGTCGCCGCCAATGTCCTCAACTGTTGTTTCCAATTTTGGATCAACACTCGTCATCGCCATCAGTTCGGCGTTCGACATGCGCCCCGGTGTGAAATATGCGGACAGAACCTTTGCACCAGGGTGATAGTCTACTTTGATCGCGCGCATGATGCGGTCAACGAGCACCGTCTGCGTTTCCGCCGACAGCTTAGGCAGAGAAGCAGCAACGGCTGTCGCAAACAGCGATTTAATGAAATTACGGCGATCCATGTCGGGCCTTTCTTGGCTATCGGTTGTCACTACTCAAAATCAGGTCGGCAATCTCATGTGCGTCATGCCCGCCGTAACGGATGACTAGCTCTCCGCACCGCTCTCGCTCCATCTTCACATGAGCGGCAATTTCAGCGGCCTTCTCTTTGTCTGTCCATAGCGTGATGCTGCCGAGATCGCCAATGATGTCAGACGGCTCCAAAATCACGGCAAGCCGTCCTCCGTCCATCGGGATTAGANNGAACGCTCCGAGAAGAACGTCGGAAACATTCGCCGTGCGCTAAGACGTCCAAGTTACCCAGCCCAACACTGCGCAAGAACGATAGCGTTTATTGTTCGGACCTTTGAGAGGCCCGACGAGCTAATGGAGCGTCTTCGCGAGACGCTTGGTACCGACCGAATCATAGGAGCTTGGTGTGAGACTGCTGCTCGCGATGTAGTTGCCTTTGTCGGAGAGATCGACCCACTCGTATCCAGGGTCAGAGAGGCTTATGCCGCTGAAGCTGGGCAGCGGCGCAATCCCGACAATGTGTCGAAACCGCAAAGGTGGCGCACCGTAGGGACCGTAAAAAACAACGAGAGCGGCGCACCGGTCCAGGTGTTCCGAAAAGCTAGGACCAAGTGGCAGCCACCTGAGCAACCTAATCGTCCGAAGCGCTAACTCGGTCATCCGTCACCCCCTTGATCGTGAAATCGAAGCTCAGCTTTGATTCTCACTGGACAATTAATTTCCTCAGCCGACGGGGCGATGGTGATCGCCCCGTTATGCATTTTTGATGGGTACGGGAAATACAATATCGCCAAAAGTGGGGTTTCCTGCGTTAGCGTTTAGATACCAAGAGCGGCGCGCTCGGCAGCATCAACAAATGGGTTTGGTGCGCGCCCTGCGTCGTCGGACTTGCGGCTGCTAATGATCAGCCGGGCTATGGTGTTGCAGAACACCCATTCTTCGGTGCCCTCAACCTCACCCCATAGGTATCCACGATCCGTCTCGTGCGGCGGCAAGCGTGCGCCCGGCATCGCGCGATAAAGCTCAATTGTCATGCTTATCTCTGGCGTCGTCCACGTCATCGCTCGGGGCCCTCGTTGCGTTTTAGTTCGACGGCAAAATTTCTACGCTTCCGGGGTGGCAGTCGCCCTCGTGCCCGTCGTCAAAAAGTACGCGCACATACTGAGGATCGCCGCGCACTCCGCGCACAACGCCCAGACCGCGATCTCCCTTGTACTCTGTGAACCGGATGCGCTGGCCAGCTTCAAAACTCTTGCCGTATGCGCGCTCGATGTAAGTGTAAGCCATTTCTCGGGCCTTTCCAGTTGATGAGGCCTTATACCCCATGATGTGCCGTCCGTCAATACGGCCGTGTTGACAATCGTCTAAACGAGCGTATAACCGTTCGTTGAAACATGCGCTATAACGCGCGGCATGATGGACGAAAATCCCGTGGATCGTGAGATCAAACGCATCGAGGCCTACCTAGCGAAATCTCGCATGTCCGAGAGCCGCTTAGGCCTTCTCGCTTGCGCCAATGCCCGCGCCGTGGAGCGCATCAGGAACGGCTCCGCCAGCATCGAGACGTTGAGGGCGATGCTCGACTACATCAGCGCTAACCCCGTTCGGGAGGCGCGCTGACCATGTGCAACAAGTCTGTTAAACATGGTGGATGCGAGATCGTTCGAAAATTGTTCGGAAACAGCGTCCCAAGTCTGTCATTTACAACGAGCCGGAAGACAACCTTATCGGCTACGCGCGCGTCTCGACTGAGGACCAATCGCTTGAAATGCAGATCGCTGCGCTCAAGCGGTTCGGCGTTCCCGGCCAGCACATCTCAGTTGAGAAAATATCCGCAGCGGCTCCCATCCGCCCCATGCTCGAAAGCATCATCGAAGGCCTGCGGCCCGGTGATGTTCTTGTCGTCTGGAAGATGGACCGCATTGCGCGAAGCGTCTCGGACCTTCTCAGCAAGATGCAGCGCATCGAGGCGGCGGGTGCAAAGTTTCGCAGTCTCACTGAGAGTTTTGACACGTCGTCGGCTGCCGGGCGGCTGCTGTTCCATGTCCTCGCTGCCCTGGCTGAGTTCGAGCGCGGGCTTATCGTGGAAAGAACACGCGCGGGCGTAGTTGCGGCGAAGGCAAGAGGCGTAAGGTTCGGTCAGGAACGGAAGCTGAGCGACGAGCAGATCATCAAGGCGCAGAAAATGCGAGACGCGGGCAAGAGTATCAGGGTTATCGCAGACAAGTTCGACGTATCGCACAACACTATTCGAAACTGGACGCATGGACCGAGCCGTAAGCGTCGGAAAACATAGGAGGCAGACGGTGACGCTGTATCTTGACACGGAATTTAACGGGCACGGCGGCGAACTGATTTCGCTGGCGCTAGTGTCTGACAAGCACGGAAATCACTTCTATGGGGTGCTCCCGTTGCCGGATCGTATTGCGCCGTGGGTTGCTGAGCATGTGATCCCGTTTCTGGACAAAGAGCCAGAGCCAGCCGAAGAATTTCGGATGCGGCTGAAGCTGTTTTTGGAGAAGCATTCGGGCGAGGAAATTGTCGCCGACTGGCCCGATGATTTCGCCCTTCTACTTCGCGTCATGAGCGGCCCCGACTATGAGCACAGTTTTATGGTCCCGTGCGATATGAGGCTAATCGCGAGCGGCGACGTGAGGCCGAAAATTCCACACAACGCGCTGAGCGATGCCATAGCGCTGATGCGCTGGCACGTTCTCAGCCGGGCAGCACGATAGGAGACTTACGCGATGTGGGGCTTACTGCCGTTAGGCATGGCGCGAGAATGCGCAACAAAAGACTGCGGCGGCGCAGCGGCTTGGGAGTTGGAAGTCGGCGGCGTTGGTTCGTGCTACTGCAACACCTGCAAGGAGAAGATTTCTGCCGGTAGGACGGCGACGCTTGAGGACCTATTGCGCCGATCGCTTCCGCACATCGGCAGCGATCGCGTGACCAACTATAACGTCGAAAAACAACTGAGGGCCGACATTGAGGCGGCTCTTATGAACGCACGATAGGAGGGCAGGCCGATGGCCGGAGAGACTGCGATTTCATGGGCCGACGCGACGTTCAATCCTTGGATTGGATGCACGAAAGTTTCGCCAGCGTGTGATCACTGCTACGCGGCCAGGGACAATGAGCGGCGCGGATGGGTTGACGGATGGGGGTCTGGCGTTCCACGCCGCCGCACAAAGACGTGGGGCGACCCGAAGCGCTGGAATAGGAAGGCCGAACAGACGGGCTATCGCCCGCGCGTGTTCTGCGCTTCCCTGGCCGACATCTTCGACAACGAGGTTGATCAGTCGTGGCGGACTGACCTCTGGCAATTGATCCGTGAGACGCCGAACCTGCGCTGGATGCTGGTAACAAAGCGGATCGGCAACGCTGAAAAGATGCTACCGGCAGATTGGCCGTTCGCACACGTCGGTATCATTTCGACGCTTGAGAACCAAACGACGTGGGACCGTGATTATCCCAAGCTCGCACGGACGCAAGCCGCGTGGCATGGCGTGTCGGCTGAGCCGCTTCTGAGCCATATCGATATTGGCAGCGCGCGACCAGATTGGATTATCACTGGCGGCGAGAGCGGCCCGCAACATCGTTTTACCGACCCGCAGTGGGTCAGGTCGATGCGGGATCAGTGCGCATCAAACGGCATCGCTTTTCATCATAAGCAGTGGGGCGGGACGAGACCGAAAGAGAATGGGTGTCTTGTCGATGGCGTGGAGCACAAGCATTTTCCAGCGGCGCTGGCGGCATAGTTCAAAAGGGGAGTAGAGGATGCTCGTAGGTGGCCAACCTAGGAGAAGCTCATGGGTTTACTGAGACATAGGGGGGGGCCGAATGCCTAGCACGTTTTGCATATGCCATAGACCAGACGCTCGGAGCTCGCAGCCGGCACTTGCGTTCCTTGCGTGGCCTGTCAACTTTCGGGTCGTCAACAGTTGACAAAGACATTCCCTGGATTGCGTCATGTTCACTTATTGTGTTGCCATCGTTCATGTTATTCGCCCCAATTTCTGACTATACACTACCTTGAGGTGGTAGCGCTGGAAACGGCGTGGAGGTTCGAGTCCTCTCAACCGCACCAATGACTTAGCCTAACACGCCTCGCGGTCTCTTCTGTCAACTTTTGACAAGCGAGCCCGCTTTTTTCCCTTTTTCGCACCTTGACTCGGCCTGGACTCAGGCAAAGAGGGTAGCGCGGCAAACGTCGCATCGATCACCTGCACCGCCGGCCGCGTCGTCTGAGGGTCCGGGTGCTGGTAAATGGTCCGCGTCGTGCGCTCGTCGCGGTGCCCAAGCAACTGAGCGGTGAAAGCCGTCTGCACCTTGCCGTAGGTCCAGCTCGCGACCGTGTGGCGAATCGTGTGTGGAGTTACATCTTCTGGCAATCCAGCCCGCGCGACTGCGTTCGCAAACCCTTCCCGACAATCCTTCAACCGTCTGCCACCATGTTCGATCACATGCTTGCATTGCCGCCCAGGGTAGGCTTCCCGCAACGCGGCTCTGGCGAGATCGGACATCCAGACCGTGGCCCGGCCCTTGCGCCAGTTCTTGTGCATGGGGTCCGGCTTCAGATCGTCATCGAGTTCAATCGTGGATGCGGCAAAGTCTACGCGGTCCCATTCCAGGTCCAAGATGGCGCGGTGCCGGCCGCCTGTGGCGAACAGCAAGACGATGAAGAGGTAGATGTGCGGATCACCATGCTGGCGAGCGGCGGCGACCAAGCGGCCTGCTTCTTCCGGCGACAGGACAAGATCACGCGCGGCACCAGCTGGCGGCGTCCAGACCTTCGGCGGCTTGCCCGGAAGGTGGTTTTGATCCCATGCCCACTTGAGACAGCCGCGGAGGCGTTTGAGCTCGGTGTGAACAGTGGCCGGCGCACGGCCAGCAGCAAAACGTTGTTTCGCGTAGGCCCGACAGTCATCTGAGGTTAGGTTCTCTGGCCGACGGTTGGCAAAGAACGGCTTCAGGCTACGCCAGTTGAAATTGTATATTTTGTTTGAAAAGCCGTCCTTGGCCCGCTCATCCATCCACAAGGCCCAGAGCTCGCCTATTGTGAACTTGGCCTGCTGAGCCTTTAGCGTGCGCCGGCTCTCTGCAAACACGTCCAACAGCTTTTTAGCTTCCGCTTCCGGTCGGCTGAGATCGCAAAGCCTCCGGCGCTTGCGCTTGCCTACGTGATCGAAGCTAGCAACGTAGAAGCCATCTGATTGTCCGAGGGTAACTTCTCCGTTTCGGTAAGGCACTTTTGCTTGCTTTCCCACTTGGAGACTTCCTCGTCAGAGATCCTTGTTCCCCGGCGCGTTCCGATGCTGAAACTTTCCAGGTGTCCGGACGCGATCAGATTATAGATGTGCCTCTCGGAGCACTCCCATTTTTCAGCGAGACGCTTAACGCTGTAGGCCATGGCATCCCCCTTTCAGTGCCCGGCAAACTTCATCGACCGTAAGGAGGTCCATCAGGTCATCCCTTCCGCTTGCATGATCGCTTTGCCGATGAGCTCGGGGATTTGCGGGACAACGGCGTTTCCCGTGCCGCGAATTCGACGGCGGTGTGATGCAATGGAAACCCCATCATCAATTCGTAAACCTGAGAAATCACCGACCAGTGCGCGCCGAGCAGTAGTAAACGGGTTGCGGCACTTGTTTGATGCCTGCACCTGGCGCTCAAGAATGCTGAATACCGGCTCACATCCCGCCCGTCCCTCGCATTGGGGGTAGGCCACAATCCAAATCCGATCTCGATGGTGGGGAGCACCAATGGCGGACGCTGGTAGAGCGACCCATTCCGCATCAAACCCGCACGCGGCCAAGTCTCCGAGTACGTCTGAAAGCCCTCGACTAAGCAGCGCTGCGACGTTTTCCACAATGACGACTTTTGGTCGTATCTCGCCAGCAACACGAGCGTATTCGCGCCATAAGCCAGAACGCTCTCCATCCAGGCTGGTCGCATTGACGTTGGCAACGCTGATGTCCTGGCACGGGAACCCGCCGCAGATGACATCAACGGCAATTCCATCCCGTCGAAGAGTGTCGGCTGTGAGGGTTCTAATATCCTCGTAGCAGGGGACGTTTGGCCAGTGCTTGGCGAGCACTCGTCTGCAATAGGGCTCGATTTCACAGAAGGCGACTGTTTCAAACCCACCTGCCCGCTCCAGTCCTAAAGAAAATCCGCCGATGCCGGAAAAGAGGTCCAAGACGCGAAGTTTACGAACTGGTTTAGTAGGGAGGTCCATCTCTCTATCCCTCCCCTTGGGTGATGCGGTCGCGAATTTCCTTGCGGCAGTATGGTGGCTTGCTCAGTACCCGGCGAAGCTCATCAACGCTGGGATGCAAATGCGGAACGTCATCGCTGGAAAAGTACGCGTGCACGACCGCAGCAGACATCGCCTCTAACTTTGACAGCGCAGCCTCAAGTTCTGCGATGCGCTTGTAGCACTCCTGTATTTTTGCCAGCAGAACGGCCTCCCTCTCACTATCTACAAAGGCAATACGCCGAACTGGACCCCCTTCCTCTAGCTTCCAGAGTTCTTTCAGATCCATATATTCAATGTCTGTCGCTGTTGGCTGCGCTTCTCTGTTGACGTCTACTTCTTCTGACGCCTGTGCTGCTTCCTTCATTGCTTCTGTTCTTGGATTGGTCATTGTTTTGAGTTCCCCGCCGCCTCTAAATCA